>Ga0105244_10000204_pt1 | contig 60589 bp, 52 predicted proteins | sample KBSM44metaG_FD_80423 | JGI IMG/M metagenome (GOLD analysis project Ga0105244, IMG submission 80423) | Miscanthus rhizosphere microbial communities from Kellogg Biological Station, Michigan, USA - KBS M4-4 metaG | ecosystem: Host-associated > Plants > Roots > Rhizosphere > Soil | place...
ACTTCCTATACTAAGAGAGCAAGGTCACGGGCATATTATACAATTATCAAGTGTCCTCGGGATTTACAGTATCCCTACGTTAGGAATTTATAACGCTACAAAATTTGCCGTTGAAGGTTTCAGTGAAGCGCTGGCTGGTGAAGTGAAAGAATTAGGAATTCATGTCACAATGATAGAACCTAATGGGTATACTACTGAATTTGGTGGATCATCTGCCGTTATCGGAAATGAAATCTCAGCGTACAATGATGTTAAATCGAAACTGCATGAGATTGAAGGCGTTCCTCCACAAGATTATGGAAATCCGGAAGCAACGGTTCCTGCCATTTTACAGCTTATCGATTCAGAAAATCCACCATTGCGTCTTTTTTTAGGAAAAATAGGCCTTCAAAAAACAAAGAAAGAATATGCTTCGAAATTTCAGGTCTGGGAAGACTGGAATGATATCGCGGTAGCGGCACAAGGTTAGACTTTTTTCCCGTAAACAACCCAAAATTCCTACGATACATAAAATTATACAAATGAAATATCATACGATTAATCCCGCTACAGGTGAATTCATAAAAGAATTTCCTTATCATACAGATGCGGAAGTAAATGAACTGCTTAGTACTGCACAATTAAGGTTTCAGGAAGACTGGAAATGGCGTCCGGTTTCTGAGCGAATTTCACTGGTGAAAAAAGCCGGGGAGATTTTGAAGGAAAAAAGAGAATATTTTGCAAAACTTGCGACTCTAGAAATGGGAAAGATGTCCAGATTCAGTGATCTCGAGGTGGATCTGGTCATAGGTATCTTTGATTATTATGCCGCGAATGCTGAAAAAATGCTGGCTCCCAAAGTTATTGAAGAAGAAAAAGATGCAGTGATCCTTTCTGAGCCATTGGGTGTCATACTGGCCATTGAACCCTGGAATTTTCCTTACTATCAGCTGGCTAGGGTAGCTGTTCCTCAGTTAATAGCAGGAAATGTTGTCTTAATGAAGCATGCTGAAAATGTTCCTCAATGTGCTCTTGCTTTCGCGGAACTGTTCAGAGAAGCAGGGATTCCTGATGGTGTTTATACCAATTTATTTTGCAGTATCGAACAAACAGGCCATCTCATTGATGATTTCAGAGTGAGAGGAGTAGCTCTTACAGGCAGCGAACGTGCCGGAATATCCGTAGGTGAACGTGCCGGCAGAAATCTTAAAAAAGTAATTCTGGAATTGGGAGGAAGTGATCCGGCACTGGTTTTAAAAGGAGCATCTCTGGATGCTGCTGCAGAACAAATTGTTATGGGCAGAACCTATAATTCCGGACAAGGCTGTGTAAATATAAAACGGGTGATTGTAGTAGGACAGGAACGGGGACAAAAAATGCTGGAACTTTTGAAAGAACGCTTTGCTGCCATTAAAATTGGTGATCCAAATGATGAATCAACAAGTCTTGGCCCGTTAGCGAGTGAAAGAGCACTCGATGGATTAGTAAAACAAATAGAAGACGCTCAGTCTGCCGGTGCGAATATAGTGGTTGGCGGTAAACGGGTAGACCGTCCCGGGTTTTATCTTGAGCCTACAATTTTAACCAATATATCCAAAGACAATCCCCTTTATAAACAGGAAGCATTTGGCCCTGTATTATCCTTTTATATTGTAGATACGGAAGAACAGGCTATCCATCTTGCTAATGATATCGATTACGGATTGGGCGGATATATATTTGACGAAGATGTTGAGCATGCTAAACAAGTGGCATCAAAAATCGAATCCGGTATGGTCTATATCAATTCCTGTTTCTCCGATGCTCCGCATTTACCTTTTGGCGGTGTTAAAAATTCCGGTTTTGGCAGAGAACTTTCAGAACTGGGAATCGGTGAATTTATCAATCGTAAAATGGTTCGGGTAGCTGGCTAGATCTTCCTATGTAAAATTATTTCAGCATAGTAAAAAATGCTCAAAACAAATACTCAGTTAAACTTAAAAACATGTCACAACAACCTCATTCATATTTTGTGTTGCCGGAAGCAACCGAAGACATCGAATCCTTTACTGTAAATATATCCGAAGAAGCTATTATGGATCTGAAACAGCGCTTACACCTGATTCGCTGGCCTGATGAAGAAATCGTAGACGACTGGTCACAGGGCGTTCCTCTCCATGCTGCAAAAAAACTCATAGAGTACTGGAAAAATGATTACGACTGGAAAAAATTTGAAAACCGAATCAATCAATATCCTCAATACCGTACATTGATTGATGGAGTAGGAATTTATTTTATTCATGCAAAATCTCCTCATCCCAATGCTATACCTTTATTGTTAACTCATGGCTGGCCGGGTTCAATTATTGAATTTATCGATGTCATCGACCGTCTGACTGATCCCACGAAGTTTGGAGGAAATGCTGAAGACTCTTTTCATGTAATTATTCCTGCAATGCCAGGTTTTGGTTTTTCAGATAAACCTAAAGAACAGGGATGGAATCCCGGCCGAATTGCAAAAGCCTATGCTTACCTGATGAACACAAAATTAGGATATAAAAAATGGGTAGTACAAGGTGGCGACTTCGGTTCTGCCGTTACCCATGCTCTGGCAGATATGAAGCCTGACGGATTGGCTGCAGCACATGTCAACTTACTTTTTGTAGTGCCGGACGAATATCCGGCGAATCCCACAGAGGAGGAAAAACGAGCTATTGACGGTATTGAAACGTATATCAATAAAAAATCAGGATATGCAGATATCATGAATACAAGACCTCAGACCATAGGCTACGCCCTAAACGATTCACCGTTAGCACTGGCTGCCTTTATATATGAAAAGTTCTGGGAATGGACCGATAACAATGGCAAACCTGAAGATGCTTTAAGCATGGAGCAAATGCTCAATGATATTTCCCTGTACTGGTTTACAGAAACAGGCACATCCGCTTCACGTCTGTACTGGGAAGGGGTAGGCAGTACCATCAGAACTCATGCTTTTTTCTCTGCAAGCAGGGCTGCATCAGAGATTATTACAACGCCAATGGCAGCAACATTATTTCCCGCAGAAACTTTTACTCCACCCAAAAAATGGGCAGAAGCAGCGTGGTCAGATATCTTTTATTGGAATGAGGTAGAAAAAGGAGGTCATTTTGCGGCGTTTGAGGAACCGGAAATCTTTGCTGCTGAAATGTGGAAGGTATTCAAAAAATTCAGATAAAATTACAGCAGAAAATCTATTGCTTTTTACTACCATTCAAAATAGTAAATTGTGCCCCCGGAAGTATTAATCTGCCGGGGATAGATTTTTTTAGCAGGGAAGGTTTAAAAGGACAGGTTGTTTTACAAATTTTCATTCCTGAAAACAGTAGGAGATATTCCATACAATGTTTTAAATGCCCGTGAAAAATGAGAAATACTTTCAAAACCTACGGCATATCCTATTTCATTGACAGGCCAATCTGTGGCCGTTAGTAAATCTTTTGCTTTAGTAAGCCGTTTTTCCTTTATAAACTGAGCAGGCGGAACTTTGTAAATGGTATTAAAATCCCTTTTGAAACTCGCCAGGCTTCTTCCCGACAGATGGGCCAGATCTTCAAGTTTTAAGGGATTCATGAAATTTTCTTCTACGACTGTTGATATATCCGTCACAAACTGTTTTTTCAGTTGGAGTAACTGTAAAAGTAAGTTATGATCAACATGAGTTAAATCAAATAAAAGTTCCATGATTTTCATTCTGAGAAGCCGTTTATCAATTTTATCAGGAGCATTAAAGTGTCCCTTAATAGAAGTGATAAAGGACAGTAGAGGCTCTTCTACAGGTTTTACATTAACATCTGCCAGTTTCTCTGTTTTGCTGTTGGTAATGCCAGCCATCTTAATGAAGTCGGAAATAAATTCATCTTTCAGAAAAAACATGATACTATCGTACATTTCACCGGTTTCTGCAGATCCTGTTTTGTCGTAAGTAATACTGATGTTTTTCTTCAAAATCACCATTTCATTCTTTTTTACCAGATAGGTTTTTCTGCCGTGGGTGATAAGATTTTTTCCCTGCAGTACAAACAGCAGCATATGATCTTTGAGAAACATGCCTCCTTTCTGATCATCAATACTGTGAGAGCAGGATTCTACCAGATTAACGGAATCTATCGATAAAAAATTTCGATAATAGGGTGCTCCAATGAGCTCTTCAGGCACGATGGTGGCTTTCATGGCAACATAAAATTATAAATCAAATATAAAGAAAGACACTCATATTTACAATGAGAATACATCTATCAGCACGATTGACATCTTTCTGTGATATGAATAAGCGCTGAAACAATTAATGTAAAAAATAAATTGTATTCATTTTATTTTAAATGAGAAAATTAAAAAGAGCGTCTTAAATTGTAAAAAGGAACTTGTATAGAAAGCAACTTTAATCATTATTTCCCATAAAGTTGCTTCTTTTATATATTTTAAGCCTTATTGGCTTGCAAATTGATACTACAAATTGAATTGAATTTTGATGACTAATGACTAGAACGACTGTAACTCTGATTTTCTTTTTAAGTGGTTTTTTCTTTTTAAATGCACAAGAGAAGAAAGATTCGCTTTATTACAAAATAGAAGAATTTTCGGATCAAAGAAAAGTTACCAAATTCATTCACCGTTTTATATTTCGTAGAGAACCGGATTCCACTTCTGTTAAGTCCAATACTGAAAAGCTTTCCCAGGAGACATATAATAAAAAAATTATCAGAAAGGTCAGGATTGAAACCATTGACCCTTTCGGATACGGCTCGCAGGACAGTAAAGAACGAACGAAATGGTATGACTGGGTGGCAGATCATCTTCATGCCAGTACTAAAAAATCAACCGTCAATAATTTTTTGCTTTTTAAAGAAGGAGAAGAATACAATGCCCAGAAACTCTACGAATCTGAACGTTTGCTGAGAACAATGCCTTTTATAAACAGGGTGAATATCAGTGTTTCTGACAGTACTTCCAGTAAAGATTCCATAGATGTTGTTGTACGGGTTCTTGATTCCTGGAGTCTGAAACCGAGAATCAGTTATTCCGGAAGTAAGATTGGTCTGGGGGTTACTGAAGAAAATGTACTGGGGCTGGGACACACATTGGATTTCCTTTACAGAAATGATTCCAAAGAGAAGCAGGATTATCTTTTAGGTAGCTATACCACCTATAATCTTTTTGGTACTTATATTAACGCTCAGCTTCTTGGGGAAAGGGATTTTTCGAGAAATGAAAGAATCAATTTCAGTCTTAGAAGAGACTTTTTCTCTCCTTTAACGAAATGGGCAGGAGGTTTTACCTTTGAATATTTTATACGGAAAGTGTTACTTCCGATACAAACAGATACCACTTTTCCCGAAGTTCAGATCAAAGTATACAGTCAGGATTTATGGGGAGGTTATCAGATTCCGGTTTCAGCGGATCCCAATGAAAAAATATCCAGTAATATTGCCATTATAGGAAGATTTCAGAATTACAGGTACAAAGACAGTCCTGGAATTGACCAGTACCAGTATTTCAGCTCTTACAACAGCTTCCTGATGTCTGTAGGGTTTATCCACAGAAACTTTTCGGTCCAGAAGAATATATTTCAATATGATTTGCCTGAGGATGTTGCTTATGGTAATTCTGTAAACATTATTGCCGGAGGCTTATCCAGAAATAAAGAAGTGAATCCGTATGTAGGAATTTCTGCATCTTACGGCCGTTTTACAAAGTTGGGATACTTTACAGTGAAAGGCCAGTTTGGAAGGTTTTTTAATGAAGACAGCCAGAACAGGGAATCTTTCCGTTTTGATGCAACCTATTTTACCCATCTTATGGACTGGAAATTTGCCAAAGCAAGACATTTCTTTTCTCCCACGTTAGCCTTGGGAAATCCACAGCATAACTACTCTTATAAAGATAGAATAAATCTTTCTTCCGCAGATGAATTTCCTGTTTACAATACGGATTATATCGGAACTAAAAAACTGGTTCTACGATACCAGCTTCAATTATTTATTAATAAGACCTGGAAGAATTTCCACTTCAGTCCTTATTTGACAACAGCAGTCGGCTGGCTGGGAATGCCTGATGATAAACTGTTTAAAACAAAAGTAAATACAAAAATCGGAATAGGTGTTTTAATTAATAATCCCTATCTGGTTTTCAACAGGATTCAGATTTCTTTCATGTATTATCCCCGTGTTCCTTTTGATAATAATTCCGTTTTTGATTTTAACAGCAACAGGAATAATCTTTTACCGATGAACAGTTTTGCTACGGATATTCCTCATTTTGTCAATTTTGGGAACTGATAGTGGAAAGTCAATTCGGTATTTGAAAAACTGAAAAAGATCGATTTTCAGGTTATATATTTTCTCATTTTAGGAAATGATATTACCCAAATGGGTAATTGACAGGTTATTATATAATGACAAAATTTGTGATGAAATAAGTGGTGTGCTGTAAAATGCATTCCATGCCATTCAAAATAAATTAATAATAACCTGAAAACTAATACCTATGAAACCATTGACTCTTTTCCTATCGTTGACCGCATTTTTTACATCTGCCGGTCTTTTGGCACAAACATCTGCTCCAAAACCACCTGTACCACAGGTAATTCCTATAACTGATGCTGAAAAGTGGATTGCATTTTCTCCTATTTTACTCTTTCTTTTAATTACATGCCTGGTATTTTTTAAGCTGAAAAAAGATAAGGTATCTTTAAAAGACCTGCTTTTGGATAAAGATGCGAATGTTCAGATGGAGGAAGAAAAAACAAAACAGATGGAGGCTTTTTTAGCTGCTCCTCTGGCCAGCCAGCAGGCAATGAATGAAGCAGCAACAACACTGAATACCACTACAGAATCCAATGCTCAGAAACCTAATACAAGTGTTAGCCGTTTTCTTGCCTTTATAAGCGGGCTGGTATCTGTAGGTCTGGCATGTGTTCTGACCACTTTTGCCATCTGGAATTATTTTGATGTCAATGTCTTTCCCAATCTTAATGACCTTGTTGGTGTTTTATTGACCTTGGGAATTGGAGTAGTGCCTTACGCATTTAATAAAGTCACTACTGCCGCTAAATAGTTATATCTTAAATCAAAATTACTTACTTCAATCATAATTAAACAAAAACCTTCCTTGTTTGTGGCAAGGAAGGCTTTAATCAGCATGGTAAAAACATTCTCAAATTAGACTACTACATCTATCTTTACATTAATATTCCCACGGGTAGCTTTGGAATAAGGGCAGGTTGCATGGGCTGTTTCCACAACTTTTTTTGCTTCATCTACCGGCATTCCCGGTAAAATGACCTGTAAATGAGCCTGCAGAAAAAATCCGTCATCATGGGTTGCCAGATCTACTGAGGTATTGACAGACAGGTCTGAAGGAAGAGTAATTCTCATTGTAGCAGCACCCAAATGCATAGCTCCAATAAAACAGGCCGACCATCCTGCTGCTAATAGCTGTTCCGGATTGGTTCCGTTTCCTTTTGTGCCGGGTGATGTCAGTTCAATATCCAGTTTTCCGTCACTGCTTTTCGCTGCTCCGTTACGACCTCCTGTTACGATGACATTACCGGAATACAACACTTTACTGATATTGACTATGGTTGTATTTTCTACTTCCTGAATGGTATTTAATTCCATATTTTTATTATTTAGATTAATCGATTTTTGTTGATTGATACTATTATGGTTAAAGTTTTTTTCTTAGATCTTTGAAAGCTGCCCGAAGCTCTTCTGTAAAGACTTGTGGCTGTTCCCAGGCTGCAAAATGTCCACCCTTTGAAGCTTTATGATAGTAATACAAAGTAGGGTAGGCACGTTTTGACCAGCTTTCCGGAGCCTGATAAATCTCGTGAGGGAATACCGAAATCGCTACAGGAACTTTTATGTCTTTTGTCTTCTGTGCTTCTGCACTGAAATTATTTTTATTGTTTTCCCAGTAGAAACGAGAAGAAGATGCTCCTGTATTGGTCAGCCAGTACAATGTAATATCGTCGAGAATGGCATCACGGCCAATTACATTTTCAGGATGAAGATCACTTTCACTCCATTCTGCAATTTTTTCATAGAGAAAAGCAGCTAAAGCACTTGGAGAATCGGAAAGTAAATAGCCCGTAGTTTGTGGTCGCGTAACCATCATTCCTCCATAGGCTGCATTTCTTCCAAAGAAAGTACTCATAGCATTATAAGCCTGTGCTTCTGAAGCAGAAAGTCCGGCAGGAGCAGGATCACCTGCATTGATCGGTTTTACAAGCTCAGCAGGAATAGTTGCGGGCATTGTAAGATGAATTCCTAAAAGACCTGAAGGAGCCTGTTTTGCCAGCGCATCAGAGATTACCGAGCCGTGGTCACCACCTTCAGAAACATACTTTTTATAGCCGAGTCTTTTCATCAGTACATCCCAGGCAAGGGCAACACGGTCAGGATTCCATCCCAGTTCGGTAGGGATTTCTGAGAAACCATAACCCGGAATTGCTGGTATAATCACATCAAATGCATCACTCGCTTTTCCTCCATACTTTACAGGATCAGTCAAAGGACCTATTGTATTGATAAATTCCAGCGGAGAGCCCGGCCAGCCATGAGTGAGTATCACAGGCATTGCATTAGCTTCCTTTGAACGTACATGGATAAACTGAATATCAAGTCCGTCAATGTTGGTTACAAACTGCGGAAGAACGTTCAGTTTGTTTTCCACCTTTCTCCAGTCGTATCCATTGCCCCAATAGGTAATCAGTTCTTTTAACTGCTCAAGCTGAATTCCCTGAGATGCATCTTTCACAGTCTCTTTATCCGGAAAACGGGTTTCGGAGATTCTTTTTTTAAGATCATCCAATTGGGATTGCGGGATACTGATGTGAAAAGGGCGTATACTGGTATCCGATTTTGATGAAGATGTAATAGCCTTGTTAATCTGTGCTTTTGAAATAGCAGGTGTACTTAGAATAAAAGTTGCTGCTAACATAATGGTTGAAATTGTTGTTTTCATTGCTTTGTTGTATTAGATTTTAGATCTGTTTTTCTTTTTGATGGGACAAAATTATGCGCTGAAAAACAGCTGATAAACGGGTAATTTGTTCAAGTAGTCATATTCATTAGTGAAATAGACATTACCAGAGGTGAACAGGAAAACTATATAAGCATGAAACAGTTGAAAATAAGAACTGGAAAAGTGTGCAGTTGCTGATCTTGAAAAAGAATAAAAAAATAAGCTCCGTTTTTATCAAGAACGGAGCTTATTTTGTGAGTATATTTTGGGGAAATTACCCGTGGGCTTCTACAGATAAATCATTCCATTCTTCCCATACTTTTAATCTTTGCTCATAATTGTGTTTTACAAATGGCAACGCTACTTTCCCAAGTAATAAACGCAATGGCGGATTTTCAGTTTCTGCTAACTTTATCAGGGCAGGAGCAGTTGCTTCTACATTTCCAAATGAGGTTTCAGATTCAGAGAAAGCCTTTTTCACATCATCGTAAGCCGGATTACTTTGGGTATTGATTCCTGTATGCCAGATGTTGGATGCATAGCCGTTAGGTTCTACCAAAGTTACATGAATACCGAAGCTTTTCACTTCTGTAGCTAAGGTTTCGCTTAATCCTTCCAACGCAAACTTAGAAGCATTATAAAGTCCCATAGTCGGTAAAGTTGCCAATCCTAAAATAGAAGAAACCTGAATGATATGACCGCTTTTCTGATCTCTCATAATAGGAAGTACTGCTTGTGTAAGCCATAATGTTCCAAAGAAATTCGTTTCGAATTGTGCTCTGGCTTCCTTTTCATTTGTTTCTTCAACTGCTCCCGTTAATGCATATCCTGCATTATTAATCAGAATATCGATGCTGCCAAAATGCTGATGAACTTTCTGAACCACTGCTAAAGATTCTTCCCTTTTATCTACATCTAACGTTAAAGGCAACACAGAGTCTCCATATTTTTCTTTTAAATCATGAAGGGTTTCAACATTTCTGGCTGTTGCCGCTACTTTGTATCCTTTTGCTAAAAAAGCTTCTGCCCATGCTTTTCCGAAACCTTTTGATGCACCTGTAATTAAAACTGTTTTTGACATTGTTCTGTTTTTTAATTGATTGTTATGATTATACTTTTTCTAAAAGTTGTTTTTATATTAAATGACCGATCGGTCATATTTATAGCAAAAAAAATTATAGCCCATTTTCCTCTATCATTTTTTTTAAACTGTTGCCAATCACTTCCATTCTATCATTATTACCGGACATTCTTGACATCAGGTGCCCACCTTCCAGCATGGCAAATAAAACCGTTGCAAATTCTGCCGGATTCCAGTCTGCTCTGAATTCTTTATGGGCAATTCCTTTCTCAATGATGCCGGAAAGTAAATCCTGACCCTGCTTAATGGAACGGTTTACCTTTTCTTTTACAATGGGATTGGTATCATCAGCTTCCGTTCCGAAATTTAATAAAGGACAGCCTCCCGCCACCGGAGGATGATTAGGATCACTAAAAAAATCAATGTAAGCGAATAACTGCTCTTTAGAAGTTTTATGCTGGGTTAAAGCTCTTTGAAGTCTGTCGCTTAGCATTTTCATATTATGCTCCACAGCGGCACAGGCCAAAACCTCTTTATTCTCGAAATGGACGTACATACTGCCTTTAGACAATTTGGTTGCCTCCATAATATCACTCATAGAAGTAGCTGCAATCCCTTTTGTATTAAAAATAGGTGCTGCTTTTTCTATAATGAACTGTCTGGTTTCTTCCCCTTTTGCCATGATAAGACTAAATAATGATGCAAATATATGACCGATTGGTCATAAAAACAAACTTTATTTGATGTTTTTTATGAAAAATGATGGAATATCTGCTTCAATCCCCTGATAGAAGGAAAATGTTGGAAAATAATTTTTAGGGTTTACAATGGCTATACTTTAATTAAATTTCTAAATTTACCCTAAAATTAATGCAATGGCAAACGGTAATCTGAATGTACGCACTTTGCGCGAGCTCTATCAGCAACTGGGACTTCCTGTAGATGATCTGGAAGAAGAATCCGGCTTTACCATTCATTACCTGGAAGAAACTTTCCATGATTTGCCTTTTCGTTCAGAACCTTTTCGTCCTAATTATTTCAGCTTCTTATTTATTAAAAGTGCATTCGGATATTATACCATTGATGATCAGAGATTTGAAGTGACTTCAGACACCGTTTATTTCACCAATCCCGGCAATTACCGGATTTTTGAATGGGAAAAACTGGAGCATACCTGCCTGATAACCTTTGGGGAAGGATTTTTGAAAGAATATGTACATGATGATGTCTATAATGACTTCTCGTTTCTTTTGTCCGAAGTGGTTTCGCCGCGGGTTTTAACTTCCGGTCAGTTTAGTCAGATAGAAGAACTATACACGTTGATTCATAAGGAATATAGAGGAAGTTCACTCTATAAGAATAAAATTATCGGAGCTCTTGTGATTGCGTTACTGTTGAAAATTAAAGAATATTTCTTCCAGGAATATAATCCTATTTATGAAGGAAACCGCAGTTCGCAGATTGTAAAAAACTTTAAACAGAACATTGAACGGCATTTCAGGGATCTGATTAACGGAAAAACCAATACCCAGTTCAGAGTTCAGGATTATGCAGATCTGCAGTCACTCCATGTTAACTATCTGTCAAGTGTGATCAGCAGTAAAACCGGAAAAACAATCAGCTCATGGATTGCAGATAAAGCGACTACCGAAGCAAAAGTAATGCTTCAGGATGAAGGACTCAGTATCAAAGAAATCGCTGCCCGCCTAGGCTTTCTGGAAACCTCTCATTTCAGCAATTATTTCAAAAAACATACTTCCATCAGCCCTGTTGAGTACAGAAAACAATACTTCAGAAAGGAATCTTAGAAATTTGCAACATCTGCTATAATTCTTGTACGTTCTCCGGAGGTGTAAAGTGCCAACTTTGTCCTATCAAATTAACATTGATAAAAACAAAGTAATATGAGTACATTAAACAACAAAGTAATCCTTGTGACCGGAGCGTCAAGAGGTATCGGGGCTGAAATAGCACAACAATTGGCTTCAGCCGGAGCAAAAATTATTGTTAACTACGCTGGCGGAAAAGAGGCTGCAGAAAAAGTAGTTGCATCCATACAGGATAATGGGGGGAATGCGATTGCCATACAGGCAGATGTGAGCAATGCTGAGGCTGTAAAACAGTTATTCGATCAGGCAATCAGTCATTATGGTAAGATTGATGTATTGGTGAATAATGCCGGAATTATGATTACAAAACTGATCAAAGACACTACTGATGAAGACTTTTCCCGTCAGTTTGACATCAATGTAAGAGGAACGTTCAATACTCTGAGAGAAGCTGCCACTAAGCTTGCTGATAACGGAAGTATTATCAATTTCTCTTCAACAACTACCAGAGTGATGATGCCCACGTATGGAACGTATGTAGCGACTAAAGGAGCTGTGGAACAATTAACCCGTGTTTTCGCTAAAGAAGTGGGAAGCAGAGGAATCAATGTGAATGCCATACTTCCGGGACCTACTAACACCGCATTGTTTACAGAAGGAAAACCTCAGGAAGTAATAGACAGACTGGCTTCTTTAAATGCTTTTAACCGTTTGGGAGAACCTGCTGATATCGTCAGAATTGTGGTCTTTCTGGCTGGTGATGATGCCAAATGGATCAGTGGACAAACGATTGGAGCCAATGGGGCTATGGCTTAATATCATACACCAATACTATTATATTATGAAGACTTTACCAATTGCTATTGCTTTCGGATTTTTCGGAGCGGTTGCTGTCTCTGTTTCTTTTTCTTTGCAGTGGCCTACATGGGTAATGTTTGTAGCCTGGGTCAGTTTCTATATTTTCGGTAAAAAGATAGAAACCTCACTTTGGGCACTTTTACAGATTGTACTGGGAATGATGATGGCGATTCTGATACAGGTGACTGCAGGCGGATTGCAGCAGCTGATCGGAGGGTTAGGTTTTCCCCTGGCAGTTTTCCTGTACATTGGATCATTAGCCTACTTTGCAGGAACAAAAAAGCTGAACAATATTCCTGCCTGGTTTCTGGGTTTAATCATCCTGTTTGGAGTTCACCCTCCACTGGAACCATTGCCTGTACTCAACTTATTAATACCCATTTTAGCAGGATTTCTATTTGCCTGGCTGAACAATAAGGTCGTTGATATGATTCATGAAAGACAGACATCAAAATCAACTGTTCAATAACAACTATTACACACAATCATTATTAAAATTTACAAAAATGAATTCATTACAAAATAAAGTAGCCGTTATTACCGGCTCAGGAAGAGGTTTGGGAAAAGCTATTGCAGAACGTTATGCTGCGCTGGGGGCAGATATCATATTAAATTATTCCCGTGACAAAGCTTCCACAGATGAGGTAGAAAGCAATATCAAGGCTATGGGAAGAAAGGTTATTTCCGTTCAGGCAGATGTGAGCAAAGTGTCTGAGATAAAATATCTTTTTGATGAAGCTAAAAAAGCATTCGGGAAAATAGATATTGTTGTTGCCAATGCCGGAATTGAAATGGTGGAAACTCCTGTAACGCAGTTCACGGAAGAGCAGTTTGACAGACTTTTCTCCATCAATACCAAAGGGGCTTATTTTACGATGCAGCAGGCAGCTTTGAATGTGGAAGACCATGGACGTATCATTTATGTTGCCTCAAGTACTACAGCTTTTCCTGTTCCCGGGATGGCAGTGTATGGCGGAAGTAAAACAACACCAAGATATTTGGTAGATGTATTGTCCAAAGAAATTGGCCATCGTGGAGTAACGGTGAATACAATTATTCCTTTTGCGGTAGATCATTCAGGAATTTTTGCGGAAGAAGGAAGCTATCCTGAATTGAGAAAATCCCTGATTGACAGCTGTCCGATGGGAAGACTGGCGGAAGTAGAAGATGTAGCCAATATTGCAGAATTCTTTGCCAGTGATCTTTCTTCATTTGTGAACGGGCAGCATTTATTAGTCAATGGCGGAGCTAATCAGTAAAATAATACTATGAATATTTTTAAATTATTAAGTATGGTATTGATGATGGCTTGCAGTCTGAATGCTTGTGGACAGCGGTATCAAAACCATCAACACAAAAAAATAAAGAGTATGGATACTTCGAAAATTAAAAATATAAAAGTAAAACAGGCTATTGAAGCTTTCCAGGCAAGTGATATAGAAAAATGGATATCTCTTTTTGCTAAAGACGCAGTGTTGCTTGATGACGGTAACCCAAGAGATCTGAAAGAATTTTCAACCCATGCCATTCTTATTGAAAATTTCGTAAGCATTGATAAAGTGGAGGATAACGGAAATTCAGTGTATGGAGCATTCCACAGTGATAAATACGGAGATTTTAAAGCCTATTTTAAATTCCATTTTAATAAAGAAGGGAAAATAAACAAGCTTGAAATAGGGCAGGCAGATAATTAAAAACTCATGAGAAACTCTCTCTCAATACATTGTTTGGGAGTTTCTGTTTGTATGGAATGAACTATGAAAAAGATCACGATTTTTTTTAACAGAGAACTTTTGTGGGCACTCTATTTTAGGGGCTTTTTATTTAGGGCAGATAGACGTATAACTTTTTTAATCCTAACTTTGCTGTGGTAAAAGGAACTATGAAGAAACTGGAGATTAAAAAAAATATTCAGAAGCAGGAAGATAAAAACTTGTCTTTCAGGGTTTTTGATTTGACTAAAGAGCACTTGGATCAATATGCAAAGCCTCACAAAAAAGATCATTTCTGTATTTTTATTGTAGAACAGGGAAAACTTCAGGTGTATATTGAAGATAAAATTCATTGGATAAAAGCGGGAAAAATCTCTGTGATATTTCCGGAACAGGTGCATTTTGTAGGGGATTCAAGTGAAGATCTGATGGGGAAGATTATCCTGTTTGAGGAAATACTTTTTTGTTCTGATATTCTGAAAAATGAATTGAGTACCTATAATGTTAATCTTTCTACACAGCTCAACTGTACGATACTTTCACGGGAAGACTTTGAACAAAGCTTACGCAACACTTCAATCATCAAAGAAATTTACGAACAGCCAACTCTTATAAAGAAAGAACAGGCCAGATTTTACATTAAAATTGTCCTTCTCGGACTCATTGAATCGATTCACGGACTGCATCCGGTTCTGCATGAAAAAACAGCAGACCAGCCTATGTACGTAAGGTTTAAAAAGCTGTTGAATGAACACTATAAACTACACAGAACGGTTCAGTATTATGCAGAAGAACTGGCCATTACTTCCAAAAAGCTAAATTCTATTACCAAAAAACATTGTGGAGAGACTGCTATTCAGGCTATACATAACCGTATTTTAACGGAAATTAAACGGCAGCTGATGTTTTCAGACCTTTCCCATAAAGAAATTGCTTTTGATCTGGGTTTTAATTCCCCTTCTGCTCTCAATAAATTTGTAAAAGCAAAGCTCAAAGAAACTCCCACCGAACTTCAGCAGGAACTGGCGCAAATGTATAACGCGTAGTCCTGTTTGTATAACAGGGCTTATGAAGGCTTGTCTAATTTTGTATCATTAAAATCAGATAAGAAAATGAGCAAACTATTTATTGCAGGGGAAGTCTTCCATGGCGCGGGAAGTCTTGATGAATTAAAAAATATCAAAGGAAAAAAAGCAGTTATTGTAACAGGAGGAAGTTCCATGAGAAAAAACGGAACCCTTGATAAAGCAGTGGCTTACCTTCATGAGGCAGGCATCGAAACACAGATTTTTGAAGGAGTAGAAGAGGATCCTTCTTCAGCAACATGTCTGAAAGGTGCAGAGGTGATGAATACCTTCCAACCTGACTGGATTATCGGTTTAGGTGGATGCTCCGCAATTGATGCTGCAAAAATTATGTGGGTATTTTACGAATATCCTGAGGTAGAATTTGATGCTTTAATCAAGCCTTTTACAGTTCCTGTTTTGAGAAATAAAGCTAAGTTTATTGCCATTCCTTCTACCAGTGGTACAGGAACGGAAACTACTGGTCTTGCGGTGATTACAGATAGAGAGAAAGGCGTAAAATATCCTGTTGTTTCTTACGAATTGACACCGGATATTGCTATTATTGATGGGGAAATCTGCGCTTCAATGCCGGCACATGTGACATCCAATACAGGTCTTGATGCATTGACGCATTGCGTGGAGGCTTATGTTTCAAATATTGATAATAATATTGCAGATGCTTTGTCTAAAGGTGGGTTAGAAATTGTTTTTGACAATCTAAAAGAAGCAGTGGAAAATCCCAATAACATCCAGGCTCGTCAGAATATGCATGACGCATCATTTATGGCTGGTTTAGCCTTCAACAATGCATGGCTGGGTATTGTTCACTCTCTTTCTCATCAGGTAGGAGCATTGTACGGAATTCCTCACGGAGCTTCCAATGCTATTTTCCTTCCGAATGTGATCCGTTATAATGCGCTGGCTACAGAACGTTATCCTGAACTTGCAAAGGTCATCGGGAGAGAAACTACGGAAGAACTGGCTCAGGCTATTGAGACGTTGCGTTCTGAAGTTAACAATCCTTCAGCGATCAAAGATTTCGGAATTTCAAAAGAAGATTGGGATAAAAACCTTGACTATATTGCAGCCAACGCTTTAGCAGATCCTTGTACAGGTTTCAACCCGAGAGTGCCTGTTTTAGAGGAACTGAAAGCAATTTACAATGCCTGTTATGAAGGTGCTGTATATGCGGAGGAAGTTGTTGCAGGATAAGATTTGAAAATACTTCAATGTGTTGATATCTAGAAATATACTATTTGTATAGTAAAAAGAAAGAGAACTCAGATTGGGTTCTCTTTCTTCAGTTATTTAATTATTTGACCATGATTTTAATGTTTTCCCTACCATCATTTTCATATAGAATACTCATCATGTAAGCCCCTTTCTCATACGTTGAAAAATCTATTTTGAGATCAAAAACATAGAGGTTTTTCCATTCGGCAAGCTTCCTTTGAGCGATATCATAAATAATGATGTTCTTTATTTTTCCTTTACTTTTCAGGTGACAAAAATCGTTGACCGGATTAGGGTAAAAGGTAAGTCCGGACTCAATGGCAGGATCTGCAGTTCCCAAAGAACCGATAGTAATAACCTTACTCAATGTTTCTGAACAGGCATTTTTATTAACTGTCAGGGTGACGGTATAACTTCCGGGAGAGGCATACTGATGAGCCGGATCTGATGAGTAATCCGTGGTGCCATCACCAAAGTTCCATAACATTGAAGTGTAATTGGTGGAGTGATTGGTGAAATTCACATTCGTTCCATTGATTGCGCCAGTAAAGTCCGAATGAAGATGAAACACATTGCTGTTCCATTGTGCAGGATTATTAAAAAAGACCTGATCAGCAATCTCCTGAAAATTTTCAGCCGTGTTTTGAGGCAGTCCGTTATAAAATGCAGAAGGGAAAACATGATCCTGGAAAACCGCAGAATACATAGAAGCTGCTACAAGGTAACTTCCTTTCGGCCCCGGATGAATATCATTATACGATCCATGAAGAGCCAGATCCTGTAATGAAGTGTAATATTGCCTTGCTGATTCTCCGGCAGGAACCATTTCCACCTGCATCAGGTTAGACATCTTAGTAATGGAATCCTTTATTTTCTGCTGAAAAGTAAAATAGACATTATATTCACTAGCGGATGGTACTCCATAGGGAATTTCATATAAGAATATTTTGGAACATGGGCTGTATTTTCGGATGGAATCCCTGATTTTGCGGCCACGTTCTGCGGTCACGGAAACAGGATAAGAATGACCTGCAGATTCACCGGTACCGGGCTGCATGATAACATACTTGTAGTTTTTTGATTTTATTTTTTGGTACAGGGCAGGATCATCTACATGATTAACAAATCCGGTTCCTCCCGGAGTATGGGTTGTTATAAAAACATTCTTTCCTTTAGAAGCAGCTATATTTTTGAAAATTTCAGGCATGTCATTAAAATACGTGACACTGTTTCCTATAAACAGAACCTCATCGGATTGGCAGAAAGATAAGACTGAAAAACCAGTACATATCAGAAAGAGTAGTTTTTTTATCATATCATATGTTTTTTAGATTCTTATTTAAAAAAGGTACCTGCGAAAAACCACTTCCAGCGCAGGTACACAATACAAACGATGATTAAAAATGTTTTTTTATTATAAATCTTTTAAAAGCACCTGCAGGAAACCGCAGGTACAAGATTAAAAGGTGTTTTAAAAATGTCAAACTTTCTGTGAAGAGGATTCCCATCTTTGTGTATTGGAAAGACAGAAGCCTGAAATCAAAAATAATGATAATAGAGTTTTTCTCATTTTAAAAAATAGGTATTTAAATAGTGGTATTGCGAAGAATGAATATAATATTCGGGTATTCAAAAGTAATTGCTAATTTTGTAATGCAACTAATGTTTTGTTGTTGTTTTGTTATATAGAGTATGTAATACGTATGTATTGTATGTAAATTAGTAGTAGTGTAGTATTAATATTACATTTGTATTTTGTCGGAATTATGGTAAAAAAGCTAACTGTTTTCTTCTTATTGATTTCTTCCTTTTTCTATTCACAGCATACAGAAAAGGAGCTAAAGAATGTGCTGTTTGACATAGATTTTTCTACTGCCGGACCTAAAGAAATAGAAAAGATTGACAGCCTTATTAAGGTTTGTAAAAAAGGTTCATATAATGATTGTGTCGCATTAGGATATCTCAAAATTGCCAATATCTACGATAAAATGAATGATACAAAGAAATCCTTTTATTATATCAATAAAGTAGAAAAAGAAAACCTCATCAATTCAGATACTGACTTTGAAGTCATTTTTTATCTCCATATGCAAAAGTCTTTTTTATACCAGAAGCTGGGGGAAAGGGTTGCATCCTTTAAACAATTGGAGGAAATCTATGATAAGGCAATGAAAACAGACAATGCATATTTTATTTATCTGATTAACCGACAGTATGCCAGTAAATATGATGAAGTCAATAAAAAGGAATTGTCATTGAAGTATAATAGAACAGCATACAAATATTCAAAGATTTACAGAGAAAATAAAGGTAACCGCTACAGGATAGATAAAAACAGATTGAGTAACAGCTATAAAACTTCAGCTTATCTTGGAGGAATTTATACTGACCTCAATCAATTAGATTCTGCAAAAATATATATTGAAGAAGCCATTCGCAATGAAAAAAAGATCAATGATATTGGGATAAAATATATTACTGCTTTCTATGCCGGAAGATATTTTAAGGCTGTTAAAAATGTTGAACAGGCTCAGTATTATTTATGGATATGTAAAAATATTGCTAAAAATTATTATAAAAGTGAAAATTATCAGATTGCTGTAGCAGGAGAACTTAAAGCTTTATACGAAAGTCTTGGGCAAAAAGACAGTATCGGTTATTATTCTAACTGGTTGTTGGATATAGAGTCTTTAAGCAGCGAGCAATACCAAACCCTGAATGATACTGTAGATCAACAGAATGAATTAGAAAATGCCGAGAGAAAGAAGGAAACAAAAAACCTTTTCTTCATCCTGTCATTGAGCATTGCCACATGTCTTCTCTTTATATTTCTTTTTCTGTATTACTATAGAAAACACAAGAGTAAAAATCTGGATAAGATTGATATCCCTCATCAGATGCCGGTACAGGAGAGTATTTTTAAGGAAGTTATACAGCTCGCCAAAGAAAATAATCCTGAGTTTTTAACTCGTTTCAATGAGTATTGCCCACATTTTTCAGAGGAGCTGCTGAAAGTTTCTCCGTTGAAAATTTCGGAAATAAGATTCTGTGCCTATATCTACCTTAATTTTTCTACAAAAGAAATCGCCGAATATACATTTACTTCAGTACGAACGGTGCAGACCAAAAAGTATAATCTAAGGAAAAAGCTGAATATTCCCGGTGATATGGATATTTATGTGTGGTTTTCTAAATTATTGAAATAAAGTATTGTAGCATTTCTCAAAATAAAAGAGACTATTTCAAAGTGAAATAGCCTCTGCTTTTAAATTAATATCCGATGCGGTCATTAATTTCTTATGGTGGAAATATGAATGTATTGTTGTCCGTTGGTATCTTTAAGCTCAATGTTACCAATCATATCATTATAGACCAGACATGTGGTGTCATTGAACAGATACCCTTCAATAAACACAGGTCTGTCTTTAGGAAGGTTATTCTGTTCATTCAGCATTTCCAGTGATAAGCTGTCAGGAAATCCTGCATTTCTTTTAAACTTGATTTCTATTAAACCATGGTCTGCCAGATAATCAAATTTCTTTAAATGAGAAGGCAGACTGGCTTTGGTTTTAAAAACGGTTACCTTTTCAATACTGCTTTTGTAAAGATCAAACATAGTGTCCGTTCCAATGGCATTATTATAAACCGCAAACTTTACATGGGTATTTTTTTGCGCCGGCAGTACTCCTGAAAAGAATACAAGCAATAGATATAATAGCTTTTTCATAATTAAAATAAATTTTTTGAAGGTTTGATTAATTTCTGTTTTTTACCATAATCCATCCCGTATATTTTATCGGGGTCTGTTTTTTGTTATTTTCATTCCATCCCATATCAAACCAATAGTTTCCGGTAGATACTTTCTTACCGCCAATGCCGCCATCCCATTGATAGCCGTTTAATTTACTTCCTTCATGAATCTTGCTTCCATAACGGTCATAAATACTGAATTTGAAATTAGGTTTTCCAGCGAGAGCAGAATAATCAAGCACATCATTTATTCCGTCGCCATTAGGAGTGATGATATTAATAAGGTTAGGTACTGTAATTTCTACCTCTACAGGAGTACAGTTATAAGAGTCTTTTACATAAAACGTGTGGGTTCCGCGCGGAACATTGGTAAATACATTTTCATTCTGCCAGTTGATATTATCCATGGAATACTGATAAGGCGCTGTTCCTCCGATTACAGTGAGTGTAACCGAATTATTGCTGATGTTAACATCCGAAATAACAGGATGCTCAGAAGGATAAATCTTTACAGTTTGTCTGGTGGTACATTCTCTGTTTTTAAGATCTACCCAATACGTTCCCACTCCGACATTGTTGATGGATGGTGTTGTTGCTCCGGTACTCCATAGGTAAGAGGTAAATCCGGGGCCGGCATCCAGAGTGGTGGTATTTTCCATACAGATAATTTTATCTTTTAATACATCCGAGTAGGAAGGAGGAATAACCGTAAGGGTAACCTCTGCAATTCTGTAACATCCGTTGGCATTGCTTACCTTAATATAAACCACTCCGTCTGGAGCAATATAACTGGCTGGGGTCAGGATTTCATTGGTTCCGCTGTGCGCATCGGCAGGAGAAGGATAATATTGTTTGATTGTTCCCGGCTGTACATTCACTCCTGCTGAAGTTAAATTAAACAGACCCAATACAGGATTGGAAGGCTCAAAACATGATCTTAGGGCAGCATCTTTAACAATTGGGCTTTCGGAAACCGTTAGCGTTAAAGTTATCTGCTCACAATCTGTAAAGTCAGGATTGTTTCCACAAAACTTATAAACAATAGTGTCTGTACCCATATACCCGAAATTTGGGACATACGTAATCACTCCTGCCGGATCAATAGTAGCGGTACCGTTTGCCGGAGGTGTTAAAATAGTTACTGTACTCGGAACATAGCTTTGAGTAGAATTGGTAAACTGAGGGACGATAGCCTGATAGCCTTCGCAGACAGTCATTGCCTTGGTAGACTCTTCAAGACAGGTATACACCTTATAAACCGGAGTGATTGCCGGAGTACATGAACCTACAGCGATTCTTACCGTATAATTTCCGGCAACCAATGGAGTATAAGAGTTGCTATTGGCTCCTGTAATAGGGTTTCCATTCAAAAACCATTGGTAAGTATCATAGCTGTCATCCACTTCAAGAACAATACCAGGAATACATTCTCCTGTCTGTTTAGCGATCAGCGGGATGGATGAGAAACCTGCAAAATAGCCTCCATATCCGGATGTGCTGTAGCCTCCATTAATCCCTGCGGTTACAGCTTTGTTAGAAATAACAGTTACATTTCCGGTAATCGATGGGATGGCATAAGTTACCCAGCTGTTATTTCCCGTTAATGGAAAAGGGCCTTCTGTTGCCAATGGAGGATTTCCATTGACAGTGACTGTAGCTCCTGCTTCTGTCAAAATATTCAGTTTTACAATAGTTCCGTTAGGAACAGTACTTGTTGTTCCTGTTCCGGTGGGCATTTCATTGATCTTCCCGATTTCATCAATTTTTCTGGGTAAAAAGCAGTTTAACGGTGGAATATAGTTGAATCCACATGTTGCGCTGCTGTTATTTACAGAAACCAGTTGGTATAAATAGACATTTTTTGAAGTGGTAATAAACATGTTAAAATGCCCGGAAGTTCCCTGCTGAACATAATTGCTTCCTGAAATTCTGTAAAAATCACCACTGTTGATGGTGGCAATAGGAGTGTTGGAACCATTAATAAATATTTGGGTATGATCTTCCGTTCCCACAATGATACCTCCTTCCAGATCATCATTGGTAGATCTTGTTCTTACCATGGCAAAAGTACTTCCAAGTCTTTCTGTAGGAACAGACTGATCGAGAATGGCATCGGACCCTGATCCGGTATTGTTTCCAAAATTTCCGTTGACATTTCCGTTGGTAAGGGTAATGGGTTTATCAGAAACAATTTTAGCCCCTATAAAAGCAGACTGGTTTTGGCCACCCGTCCCAGGCCCACCTGCAAAAATAAAAGACTGTCCTTTATTAAGGGTAATAGTCTGCGTGTTGGTTACAGGTGCAGCTCCAAAGAACGTTACAGTTCCGCTCCATGTGGCAGTTACTACCGTATTGTTTTCAGTGGCCAGTATCCCTGCTGTAAAATTATATCCGCTAAGTGATGAGGTAGTAGGAGTTCCTGCGACATAGAATTCCTTACCAATCCCTGCTTTTCCTTTACTTGTTATAATTTCAGCGTGTGTAGTATTGCTTACCATTCTTAATGAACAATAAAATGGCTTTGTTCCCTGCACATGCAGTCCTTTGTTAATAACACTATAAGCATCTGAAGTCACATTTGCAGCGATAACAGCAATGGGTACAACAAATATCTGAGGAGCCCCTTTACTGATGGTAACATTTCCGATCGGAGTATTGTTGTTGTTTATCGTCACAACAAAAGGAGTTGCAGAATCAGTAGAAAGATATAATGCCTGTGTATAACTTGTGGAGGCATAATAAGGAGCAAACCAGTGATCGGTGTCTCTTTGAGCCGAAATATGAATGCCCAAAAGAATGAATAATAAACTGAATATAATATTTTTCATGAATTACAGAATTTTGATTCTAAAAAATTGAATTTTCATCTATAAAAGAGATTATGATTCCTTTATAAATTTCTTCTGAACGGTAATGCCTCCATCCTCAATCTCTATCATATACATTCCGTGGATGAGATTGCTGACATCAATAGCATTGTTAAGAATAATTCCGGTTGATATAAGTCTTCCAACAGCACTGTAAATTTTATACTGAGCCTTTGCACTTATGTTTTTTACATACAATACAGAACTTACCGGATTGGGATAAATGTGGATCTCCGATTGGTTAAGCGAATTCGGTACTGGCTGCTTCGAAATTCTGACCGTATAATCTTCCACTTCACCATCTTTGAATTTGGTACAGTTCACAGGAATACCATCTTTTTGTAAAGCTACTCTCATCACTACATATTTATGATCGGTCATACTGATGAAAGCTTCTGTCGGAACTGAGAAAACAGTACTTGCCGTTGGATTTCCATTAGGGCCGTCCGCCAGAATTCTTTCGTTGATATCAAATTCTCCGTTTCTGTTGAAGTCGATCCAGGCAGCAATACCTGCGTTAGTTCCTGAACTTAAAGTCTTATCAATAGTAATCTGGTTTCCTTTTGATCCTTGAATCAAATCAATAAATTGTAAAGGATTTCCTGTATAATCCGTATAGGGTGATGCGAGCGATTCATTGATCATTTCCTTATTACCATTAGGTTTCACAGTAACCTTTGAAATAAATTCTGTTGTGGAATTGGCTGCTGACATCGGGCAGTAGATTACAGTAGGAGTAGTGAAATAGTATAGTTTGGTAAAATTTCCCGGTACTCCGTTACAGATATTGGCCACCTGCATTTCGTATTTGGTAAGTTCCAGCAAACCTGTAATGGTGTAAGTATTGGTAATCACAGGAACATCAGTCCAGCTTGGAATTCCTACCTTTCTGTATTTCAGCAGGTAAGTGGCTCCCGGAAACGAATCCCATACCACTTCTGCCGTTGTTGGAGTAATCTGAGTGATCATAAGCCCAGGAGGAGGGATTTCACAAATTCTTTCTGTAGTAAATACCTTCGGATTAGACCACGGATTGGCTGTTAGTTCTCCATTACAGATATTGGCTACCTGCACTTCATACGTTTTGAATGAATCAAGGTTTGGAATCGTATATGAATTTGCCGGTGGCTGAGGGATTGTTGGCATATTCCATGGAATAGTGCCCACTTCTCTCCATCTTAAAATATAGGATGCACTCGGAACAATTGGGTTCCAGGTAATCAGTGCTGAGTTGGAGGTTACATTGCTTATAGTTACAAATGGTGGAGTAGGATCACATCTTGTTGTAAATGTTTTTATAGGAGTGTAAGCTCCGATTCCGCCACTACCACAAACTGCTGCAATTCTTACCTCATAAGCTGTAGCCGGAGTTAGTGTATTGATTGTTATGGGCGGATTTCCTCCTAAAACAGAAAGGTTCAAAGTTGTCCAAGCAGAAGCAGGTGTTGTAACAGGTCTGTATTCCAGGATAAAAGCATTATTGTTAGTGGCTGCAGTCCAGTTTATATTCACTGAATTATGGGTAATATTGGTAAATACAGGATTTCCAGGTGTTGAATTACTGCATGGTCTTAATCTTACACTATAATCTTCTACTTCACCATTGGCTGGATCTGTACACATTACTGGAGCGCTGGTTCGTTTCATTACCACTCTCATGGTAGTTGTTAAAGGTCCTGTATAAACTCCCGTTGCGGGAACATCAAAAGTGGCTGTTATTGGAGTCGTTGTGCTGGCTGCAGAAGTCAATATCTTTTCAGTATCGGTGAAAATTCCATCTCTGTCCCAATCGATCCATGCATTTACAGCATCAGCATATTGAGTTCCTACCCAGCCTTTAGAAACCGACAGTTGATTTCCCTGAGAACCGATTTCAAGATTAATAAGTGTGGCTGCCGACGTATAACTGATATAATTCGTCTGAACAGAAGTGTTATCCATTATCGGAAAGTTGACAGGGGTCACTTTTACATTTGAAATATAATCGTTAGTTCCTGTTCCGGTCATGCTGCAATAGGTCAGTGGCGGAGTCGTAAAACTTATGCTGGGAGAGAATGCTCCCTGGTTTCCGTTGCATATCGTTGCAATTTGTACCTGATATCCGGTCTGCTCGGTAAGTCCCGTTATGGTATAAAAGCTTTGTCCTGCAGGAAGAGTCTGCCCTGTTGGACTCGGAAGCCATGTTCCTGTACTTCCTTGTCTCCATCTGATAACATAAGTAGCATTAGCAGCAGGCATCCATGATACATAAGCGGTATTATGGGTAAGGTTGTTCACTGCAATATTAGCAGGAGCAGCAGTAGTACAAGGCTGAAGATCAATAAATTTCACATAATAATCTTCAACTTCTCCATTGCTGGTTAAAGGTCCGCAGGCGTTGGCTGGAGTGAGAGAATATACGATGACGCGCATTTTTACCTTACTTGTTCCCATATAGGCATTTGCAGGTACTTCAAAAGTAGCGGTAACAGGAGTCGTGTTTGAATAGCCCAGATTCATAATTCTTTCCCCACCAGGACTTGTTACCGGATTATTATCAAAAATACCGTCACCGTTAAAATCGATCCATGCATTGGTAGAATACGTTCCTGATATAATTGATCTTCCTACAGACAACGTATTATTCACTGAATTTCTAAGCAGCGTAACTGTCTTTGCAGGATCTGTAGAGTAATCTGTATACGTTGTTGGCCCGGAATTATTACTGGTTAAAGGGACATTAGTACCGATCATAGTTACATTGTTGATATAACCGTTTGTAACGGTTGCCGTGGCTGCATTACAATAAGTCAGAGCCGGAGTTGTAAAACTGGCAGGCGCAGAAAATACGCCCTGAGTTCCACAGATTGTTGCGATCTCTACCTCATATTGTGTTTGCTCAGTTAAGGAAGTAAGCGTTACACTATTGGTAAAAGGAGTTGTTATAGTAATGGTTTGCCATGTAAGGGAAGGAGGGATTCTGTATCTTACCACATACGTTGCATTGGCTGTTGCATTCCAGGTAACATTGGCTGAGGTAGCGGTAATATTACTCACAGCAATATTGGCCGGAGGCGTATTGGTGCAGCTTGGTAACGTTGTACCTGTTAATTGTACTCTTGGAAGTACAGCATACCGGCTTGTTGCCGTAGGAAGGTTCGCCGGATCCGGATTGGTTGTTGAATTATAATAAATCATTCCACGGTTATTTCCCGCAGAATAACTTCCCCAGTTTGCGGTACATGAGGTCCCTGTTGAATTTTCGTCAACACCTATCACCACATTGCTGACACCATCCCATAAGAATGGAGTACTTAATGGAATTTCAACCCATGTACCAGCTGCCATTGTCGGTAAAGTACCGGAATACACCTGTGTTAAAGAAGTTGAAGGCACCCAGCTTGAAGTGGTTGCAAAATCTATTTGCGTGGTGTTTCCCATATAGACCACCCACTGATTATAATTAGCCTGGGCAGCAGCAGTAGTGGAAACAAAAAATCTGATGGCTGTTATATAATTATTCGTTCCTACAGCTGCTCCAATCTCTGAAGCCATATAAATCTGCTGGGAATAATTAAATCCGGAACAAGAATAGACAGGTAGAAAAGCATGGGTAGCCGCACCTCCGCCAATCTGTCCTGGGGTAAAGGGAATACCTGCAATCCATGGTGATTTGTCAGTGGCGGAACAAACGGATCTTACCCACCAGTAGTAGGTAGCTCCGGAAGTAAGTGAACTGATATTAGCGCTTGTTCCCGGATTGGGTGTACCCGCTGTTGCAGTGGCAGGAGGAGTATTATTTGTACTGTAATAATATTCATAACCATTGGCTGGCGCCGGAGCTGGAGCAAGCGGAGCAGCCCAGTTCAGCGTTGCAGAAGCAGGTGCAATATTGGAGGCCGGTAAAGTCACAGGTTCAAAACAGGTGGGAGCCTGAATTACCTGAACCTCATCCAGTAATACATCATCATAAAAGTTTCCATTTCCTGCAGCATCTTTATCTACGGTAAACCTTAGCTGTATGGTATTCCCGACATAACTTGCTGCCAAAGGAACACCAACTGTTCTCCATTCTGGGGAATTGGTATCACCTGACCATACCTGCACCCATCCTGAACCGTTATTTACGGCAAGTTTTAACTGATTGTTGTCGGCAGCAGGTACGGTACCGTTAAGTCCGGTCAAATGATCTTTAAACCATTCAAATTTGATATAAGGATTCGTTAATCCCGCTAAGTTAATCTGTGGGCTCACCAGTTCCACAGTGTGTTCATCAGCATAAGGTGAAGAGGCATCAACCCATGCAAAAGTTCCGGCAGGTTTTCCTCCGTTTCCGGTAGCTCCGTAGCCTGCTGCTCCGGAAAACTTCCATTTGACGTTAGCATTTGTGGATGCTGAAGAAGGGTTCTGGCTGATCCAGCATGCAGGAAGTGCACCGGTACTGAATGACTGTAAAAAAGGCACCGGAACCGGAGCGCAGGTTTGTCCCCGGGCATGACCAAAAGTCAATAAAAATAGGATAATAGGTAGAATTTTTCTCATATAGTTTCATTTTTAGTTAGAGTCTGTTATTCAATTTGCTTACTTACTCCTGTGAAAGATATGCGGAGTTCTTCCATAGAATTTGTTTGATAAATTCATGGAAAAACTCTGTTTTCAATCACAGATAGGGTAAACTGTTAAAATATATCACTGCGTTTCCTTATCACCTCTTTTAAAAAAAGTGATTAATGGATAAACAGAAAAAAATAGTAGGTACTAAGTAAGTGGGAATGGGGGAAGTTGCAGATCCGTTACAAATTTGATATTTGTTCACTGTACTGCGTATAACTTGTTGCAGTTTTTAACGTGTTGGATTTCCTTTCATTTTTATAGTTTTCTTAGATTAGTTTTTATAATGATCACTTGGGTAAAAATAATTTAATAAAATCTTAATATGACTATACTTTCGTATAGTTTTAAATCAAATACTGATGAATTAAGTTGAGGTGATTCCTCACAGAATGCTTTTGGAGAAGACAATTGGTAAGTTTTACTTTTATAATGGAATGATTTTTTTGATATAGAGTTTTCGCTTTTCGTCTTTTAATGTCGTTTCTACAGCCCTACAAGACAGAAAATATTCATTACAAATATTAAAAGTTTAATAAAAATAACAAAGTGTAGATTTTTTTGATATTAAAATAAATATTTGTAGTTTTAAATTTAATTATAATTAAATTTTAATAGATTTTTTTATTTTAATTAATTGTAAATATGTTTATAAAAAGTAGTCTAATAAAATAGTTTTGTATCTCTTGTTATCATGTCAAAAATATGAGTGATAAAATAAATTCAATGTATGCCAGGAATGCGTCGGGCATACCCATTTCTGAAAAAAAGAACGCATCAGACAAATATTTTAATGTACTTAAAGCAGTGTCGGAAACCAGCTTGGGTAGTGTTTATATTGCAGATCTTAAAACAAAGAAATTAGAATTTATTTCGGAAAATCCTCTTCTTTTTTCCGGTTTTGGGTCTGCTGAAGTTGAAAAAATGGGCTATAGCTTTTTTCGTAAATACACTAAGAAGGAAGATCTTGAAATATTAAAGAAAGTAAGTACGTATGGACTTAAGTTTTTTGAGTGTCTTTCACCCGAGGAGAAAAAAATACACACCATCACCTATGATTTTCATCTTAAATATACCAATAGTGTAGATGTGCTGGTGAATCACAGGATTACCCCCATAGAGCTCTGTGATGACGGAGAAATCTCTAAAATAGTCTGTATAGTGTCCTATTCCCTGAACCGGACTGCCGGAAATATCAGGATCATATCCAATACTTCAGAAAGCTATTGGAAGTATAATCTCTTTACAGGAAAATGGACGGAAGAATCTAAAGTAGCCTTAAAATTAAGGGAAATCGAAATCATACGATTGTACCTTCAGGGCTTGAAAATAGAAGAAATTGCAGAACAGCTGTTTGTGTCACCCAGTACAATAAAGTTTCACAGGAGCAAATTGTTTGAAAGAATTGGAGTGAAAAATATAATTGAAGCCATATCCTACGTAATAACGAATAATTTGATTTAAACTATACTTTTTACATGTTTCCAGATCGAAAAGCACTGAGAACCACCTTGCTTTTCTCCGTATACCTTAACTGTTTTAATTTAAAATGGGTTGCTTCCTATACCTTGTTCTCCTGAAAATTCTCCCTCTACAAAATACTATAGAAGGAGAATGTCCGGAACAGCTTAGTTAAGCTGATAATTCGTAATTACTAAACTCAGGATGAAATGAACATAGTTCTCTTCTACCTCTTTTCTGTTAATCAGTTTGTTTTTGTATTCATAAGAATTCAGGTCTCTGGATAATTTCTGATACGTTTCAAAATCGTCACCTTTCACCTTTACTCTTATATTACCATCTTTTCTGTTAATAAGTACATTATCCAAAGTCCTTACTTTAAATAAAACTTCGCATAATGTAGGACGAGCCTTCATAGAACCGATATATCTTTCAACTATATTAATCTTGAACGAATCAAATATGATGTTATTAAAAACGATTTTAGAATTAGGCTCCTGAGTGTTGAGTTCAAGTTTATAGTTCATTACTTTATAAATTTTGGCAAATATAAGTTTAATTATGCCAAAAAACAGACTGTTTTAATAGATCATTCCCATATTAATGATTGAATTTTATTCTGTAAACACAAAATCATATGAAAATGTGAATATTAGGGGCTTATAAATCAGGGTAAAACAAAGGAGGTATAAACTTTTTCTTTCCTTTTATTTTTTTCATTATAGGCATTTACGTAATTTTATTCTCTGTATAACAAAAATTCATATTAATACCAATATAATGGAAAGATATAGTTATGGAATGGTTGGCCTGGAGTAATGGGGCGGAATCTGCTTTATAATATCGCTGACAATGGTTTTTCAATCGCAGGATTCGACCTTGATCAGGAGAAAGTTAAAGAATTAGAAGGCGGAGCTGCTTCCGAAATGAAAGTAAAAGGTACAGGCTCTCTGGAAGATTTTGTATCTGCACTGGAAGTCCCAAGAAAAATTATTCTTATGGTGCCTGCAGGAAAACCTGTAGATGCTGTGCTGGAAAACATTACCCCGCTTTTAAACGAAGGTGATATCGTAATTGATGCAGGAAATTCTTATTTTGAAGATACCAACAGACGTGTTGCTGATCTGGCATCCAAAAAACTGCATTTTATGGGAATGGGTGTTTCAGGTGGTGAAAAAGGAGCGAGAACAGGTCCAAGTATAATGCCTGGAGGAGATCTGGAAGCATTCAAACTTCTGAAACCAATGCTTGAAGCCATTGCTGCAAAAGCAGACAATGAAGCATGTACAGCTTATATGGGGAAAGGATCTGCCGGAAACTATGTGAAAATGGTACACAACGGTATTGAATATGCCATCATGCAGCTTATCAGTGAAGCTTATGACCTTCTGAAAAGAGGTGCAGGCTTAAATAATGACCAGCTATATCAGGTATTCAGAGAATGGAATAATGGTGAAATGAACTCATTCCTTATTGAAATTACCAGAGATATTTTTACCCAGAAAGATGATTTGACAGACAACTACCTTGTTGATGTGATTTTAGATAAGGCCGGAGCGAAAGGAACCGGAAAGTGGACCTCTGAGCAAGCTATGGAAATCGGGGTTTCTATTCCTACAATTGATATTGCGGTAACGTCAAGAATTCTGTCTGCTTATAAAAACGAGAGAATTCAGGCTTCAAAAATATATGCTGAAAAAGAAATCACAAAACCGGAAAACACAGAATTGTTTATTCAGGAAGTAGGCGATGCTCTTTTTCTTTCCACATTAATCAGCTATGCACAAGGATTATCATTACTGGTAAAGGCTTCTGAAGAATATGGTTTTGAAATCCCATTGAAAGATGTTGTGAAAATCTGGCGAGGAGGATGTATCATCCGTTCCGTTCTGCTGGAAAAATTCTATTCAGCATATACCCAAAATCCTAATCTTTCCAATATTCTGCTTGATCATGATATTTCTGAACTGGTAAAATCAAAAATCAAAGCGTTAAGAAAAACTGCCGGATATGCTGTTACAAACGGAATCTCAAGCTTAGGAATTCAGACGGCGTTGGGATATTTTGATGCTTATACCACAGAATCTCTTCCTGTGAATCTGATCCAGGCTCAGCGTGATTATTTCGGGGCTCATACGTATCAGCGTATCGACAGGGAAGGAGTTTTCCATACCTCTTGGCAAAGTGCAAACAATTAAAATTCGGAAAAATGAATCAAAATAGAATCTTGCAGCCAACAACTATCGTTATTTTTGGTGCTACAGGAGATCTGGCAAAAAGAAAACTTTTTCCGGCATTTTACAACTTATATATCGATGGCAGAATGCCCAAAGGCTTCAATATTGTAGCGCTGGGAAGGGCAGAAAATACCGATGAAAATTTCAGAAATTACATCAAAGAAAATCTCGAGAGCTTCTCCAGAAAAAAAGTAACATCTGAAGACTGGGCAGGTTTCCAGGCTCATATAACTTATTTTCAGCATCAGCTGGATGAAGAAAGTTCTTATGAAAATCTACAACAGAAGTTGCAGAATTTTGATACCGTTTACGGAATGAGAGGCAACAGGTTGTTTTACCTGTCAATTGGCCCTAATTTCATTTCTACGATATCCAATCATATCAAAACTACGTCATTAGCTTCCGATCCGAAAAAAGACCGTATTATTATTGAAAAGCCTTTTGGCCACAATAAACAGTCCGCAATCGAACTTAATAGCCTTCTGGCAAAAACCTTTGAGGAAGAACAGATCTATCGTATTGATCACTATCTGGGAAAGGAAACAGTACAAAATATATTGGCATTCCGGTTTGGGAACTCTATTTTTGAACCTTTATGGGACCATAAATATATAGAGTCCGTACAGATTACTGTGGCAGAAGAAGTGGGAGTTGAGACCAGAGGAGCCTTTTATGAACAGACCGGAGCTTTGAGAGATATGATTCAGAATCACCTGTTGCAAATCCTGTGTATGGTAGCTATGGAACCGCCTGCTTCATTGCAGTCAGGGGAAATCAGAGATCGTAAAGTAGATGTTCTGAAATCTATCCGCAGAATTTCTTCTGATCAGGTAGATCATTATGCCGTAAGAGGACAATATGGAAAAGGTATTGTGAATGGAATGGAAGTGAAAGGATATCGTCAGGAAGATGGAATTGCTTCAGATTCCAATACTGAAACTTTTGCTGCGATCAAATTCTACCTGGATAACGAAAGATGGCAGGATGTTCCTTTCTATGTTCGTACCGGAAAGAAAATGAAAGAAAAGCACTCTTATATTACCATTCAGTTTAAACCGCTTCCTCATTCCACATTCTCAGACAGTCCTCATCATTTATCAGCCAACAGACTGATTATTAATATTCAGCCGATGATGGATATCAGACTGCAGTTTATGACGAAGAAACCAGGACTTACCCTGGATTTGAAACCTGCCGAAATGATCTTTGATAATTTTGCCTGTCAGGATGATACTCCGGAAGCTTATGAAACTCTTTTACAGGATGCCCTTTTAGGAGATCTTACCTTATTTATGCGTTCTGATCAGGTGGAAGAAGCGTGGGATGTTGTCACCACAATACAGGAAGCATGGGAAAATAATAAAGACCTGTCTTTCCCGAATTATAAAGCGGGAAGCTGGGGGCCGGAAGATGTTAATGCTTTGGTTGAAAGACAAGGACACAGCTGGGTATAAAACAATATAAAATTTAAACAAAGAAAAATGAATATTACAGTATTTGACGATCTGGAAAAACTGTACACAAAGGCAGCAGATGCATTTGTTGACCTTTCAAAAAAATCTATTCAGAAAAATGGCCGTTTTGTAGTGGCTTTGAGTGGAGGTTCTTCACCGAAAGCTATTTTCAAGTTATTGGCGGCACCGGAATATAAAGAACAGATAGAGTGGAATAAAGTCTACTTTTTTTGGGTCGATGAAAGATGGGTTCCTTTAAATGATGATAAAAGTAACTTCCGGATGACGGATGAAGCCCTTTTAAGCCAGGTTCCTGTTGATAAAAGCCATGTTTTCCCTATGTATAGTGACGGAAAACTTCCTGAAGACTATGCAAAAACCTATGAACAAGAAATCAGAAATGTTCTTGGTGATGAAGGTATTTTTGATTTTATTCTTTTAGGAATGGGAGATGATGGTCATACAGCCTCATTATTTCCAGGTGAAGAGGTGTTGCATGAAAAAGAAAAATGGGTATCTGCCTATTATCTGAAGCCTCAGGAAATGTTCCGGATCACACTGACCGCACCATTGATTAACAAAGCTGAAAATATTCTTGTAGTAGCCTTTGGAGAATCTAAAAAACATGCTCTGAATGAAGTACTGAATGGTGAATATAATCCTGAATTATATCCAATGCAGCTTATTGAAAGAAAAGAAGGGTTTCAATTTTTCACAGATGAAAAAGCGAAAAGCTGATTTTTTTAACCGTAATAAAATACAAGAGACTGTCCTGAGACAGTCTCTTTTCATATCAACTATTATAATACCGATATCGGCATATACAATCTTCTTTATAAATTCAAAGCTCATTACTTCAAATTTAAAAACAGTATCACTAGAGAAGTAATGATACTGTTGCATTTAGTGTTTTTACCTTAGTTGCTTGTTTTCGAAACCTGTCATTTTCTTCAACTCACATAGTGTTTCTATATAAAATGGTTATTAGTTTGGAGCAAATATACAAAATAAGACACTTCGTAGTGTCTAATAATAAAAAAAATATGTTAATTTTTAATTAATAAATATAAATCATTGTAAACTAGTGTGTTATTGTGAATAATACCATCCTGAAAATTGGATTTAATTGAAAAAAAACTGAAATATGATCTATTGGGTAATGATGAATACGGAATGTTCATAAATAAAAACAGCAACACTAGAATATAGTGATGCCGTATGAGTTATATTTCTCTCAGTGATTGAATAGTAAAATATTTAAACTGAGTGAACTAACGATACAATCTGATCTCTCTTAATCTCATAATTTAGATCATTTGCTTAAAAAAGTGGTTATTAGTTTTTGCAAATATATACATTTAGACACTAAAAAGTGTCTAAAATGAAAAAAATTTCTTAAACTTGTACGATTGAAAGTTTACCATGGAAAGAAAGTCTGCAGCAGGAAGTATCCGGAACAAGGAACGCAGTAAAAAAAAGTTTTTGGACGCGGTTGGAAAAATACTGAGAACCAAAGGATATACTGCCTTGAAAGTGAATAGTATTGCTGCTACAGCCGGGGTAGATAAGAAAATGATCTATTCTTATTTTGGAGGTATAGACGGACTGATCGATGAGTACATCCAGTCACAGGATTACTGGAGCAGGGTAACCACCGAAGAAATTGTGAAAATAAAACCCCAATTAGATGACGGAGGGAAATCCTTTATGGAAAAAATGCTTTTGTCTCAATTTGATCATGTGAATACCAACAAAGAAGCACAAAAACTACTCCTATGGCGTCTGTCTGAACCCCGTAAAGCTTTAAAAAAACTTACCGATACCCAGGAAGAAAATGGAGAATACATCTTTAAGCTGTTGATGGATCCTTATTTTAAAGATAATACTGAAGGTGTACGCTCCATCATGGCGATTATGGTTTCCGGACTTTATTATCTGAATATGTATGCGGCAATAAATGGAAGTATTTTCTGTGGCATCGATGTTAACACTCCTGAGGGAAGGGATAAGATCAAGAAAGCTGTTTCTTTCATGTTACATCATACTTATGAAAATCTGTAAGTGTGTAATTTTTTAAGAATAGAGAACCTTATAAAAAAACAAAACCATTAGAAATCTAATGGTCTGTCTATAAGTTGTGTTTCTACCTTAGTTGTTTCGGTTTCGAAATTGTCTTAAAGTAAGGGAACTCAATAATACAATTTGGATTGTTTTATTTTTCAACCTAATAGTGTTTTAAAATATATAGTTGGTTTTAGTTTGTACAAATATATAAAATAAGACACTGTGAAGTGTGTAAAATGTTAAAATTTTTCATAATTTTATTTAATTGTCTGAATTTCAATATATTATTTTTTGTAATAGATGTAAATACTTCTCTGAATAGATGCTGACAGTTCAGTTTAATCTATAAAATATAGAAGAAGATATTTCTATAAAGCAGCAAAATGTTTATTAAAAAAGAATGGGCCATAAAAAATATCTATAGAAAAGTATTTTATTTAATATGAAACCATTTTTTAAGAAATAAAAACAGCACCACTATGGAAAAAATGATGCTGTTGGTTGTGTTTTTACCTCAGTCGTGAATGTTCGAAATATTTTAAACTGAGGGAACTAACGATACAATCTGAATAGTTTTTAATTTTTTGATCTCGATCGTGTTTTTATATAGAGAATGGTATTAGTTTGTGCAAATATATACAAATAGTTGATATTAGACACTCGTTGGTGTCTAAAATGATAAAAAAATTTCTTAAACTTGTATATTGAATGTTTAGTCATGGAAAGAAAGTCAGCATCAGGGAGTATTAGAAATAAGGAGCGTAGCAAAAAAAAGTTTTTGGATGCCGTGGGGAAAATTCTCAAAACGAAGGGACATGCAGGGTTGAAGATTAATGATATCGCTGCTACTGCCGGGGTAGATAAAAAAATGATCTACACGTATTTTGGCGGAATGGATGGCCTGATGGACGAATATGTCCGTACACAAGACTTCTGGGTGAAAGCAACCAGCGAAGAAGTTGAAAAAATGAAACCCAATCTTGAAGACGGAGGAAAAGAATTTATTCAGCATATGCTTCAGTCACAGTTCGATTATGTGTACACCAATAAAGAAGCTCAAAAATTACTGTTGTGGACAATTTCTGAACCTAGAAAATCATTGAAAAAACTGATTGATACTCAGGAAGAAAACGGAGAGTATATCTTCAAATTATTAATGGAATCCCGTTTCAAAGATAAAATGGATACCTATCGTTCCATTATGGCGATCATGGTTTCCGGACTTTATTATCTGAATATGTTTGCCTCCCTAAATGGCAGCCTTTTCTGCGGAATAGATACGAACACTCCTGAAGGACGCGAGAAAATCAAAAAAGCAATATCCTTTATGGTTGATCAGACCTACGAAAACCTTTAATCTACTGTAAAGAACATAATAAAAAGAGGCAGTAATCTGCCCCTTAAATGGTGGAATTGACGAATAATGGAATTGGCCGGCAATTGCTTATTGAACCAATTCGCAGTTTTGCTTAGTCCTGTGCTATTTTTTCTTTATCAAGTGCTACTTTAGTATTCAGATTACCTCTTATTAAAGTGACTGAACTTGGTTTCCCGTTGGTAAAATCAAACTTCAGCAAATTAGGATAATCAACAATTTTAAACAGTCCATTTTTTAAATATACCAGTTCATTATCATTTTTGCCTTTAAACATTTCTAAAATTGGAGATTCAACATACAGGCGGTTATTTTTTTCTACTATTTTAGTTACCATTTTTTGTGAATAGAGAAAATCATCATAAGTCCCTAACAGCTTCTCTTTTAGCTCTAAAGGTATTTCCTGAATGTTTTCATGATCTGATTCTCCGTTCCAGTTCATCAGGCTCAGAATTTTTCTTTGCGTTTGAATCATCACAGGAATACGATTAGGCTTTTCCCCATTGGCTAGGAATGCAAAACCATTTCCGTCTTTCATTGTCGCAAAAGTATTGCCGCCCACTCCCGTATTGGAACCATTACATGAAAACCATTCATAATTATTGTATCCAAAAGATTTCTGCCATCCATATCCCCAACCGCCTACTGCATTTTTTAAAGCAGAGACTTCCGTTATTTTTTTTGCTACCTGATGAGAGATCACTTTGTTGTTTTTATTGCGCAATGCATTCTGGATCTCAATCGAAAGTTTAGCAAGATCTGAAGGGGTAGACCAAAGTCCTGATGCTGCCACTTGTGGAGTGATAGGCAAACCGGTTTTAATCACATTACCATCTTTATCATGAACAAGAGCCACATTGGTGGGAAATCCATTTTCGTTGGGCTGAATCATCGTTGTATTTTTCAGACCAAGAGGTGAGAAAATATAGGTATGGGCAAGTTCTGCAATAGATTGATGTAGAGTGTCTTCCAGTGCCATCTGAACAATTACATAACCACCTCCGCTGTACTGCCAGTCAGTTCCCGGAGTAAACAGAAATTCAATTTCTTTATCATATCTGGGGATTTGCCCTAAAAGACTTTGCTGTAGAGTAGGGATCTTTTCACCTTCATAATGGTCTTCAAATCCACTCTGGCTTGTACCTGCGGTATGGTTCAGAAATTGTCTCCAGGTTGGACTGTTATTTTCAGTCAGCTTACTTTTTGGCAAGTGCCATCGTTTCAGGTATTTGTCTATAGGTTCATCTAAATTGATTAACCCTTTTTCTTCAAGAATATGGCAAAGAAGCGAGGTAATTGGTTTGGCAATAGATGCCGTGGAAAAAGCGGTATTTTCATCTATCTTTTCTTTAGAATTTATAGACTTTAATCCAAACTGTTTTGAATATACAATCTTATAATTTTCAAAGACAACAAGGCTAAATCCGGATAGCTTATATTTTCCCAGTTGTGACTCAATATTTAAACTATCTGTAAGAAAGTTATAGTCTTTCTTTCTGGAAATATTCTGCCCAAAAGTAAAAGTGCTTATTAGTAATAGTACTGCTAAAAGATTGAATGAGGTTTTCATTGTATCGTTATTTATGGTTAAACATTATTATGATACAAATGTGAGAAAGCAGTTGATCCTATGCGACCGAATACATGTAATTGGACGGATTTGACTAAAAAAATACGTACGAATACTTTAGATTCGAAGTACGAGTAATTACAATGTATTGTTTTGTAATGACTTACGATATCCTGTTGGTGTATTTCCTGTATGTTTTTTAAAAGCAGTATTAAACGAAGATTTTGAATTAAAACCTACTTCATACAAGATTTCAAGAATCGTTACCTTCGTTTTTGTAGCATCTTTTAAAATATCCATAGCATATTCTATCCGATAGGTATTTACGAAATCATAAAAATGCTGTCCTAGCTGATGATTGATTAACACAGATAATTCACGGGTAGGAATTCCAATATGATCAGAAATATTCTGAATGGTTATCGAAGGATTCAGAAATGGTTTTTCTGCGGTCATAAAATGCTTTAACTTCAGAAGTTCCTCATTGTACTCTTTTTCATCTACAGCTTCAGGCTCATTCTTTTTTTCCTCAGAAATAATATCAGAAACAAGCTTTAATTTTGAATCGATGTTTCTGAATAGACCGGGATTGTTGAGTGCTTTAAACAAATACCAGCACACAATAAACAATTGAGAAACCAGGATTCCGATTTTTATCCACTCCGAGATGTAGGGATAATCTGAGAATTTAAAAATATTTTTTAAAAGTGCGGTTAAATACACAACAGCAAGCACACTGGTGAATTGGAACAACCAGTGGTAAGAATTGATATTGGTACCGGAATAGTTCTCGAGATATAATTTTTTTGCTTTCCTCAATAGGATAAAAACAGCCGTAAAATAGATAAATGTCTGAATATGAAAAAGAATATGATTGAACTGGATCTCTATCATATTTTGACGATCCATAATGAAATCAATTTTAGAAGCAGTATCCACTGAATAAAAACGGGGGATCAAAGCGATATTGGCTGCTAAGAAAGGAAGCAGGTGTATGAGATATTTAGGTTTAAATTTAAAATCAGAATAACAAACCGATAGTACATACAGGTAAAAGGTTGGAATCTGCAGAAAGGCAAGAGTGTTTCTGAGCATTCCAAAATTTGAAGGAACATCTGTTATGAGACTCAATAAGGGTTCACTGATGTCTACTGCAGTAATAATGAGGAACAAAGCAAAAAGAGAATTACTTGTTTTATGCTTTGTTTTAACGGTAATGAGAAAAAATGCAAGAAAAAATGAAACGAACAAAGAGATTATTGTTACAATAATTAATAAATTACTCTTATCCATTTTTTATTTTTTTGTTCATAGTTCAATAGTCTTTCTGGTTTGCAATTGAATTTCGTGAAGCTAAAGTAAGGCTTGAAATTCAAAATGAAACTGTGCAAATATAGACATTAGATTGAAATAATATATTTTTTTAAAAAGATGTTCTGGCTCCCATATTGATACTCTAAATCATTTGAAGTAACAGTCATGTAAATAAGTGTTTAAAGTTTTTTTTGTTCTGGAAAACAGACTGTGAGTGAAGATAAATAATAGGCGAGTACCTGACATTTTACATCAGTAGGAGACCTCATAAAGGCCTCCTACTTGATTGGGGGTAGTCATGAAATTAAATACCACCTATTTTTAACAATATTATCCTTTATGATAAGGACACCCTGATGCTGCATCAGAATTCCCAGAAATATTGAAGAACTGCTCTTCAATCACTTTTCTCTGATCCTCAGGAATATCCTGTATTTTACGAAGGGTATTGACCTGAATGTGAGGCCAGCTGGTAGTACCGCCGTCATTTCCGAAATCAAATTCGAAGAATACGATTTGCTCATATTGCAGCTGAAGAATCTCTTTTCCATCTTCAATCACTGTTTCAATCCACATGTCCATATCCACCTCAACAGTCGGAACAAAACGATTGACAAAAGGAACATTCAAAACGCCTCCCTGTGCTCCGGTTTTCATCTTGGAAGACATTCTTACATGAACATAATTGCTGACCTTCTGACCTCTTAATGTATCCCTAAGCCTAAGATCAGGACGTACAGAATAAGGATATAAATCGTCTGCCAGTATTCGCTGGGTATAAATCTTGTTTGAACCCTGATCATTAACGTCATTAAGTGTTTCATGAACCCAGGCAGGTGCAGGTTTGTCCAGATCAATGATATTATCCGGTGTTACTCCTGCGTTTCCCATTGTACGTGAAATGGAAAGATGATTCGTATCCCATGCTTCTTTACCATAAGGGAATTGAGGTGAGCCTTCGATTAAATAGAACGTTTGGTTGTTCTTATTTTGAGGAATGATATCTCCAAGTAAAGTAATGGTGCTTCCATGAGGTATAACGCCGCTTCTCGAGATAGAGTAGTCCGGAATAAAATAAGGCCCGTCAATTCCTGCTCCCGGTTTTATTTCCTGAGCCGGAATGATTTCATAATAAGGCTGCCCTGGCTGTAGTTGACTTAAAAGAATATATTTAGGGTTGGCCTCTCCGTCTGGTGTTATCCTTACCAAAGGTTCATCTCTGTATTCCCCTGTATAGCCATACTTCGCATCTTCTGTTGAAATAGCATGAATCCCGCGGTCTCTTTCAATAGATTCTTTGGTTGCGGCATGATTGTAAACGTCACTCAGCCAAAGATACATACCGTTTTCTTCATGGATAGGAGTATATTTTAAAGCGTCCTGTCCCTGTACGGTATTAACACTTTTAATGCTCTGTTCATATTTAACAGCCCCACAGAAAAGTTCACTGGCTCCACCACGGTTACGAACTCCACCCGGAACAATGGAAAAGGTTAACTTCTCAATATATTCTTCACTGTCAAAAGCGAATTTTCCGGGAATTGTTCCTGAATTAGTTCCCGGAGAAGGCATAATTGTAGTATGTACTCCGCTTGCTAATGAAGGCTTGGTAATGTCTTTATTGTAATTAACATTGTAACTTACCCAGGTTCCATCCAATGCTGCCAGAACTCCATAATCTACACTATTTTCTATGGACTGCAGGTTGTCTTCTCTAAAAGGTCTTACCGGATCATCAATAAGAAGTTTTGAATATCCATCCATTACCTCAGCCAGATTAACCTCATTTTGGCCAGGCATCTTACGGAATAACTGTTCGCCTCCCGCTTCGGGACTCTCTTTTTTTCTTTTAAGCATGATATATCGTTTTTATGGTTATAGATTGATGTATTCGAAAGTTGGGCCTGCATTATTCTGAGCGTCCAATGGTTGTTTCATCAGATTAACGGCCTGTTCTTTCAAGGCATACATATACATAATGGACTTTTCAAGCTCTCTCTGATTTCCTTCTACAGCACTTTGTATAGCATCTAATAAACGCTTGTAGGTTTTATTAAACTCAGCACCTTGGGCATATAATTCTTTATTTTTGATATAATCTTCCAGTTTAGGATTAGGTTTCATTGGATATGCCTCATTCCAGTCTACCGGAAGATCTTTTCCAGTAGGTGGCGTTGTTACAGGCATCATTCCGTTTTCATCCATAAAAGGTTCATAATTTCCTCCCAGATAGAAATGCTCATGGAAAACTTCTTTAAATCTGAAATAATGCGCCAGTTCCGCCCCTTCTTCAAACTGAGAAGGATCAACATCAAAAATAGAATCATCAGCACCTTCTCCCTGTCCTTTAATTTCCTCAAAAACAGCAATTACTCCGACTAAAGCCTCTACAGAATGTAATTTTCCGCCACTTCCGTAATATTGTTCAGGACGGATTTGTTTGGCAGGATTTCCTGTGAAAATTCCTCCGGTATTTAATTCTTCAAAATTCGCAGGAAGTTGTCCGTGTTCCTTGTAGTATGCAATAATTTGGAAAATAACGATATAGAAGAATAAAACATCATAATACTCCCCAATGGTGTGTACATTTTCCATAATGAAGCCCTTCATGTTTTCAAGAGTCCAGAAGTTGTTTTCCTGTACCGAGGCTCTTTGAGTATATAATGCTGAAGTGTCAGTGTCGTGATCATATTTGGGGGCTTTTACCAAAGGCTTGCCTGGACTTTCAATTGCAATAAATGTTGCAATACTGTTGCTTGAGAATGTTTCAAGGCCAACATAGAAATCAACATTCATTGGTAGTTTCATAGGATAAGTAGGATAGTTTTCCTGTTTGTTGACAGAAGGCTGGATGTCTATAGCATTCAAAACATTACAAACCATAATCAGGTGAAGCATTTCTTCCACAGCAACACTTCTGATAATTTGTGAAGCCAGGGCGTTAGTACCATCCTTGATTGAATACAAAGCAGTAAGGTAAGGTGGAATGGTGGAATGTTCGATAAGAATTGCTGTCTGTAAAAGATCCTGTAAAATCGGTTTATAATCAATTTCGATTAATCCCTTTTTTAATTCTGAAACTCCGGATCCGAACTGTGATTGAAGGTAAGCATTAAACTCTTTGATCTGATTGGTTAGCAGAAGATTAGTTAAGGTTTTACTGTGATGCTTTAATCCTTCCATCCAGTCTTCCTTGCTAAGCGTTGAATCAAACAGCAAAGAAGGCAATGAAACGGCCTCAGTAACAACAGCACTTCTGGCTGCCATTCTTCCTGCTGTTAATAACGTTTCCTGTGGTTGAGCGGTTTTATTGATAAGTTTTTGTCTCATGTTGTTATTTTTTAAGTTGAATTTCAAGATCAGCAAGAATAGACTCTACTGAACGGATCGTAAATGCTGATAATGTTAAAGTAGGGTTTGAAGTTCCCAGAGTAGTCATATTTCCAGCTCCTACGATGTATAAGTTAGGGTGATCCCAGGCTTTACAATAGCTGTTGGTAACAGAATCTTCTGCTGTAGAACCCATTCTGTGAGTACCCACGATGTGACCTGCTCCATTGTAAGAATACCTTACCCCATTGTACATCACGGAGTTCATATCTGCTGCAGTATATTTGGTGAAATCTTTAATGCCTAATCTTTTAAACATCTGATCCGAAGCATGTTTTGCCTGTTCCATGGCTTTCATTTCATATTCTGTCAGCTCATAATGAATGACAGGCCGAGGAATTCCCAGAACATCCATGTATTGATCATTAATCGTAACCCTGTTATTGGGATTCGGCAATTGTTCAATTTCAAAATGGAATAATACCTGTTTTGAAAGTCTGTTGGTAAGAGTTTCTCTCAATTCAGCACCGAAAAGATTCTCCTCGCTGATAAAATAGGCAACATCAGATCCCGGGGAAAATGCCGGCCATCCCCATCCCCAGTTGTCAAGAGGAGAGATCCACGCCGAAAATTCACCTCTGAAGTTCCCGTCACGGAAAGACGAAATATTTGTTGTAGAGCCAGGCCCTCTGTACGGGTAAACCGGTTCAGGGAAAAGTCCCCAGGTCAGCATTACCATATGATCCATCAGGTTTCTTCCCACCTGATCACTGCTGTTGGCCGCTGTTTTTACACCGTTTTGAGTAGTATATGGGGAATTCAGCAAAATCTTTGGGTTTTCAAAAGCATTAGCAGCAAGAATTACGATAGCATCTGAAGTGTCTATAGATTCTTCAATGAAATCTGTTTTCTCTTTTGAGGTATATCTTCTCAGATGAACTTTGGAAATTTTATCCTTATCATTCTGGTCAACGCTCAATCTGTAAACCACACTCTGAGCCTGAATCTGCATGTATGGATTACGCTTAAGGTTTTCGTGATCATTAAGTTTATATAAAGCTTTTTTCAATGTCTTTAGCGCATTGTATTTAGCCTGAACAGGACAGATGGGAACACAGGAAGCATTCCCTTCACAACGTTCTCCCATATAAGGATTCCATACAGAACCCAATGCTTTATATTCTTCTTTTTCAGAACTGTCTAAAACCAGTTTATATCCGGATTCTTTTGGTTCGGCTTTGATGATCCTTGTTTTTCCGTATTTTGGATTGGGGATAGAGTTTCTTCCCTGTGGAGAAGGTACCATCATTAAAGGAATCTCTCCGGAACTTAGTTTCACACTTGTCCCTTTAAGCCCTTCAATAATCTTATGGTCCATATAACTCTGAGGAATTTCCTCCATCGGGAATACATAATTTCCATAATATTTTTCCATATTCTCATCAATGGGATATTCCTGTCTTGAAACATCTCCGGAAACTCCGATTTCAAATTCTGCCATTTCATAATAAGGCCTTAATTCCTCATAATCAATAGGCCAGTTGATAGGCGTTTTTTCTTTGGAATCCGGCTTGTGTATTGTAATTCCATATTTCTCGGTGAGTTTGAAATCGTTTGGAAGCATTCTTGGTGTAGTTCCCAACCAGTGAAGGGTAGTTCCGCCTCCCACTCTTATGGCATCACTTGCAAATGGCATAGGCCCAAACTGAACCAGATATCCTTTTTTATCAGGGAACGGCTGAACAATATGTTCCATATCCAGAACATTGGGAGAAGGAGCTTGCTTTAAATTCGGATAAGGTGAATTGGGAACCTTGGCTTCCTCCCGATAAAAAGTACGTATATATTCATTGTAAGTGGTCATTGAGGATACGGAATCCAGTTCCAGCCCAGCTTCCAGTCCCGCCTCATACATGAGTATTGATATTTCCTTGATGCTATCCGATTTTCCGGCATCTGCACGGTGAATCATTTTTCCTTTTGCGGCATCAAATACATGATCAGACAGTAGTTTTGCGATCAATGATCCTGCGATCCCCGTTCCTACGATGATCACATCTTTTTTGTTATGGGTCTGGTTCATAAGTTGCTGTTTACAGGTTTAATATTCCATGATTTGTAGCCAGGTTGTTTTGCTCCTGGCGGATGAGAGTGCATCAGATTCCAGACAAGACCTTCTTGGTAAGAAAGATCATTGATGTAACTGCCTTCCCAGGTTCCCAAATACCACATGGTGATGACTTTTCCGGCGATCTCATTCATTCCTGCATTACCAATAATTTCGGATTGAATGGCTTTTTTTAATTCCTCTTCACCGGAAGAATTTTCAAGAATATTTTTAGATACGGTAAGGAATTCTACAAAAGTGGCGGCTTCTAAACTTTTCAAAACATAAGTGTAATAGGTTTCCGCAAGACCTGTGGATTGTAGTTCGTTTACCGTAAATCCCGCGAGCGCTTCCGAGATAGACATAAACACGTCGAAATAATAATCGTCGACGTTGAGAATTTTGTTAATAATATTCATTTCGTTAAAAATTTGGGTTAGATATCTTCAATTCCCTTCAACAGGAGGGCATCAAGCCGATTGATCTACAGTTGCAAGATTTTTCAGATACCATCTCTTTCTCCGAAATGATTGAATGTATTTCAAGCGATCCATAGTAACCAGTTTTTGTTTATCCGAAATTAATCAGATCCCGGCAGATAAGATTCAGTATTTCTACGTAATTTATGTTAACGGTAATTTGAAAAATTATAAAGTAACCCTTTGTAGCAAAGGGTTTCAAGGGGTTTTGTTTTCACCTAGTTTAGAATTAATTTAAATAATGTGGTATTGAAACAGAATAGGATATTAAAGGGAATCGATTCAATTGAATTTAAAAAATAATAATAAATTGACGATCAGGATGTAACGAAAGTGAAGCTATGGTAGTCTAATCAATATGAGTTAACTTTTTGCTAAACAGTTATCCCAGATAAAACCAATTACTATTGACCATGAAAAGATTTTCACTTACTTTATTGTGCTTTGCTTCCTCTCTTTTTTCTGCACAGGGATTGAACAGCCAGAAAGAAACAGGTACGAATTTGTCCAAAAATATAAATGAACAGCCGGTACATCAATCTGTTCAGCTGGAGACAGATAAAGTATTCAATAAATTAGTGAACATAAGAAGAATATTTCATGAAAATCCTGAATTGGCCGGTAAGGAAAAGCAAACTCAGGAAAAAATTAAGCAGTATCTGCTGGATCTGGGACTGGAAGTTCAAACAGACCATTACGGGTATAGCGTTGTAGGGATTTTGAAAGGAGATAAAAAAGGCAAAAAAATAGCCTGGAGATCAGATATGGATGCACTACCGAATGATTATCCGGATCCGGAGGTTTTCAAATCAAAAGTAAAGGGAGTTCAGCATGGTTGTGGTCACGATATACACATGGCGATCGGGTTAGGAATTGCTGAAGTTCTTTCCAAAAATAGAAAATCTTTAAAGGGAACAGTATATTTTATATTCCAACCTGAAGAGGAAAGCTTTAAAGGCGCGAAGGAACTGCTTAATAATGGATTGCTTTCTAAAATAAACCTTGATGAAATCTATGGGCTTCATGTGACGGCTACTCCTGTTGGCCAGATCATGGTGAAACCCAGTGAAATGTTTGCCTATCAGAAGAAAATAAGGATTCAGTTAAAAAAAGGACTATCTGAAGAGGAACTCAATGGTTTAACAAAAAAGATCAGTAATTCTTTATTTCGGGCTTCTTCCGGAAGCAAACCCTGGGAAATACAGTCTATTGTTGATCCTAAAATAGGGTTGACCAATCCTGATACTATTTTCAAAGATTATCTTTTCACAGATGGAAAATTCAATACTTATTCTAAAAATAATGAATCTTTTCTTGAAGCCTACCTGTATGAGACGAATTCTTCCAATGTAGATAAAATAATTCCTGAAGTTCAGAAGATTTTTGAAGATAGTGGATATAAAAATCAGCTGCTTTCCGTTTCATTTGTTCAGGAAAACCCAACGGTTATCAATAATGAAAAACTGACAAAATCGGCAATAGAAATTCTTCAGAATCTTTATGGAAAAAATGCTGTTGCTTCAGATTATGGTCAGGTTCCGTTTTTTAATGATGATTTTGCTTATTTTCAACAAAAAATACCTGGAGTTTACTTTTTCCTTGGAGGATCTAATTTTGAAAAAGGAGTAATAGCGATGAATCATTCTCCTAATTTTCAGGTGGATGAGGAGAGCATCAGAACCGGAGTGAAAAGTTTTTCATCATTATTGATAGAACGCCTTAACAGAAACTAATTCTTGACAGCAATCGCATCTATCTCAAACAACATTCCGGGTAAAGCCAGATGGCTTACCGGAATAAGTGTACTGGTAGGCAAGAATGAATGATTCCATACTTTCTTCGCTTCATCCGCCCATATTTCAAGTTTTTCCTGATTGTGATCCACAATGAGTAAGGTAATTTTGACAATATTCTCAAATGTCATGTCATGGCTCTTCAGCACAATTTTCAGGTTTTTCAAAGCATCCTGAACCTGAGTTTTAAAATCATCCGCCAATTCATGATTTTCCCCGACACCTCCGCTCTGCCCGGAAATAAAGCACATCTGAGAAGGAGATTCTATAGAAATGCTGTGTGAGAAACCATAAGGGCCAGGATTAAATAATTCAGCAGGATTAATCAGTACAGGTTGTTTATTGCTTTCCATAATCTTTCATTTAATGAGGTAAAGATGAGAGATAAAAATTGAAAAACTCTTTACATATGTTGAGAAAAATATTCTTTTATTTGGGTAAAGTTCCCTTTCAATTAAAATGGAATTCAAATAAAAAATGCTGTCTCAAAAGTTTCATTCTGAATAGGCCGGAAGTCTATGAACACACCCCGGAAATGTAATGAAGAATTTCATTTTTGAGACAGCCTTATTAAATTTTTTACTCTACAACAATACTTTCAATCCCTCTTTGTAAAGCCGTTTCCTGAATGACAGGAACAGAAAGACCTTCTGCACGTACCACAGAAATATCCGTCATTCCCATAAATCCAAGAGTTTGTTTTAAGTAAGGAACAACAAAATCATAAGCCTGTCTTTCCCCTTCTGAATATACTCCGCCACTGGAAAAAGCCAGATATACTTTTTTGTTTTTTACCAAACCTTCAGGACCGTTTTCACTGTAGCTGAAAGTTTTTCCTGCTCTGGCAATATGATCTAGCCATGATTTCAGGGTAGAAGTGATGCTGAAATTGTACAATGGAGCTTCGATAATAATAATATCGGCTTCATGTAGCTCATCAATGACTGTATCTGAAAGTTTTACCGTTTCCCATTGTTCAGAAGTACGGTTTTCAGCAGGTGTGAAAAATGCATTGATATGTGCTTCTTCTAAATGAGGAAAAAGAGGGTTCGCCAAATCACGTTTTTTAAAAACACTGTCAGGGTATTTTGCTGTAATTTTTTCCACAACGGCATTTCCCAGTTTTTTACTGATTGATGATTCGCTTCTCGGGCTTGAGACAATATGAAGTACTCGTTTCATTTTTTATTTTTTTTAAAATTGATGTTTCAAAATTATTTATATTTACTAATAAAAAGATAGTAGTTACCAAAAGGTTAGTAATAACATTTAGGTTAGTAATAAGCTAAAACAGAAACAATGGAAGAAGAAAAAATAGTGTATTCAAGGCCGCAATGCAGTACTCATCTGTCTGCTACAGAGGATGCTTTGTATGTTTTAGGAGGCAGATGGACCATCCGCGTAATGATTGCTATTTTGGGTGGACATACCCGTTTCAATGAACTGCAGAGAACCATCAAAGGAATTTCAGCAAGAGTATTATCCAGCGAATTAAAAAAACTGGAGGTAAATCATCTGGTTGAAAGAACGGTTATTACAGATCAGAAACCGGTGTTGGTAGAATATGTTCCCACAGGATATAGCGAATCACTGAAAGATGTTATTGCTGCTCTGGCAGATTGGGGAGCAAAACATAAAAAGAAAATTACTGCCTGATAATAAAAATAGAAGAGTAGTGTTGAGGTTAGAGAATACTGTATTTTGTGGTATTTGATAAGTTGCAGCATTGCTTATACTTTAAGTATTTTTACTCAAATTAATAATAACAAGATGGTCATAGGTGAAGACTTATTATTTTCCTACGGAGCCACTCTGGAAAATTATGAAGCCGGAGATGCTGTTTTTCAGGAAGGTACCGCAGCAAAATATTATTTCCAGATCAGATACGGCACTGTGAAGCTGAATACGTTTTTAGAAGACGGAAAAGAATTTGTTCACGGGCTGCCTTTTGATGGGCATTGTATTGGTGAAAGCTATTTATTTACTGATCATCATTATGCTATTAATGCCATTGCCGTTACCCAATGTGAAATTATTAGAATTTCCAAAACAAAAATTCTTGAAATCCTGCTGGAAAATCCAGAATTGCTACTTGAAATTAATAAATACATGGCAGACAGAATGCATTTCAGATTTATGATTTCCAGTTTTCTGGCCATTTCGGATCCCATTGTAAAGCTCACAAAGCTTTTTGATCATATTAAAAAGTATTTCGGATTCGTAGAAGCGTATTCATTTCTGATTCCCTATACGAGACAGCAAATAGCAACCTTAACCGGTCTTCGGGTGGAGACGGTGATCAGATATGTCAAAAAAATGGAGGAACAGAAAATGGTTAAAATTGAAAGTACTAAAATTTATTATTAGCTTTCAGTAATTCAAACGAAGTTCTTTATTATTTTAAAATTAAAACAGGCTGATGCGTATTTTGGTAAATTCCTTCAGAAATACTTCTGCTTGCCAGATAATACAGGAAGCTGTGCTTACCAGGTAACGCAATAATGAGATCTGCCTCATTTGATGCCGCAAAAGACAGGATTCCATTAATGACGTTTTCATCATGAGAATAGTGAATGCTGCTTGGGATTTCTGTTAAATGTTCACGGATATAGTCTTCCAGTTCTTTTTTATGGTCTTCATTCTCTTTTTCATTGTTGTTGATATTTAAAAATGACAATCGTACATCCTGCTTATGAATAACAGATTTGTGATGAAATAATCTTTCTAATCTTTTAATTCCTTTAATATCACAAGGAATAAAGATATTCTTAATAGGAGTGTAATGATAGCTGTTAGGAACAATCAAGGTCTTCACAGGGCTTGTTCTTGCAATACTTATAATATTATCAGAAACAAAACTCTCAGTACTGGAAGTCTGATCATCACTTCCCAAAATAATCAATTCCACAGACGGCTGATTTTTTAAAAGCTCATTAATACTTCTGGTAATGACCCAGTCACTTAAAATTCTGGAAACCTTTACCTCAGGCGACTTTTCGGTAATAATACTGCTTAAGTGGTCAAATAATGATTCCGTTCTCTGCAGTAAATTATTTACACTTTCTTCATTCACAAAGGAATGACCTTCTGCAATATGCAGGTAGTCAAACTCAGATTCACCTGCTGTTTTTAGTAGGATAATGTTTTGATATTCGTAGGTTTTTGCCCAATCTGCGGCAATTCTTACTGCATTTTCCGTAGTTGATGTAAAATCAATGGGTACAAGGATTGTTCTCATATGCTATCATGTTTTGATCCCGGTTCTTCCAGGTTTGCGGTCATTTTTTTTACTAAAAGCAGCGCTTTGTTAATCTCTTCTTCGTCTATAGTACCTGCTGCCTTTTTATAAAGATCCAATGCCCAGGGATAAACGGTTTCTACAATCTGTTTCCCTTTCTGAGTCAAAAAGATCTGTTTATTTCTCCTGTCGTTTTTATCAGCTATCCTTTCCACTAAATCCCTTTTTACAAGGCTATTGATGAGGTAGGTAATACTTGATTTGTCTTTACTTACTTTATTCCCGATTTCCTGCTGATTGATGCCATTGTTGCGTGAAAGAAGTCCCAGAATTTCAATCAGTTCAAAAGACAGATCCGGATCATATTCATTAATACTGTTCTGGATTTTCTGCCGGAGACGGCTTTTCATTTCACTCATCGCCAGACCAAGTTCCAGAGCCAGTTCTGATCTATTATTCTGTTTTGCAGGCATACCTTATAATTAATAATGATACAGCAGTATAAAATCGATATCCAAAATGATTTTAGCATGACTTATCCTAACAAATATACGAAAAATTAGTTTTAATTAAAACTAATTGAAGGTAAAGTATTCTATAACAAGAGATAAAAAATGAAAAAATAAATCTTCAGGAACAAATTTTGTAGTCAATAACTATTAATTAAAAAAGGATATGTCTGTAATTGTGTTAAAAAGGATTTACGAAACGCCGTCCTCAGACGATGGCTGCCGTATTCTGATAGATCGTCTCTGGCCAAGAGGGCTTTCAAAAGAAAATGCTGATCTTGATGAATGGGATAAAGACATTGCGCCATCAACAGAATTGAGACTGTGGTTTCATCACGATCCTGCGTTATGGCAAGAATTTTCAGAAAAATATATGAAGGAACTTCATGAAAGTAATCTCGGGAAAGACTTTCTGAAACGTCATAAGAATCAGGAAAAAATTACATTGTTATATGCTGCTAAAGATGAAGCCCACTGCCATGCCATCATTATAAAAAAGTATCTGGAAAGTATAAAATAAAAAGAAAAAGCAGAGATTAGTTCTCTGCTTTTTCTTTTTTAACGGCCTGATGCATAATAAGGATAATTCCCAAAAGGAAAAATGCGATGATCAGATAACGCCACGAAAGATCTTTTTGATCCGCTACCGTTCCGCTTACAGAAATGATAAAGCTCGTTACAGAAGTGATTACATATACCAATCCACCCATAAGTCCTCCGGCAGTACCTGCATTTTTAGGAAAGTAAAGCATACTTGTTGTAAAAAAGGAGGTAAATAAAATTCCGGAACAGATGTGAATAAAAAAGGCAAAAGGAATCATAATGAAAAGACTTTCTGCAAAATAACTGGTGATGATCAGCCCGGCAATCAGAATCAGCTGAAGCAAAATAGGTTGTAGAATTCTTGGTTTAAAATCAAGAGTCAGTCTTCGTTTTCCGATAAAACCTCCTATCATCCAGGAGAAGCCCAGGATCAATGTACAGTATCCAATAACTACCGGCGTAAAATGAAAAGTATTTTCAATAATAAAAGGTCCGGTAATATTAAAGAGCATAACAATAGAGTAGCTCAATCCTAAAATGAAAATCCCTAACATGAAAATCCTGTTTTTAAGCATCATTTTGTAAAGACTGATATTCTCTGACAGATCCAGTTTCTTTTTCTGGGGAAGACTTTCGCCGCTAAAAAACCACTCAAAAAGGAACAGGAATCCGGCATATCCGGCTAGAAAATAAAAATTAGCATGCCAGTTAAATATTTTCTCAAGATATCCTCCCAGGAAAGGAGCCAGAATAGGGCCGCACGACCATACAATGGTAAAATAGCTCAGATAATGCTTTACCCTTTCCGAATCATAAATGTCTACGAAAATAGCACGCGTAGCCACCACAAGAACCGAAACAGCTGCTCCCTGAAGGATACGAAGCAGACAGATCAGTAAAATGCTGTTGGTCATCGTAATCAGGATACTGGTCAGGATCAGGAGGAACAAGGCAATCAATTTAGGACGGTAACGTCCGATACTATCCAGAATTCCTCCTACAAACAACTGGGAAACTCCGTAGCTCAATAGATATGAGGTCAGCGTGATCTGAATATCTTTTTCCGAAACCATCATTTCTTTGGCCATAGAAGGAAACGATGGTAAATAAATATCCGTGACAAACCCGGAAAGCGGGATAGACACGAATGCCATAATGGTAATTAATCTGATTCGTTGCTCAGATGCTTCTCTCAACATATTCATTCGTTTTTACCATGCAAAAATAAGTCAAGAAATGGGAAACTGGATTTTAAAAGACAAAGCAAAAATTACGAAAATCAAATATTAAGATAAATTCTTAAATTTTAATGGTGAAGTCTGGGCATGCTTTTTAAAAAAGTTATTAAAATGAGCAGGCTGATCAAACCCTAAAGTATAGCCTATCTGGGCAATATCCCAATTCGTATACTTCAGCAGGTTTTTAGACTCTTCAAACATTTTTTCTTTGATAATCTGAGTAGTGGTAAGGTTGGTTACAGATTTTACAGAAGAATTCAAATGATTGACATGTACATTCAGGTGCTCCGCAAAGTCGGAAGGTGTTTTTAATGCCAATGGATAAGCAGGAGAGTCCAGAGGAAACTGTTTGGTGAGCAATTCATCGAATAACTTGTACAGACGTACATTCGCAGGGAGTTCATTAGGATTGATATCTTCCACACGGTTTTCCAGTGCCAGATGCATCACAGAGGCAAGATTGCTTTTGATACTGCTGCAACGGAAAGGATATGCAGAATTATTCATCCTGTAAATCTGATCAAAATAAAGAGTTGCCAGCTGAGCCTGTTCTTCCGTCAGAAATACCACTGGTTTACTCCATTCTTTGAACATTGATGTTTTTTTAAACAGATTAAATTCTGAATTTCCATTAAAAAATTCCTGATTGAACAAGCAGAAATATCCCTCCTGTACATCACTTTCACACTCCCATGAATACGGAATGCTTGGAGAAGGGAAAAATAATGCAGGCCCATCAATAAACAGCTGATGGGTACCATAATGAATCGTGCCTTTTCCTATGATAAAGCTTATTTTATAATAATCACGTCGGTTGTAGGGACTCTTAAAGCTGCAATATCTCCGCATAGAAATATTGAAATGAGATTTTCCTGTCTCAAAATATTCAGAATCAAATATTTTGATCTGGTCTTTACGAATGCGTCTGTAATAATCTTCTATGGTTTCCAGCTGATCGCTCATAAGTAAAAATTATAAAAATCAAAGATAAGTAAATGGTTGTTCACTCAGGATGATTTTAAGTGAGATAATAAAAATAAGAATTATAGTTTCTCTCGATATCTGTCTTAAAAAAGACCTGCAGTGATAAAATATAGAAAAGCATCTATACAATCTGAGAAATCTGTGGTTAAAAAATGAATTAAACTAACTTTTATTAATCTCCAATTCTAAGATATGTGATGGCAACTGAAAAGGACCTGCCTTTGAACTATCCGCCGCTACAAAACCATATTCTTTTAAAAAGTCTGCAAGCGGATCGTGATCCAGGATATTGATCCATATAACATCTGTAAAACTCACTGCAGATCTGCATTTTTTCCAAAGGGATTGTCTTGTTTCCGGAGTGTCAAACTCTGAAAGAATTACAAAACTGATTTCTGTAGCTCTTTTTCCCTCAGGAATTCCGGGATGGAGAGTGCCGCTTTTGATAATACTGTATCCAATGGGCTTCTGATCTGCATACATAATGATTAGTTGATTGGAAAGATCATTCAGATCATTGATCATCTTTCTCGGATCTATTTCGTGGTGAATATATTTTTTTATGTCTTCCTCACTGACAAGCTCTCTGTGTAATGAATAAATGGAAGAATCAATAATGGTTATAAGATCAGAAATTCCCTCTTCAGAACCTACTGTAAATTTTGAAATGATATCCATGGGATTTTTTCTTCAAAATTATAAGATTAATCTATTCAAAAAGGATACAGTTCCCTAAAATATCATCGGTACAGAAAGGTATTTTTGTAAATTTGTTCAGTACAGTTGATGTATTATGATGAAACCTTATAAGTACGAAATTTTTACGGCCGAAATAGAGAGGCAGATCTACAATGGAATTTTGCAGGAAAATGACAAGCTTCCTTCCGTTCGTTACATTAAGGAAAAATACAAACTGAGCACAAGCTCTGTGCAAAGTGGATTTGAATATCTTATGATTAAAGGGCTGATCAGGAGTAATCCACGGTCTGGCTATTTCGTTACAGGAATTCAGGAGGAAAATATTCCGGAAGTAAAAACAAAGCTTCCGGTCGTAGTGAGGGATGAAGTATTTATGAATAATATGATGCTTACTTCCAAAAGAACTTCAGAATTCAGTTCTTTCAATACGGCTGTACCCGGAGATCTTCTGATTCCGCAAAAACTTATCCTCAGAACAATGCAGGAAGTTATTCGTGAGAAAGGGGCATCACTGCTCAGGTATTATCCCCCAAACGGATTGGAGCTATTAAGGAAACAGATTGCAAAACAAATGGGAGCTTATGGCTGTATATTGAATCCAGACGAAATAATTATCACGGATGGTGCGTTGCAGGCCCTTACAATTGCTTTAAAATCGGTTACAAAAGGAGGAGATGTAGTGGCTGTTGAGAGTCCATGTGTGTTTTCTGTACTGGAAGTACTTGCTCACCTTGAGTTAAAAGTCATTGAGATTCCTGTACATTATAAAACAGGTTTTGATACTGAATATTTCAAAACGATCTGTGAGGAAAATAAGATCTGTGCTCTTGTCACGGCTCTCAATTTTCACAATCCCACAGGTGTTGTAATGAAAGATGAAACAAAAAAAGAAATTCTGAGCATGGCAGAAATGTATCAGTTCTGTATTATTGAGAATGATATGTACTCCGATCTTTATTTTGAAGAACAAAGGCCGCAAAGTATAAAAAGCTTTGATAAAAAAGGGATAGTCATGATGTATTCATCGTTTTCAAAGACGTTAGCTCCGGGAATTCGTTTAGGCTGGTTATATGCCGGAAGTTTTTATGCAAAATCCGAAAGAGTAAGGTTTGCTTTGGGGCGCACCGTTTCGCCTATTTACCAGGAATTGGTTCTGAAACTGCTACAGGGAAGCGGTTATGAAAGGCATCTCCGGTTATTCCGGAAAAAACTCAGTCAGCAGGCTGTTCAGGTATTGGAGGTGTTAAGAAATTCCTTTCCTGAAGACTCTTATTTCCACAGGCCGAGAGGAGGTTACAGTATTTGGGGGCAACTTCCTCAGAATACTGATATGGAAATATTTTACCAGTATTGTGAGGAACATCAGATTTTGTTTACTCCCGGAAATACCTTTTCTTTCACGGATAAATATCATTTTCATTTCAGGATTATTTTTAGTGAAAGAATTACCTCTGAAAGCATTGTTTTACTGAAAGATGCAGGCAAGAAAGCAAAAGAGCTGCAGTTTTAAAACTTTAAGAGCAATTAAGTAAAATAGAGAAAGTAAAATGGCTTCCTAAATGAAATTTTTTAAGAGAATCTTCGTTTACTTTTTTTGATTCTTATTGATTTTGAATAGTTTATTTAAAAATTTACTTCTACTCTATATAATATCCAGGTATAGGGCTGATTTTCTACAATAAATTGATTTTATTTTAAAAATTAAATTGAATTTAAGGAAGACTTAGAAAAAATGATTAAATCCACTATTTTTTTTCAACACAATTAGGCTGGAATCACCATAAAACCTATATTTGCAGCCTAAATTTTTAAATAAATGAAAGAACTAATTGAAAAAATCAACGCAGAATTTGAAGCGTTCACAACTGAGGCAAACCAACAAGCGGAAAAAGGAAACAAAGCAGCTGGTACAAGAGCTCGTAAAGCAGCTTTAGAACTAAGCAAATTGTTCAAAGACTTCAGAAAAGTTTCTGTAGAAGAAGCTAAGAAATAATTTACCTTCAGCCGGCTTTTGAAGCCGGCTTTTTTATTTCTAATACATCTGCTTATCAGGTATTTCTCAATAGAAAATAAAATGTCATTTTATAAATGCCAAAGACTGTCATATGGATAGTCTTTTTTTGTGAATTATTCCCATAGTAGATTCTTGTTATTATTTTTAGATTAAAAAATGGATATTATCAAGGGAATGCCTCTTTTTCAGGCTTAATCTTTCATCATCTCCCTAATTTCTTTTATCTTTAAAGCAATCAATAAATATTATGAGGATAAATAGATTTTTTGCAGTGCCTGCAGTAGTGCTGGCCGCTCAGTTCTCCTGGGCTCAGGTAAAGGTTGACCCAAAAGAAAGGTTAAACCCTATCGTAAAAAGTTTTGTAGATGAAGTAAATAATAATTCCCAGCTGGAAAACCTGGCGTCTGAGCTGTTGGATGGAATCGGACCTCGTCTTGTAGGAACTCCGGAAATGCTTGCTGCCAATGAATGGAGTGCCAATAAACTCCGTTCCTGGGGAGTAGATGCCAATCTTCAGCAATTCGGAACCTGGAAAGGCTGGCAGCGAGGTGTTACTCATGTTGATATGACATATCCGCGTGTAAAATCTCTTTCTGCAACACAGCTTGCATGGAGCCCGGCTACTAAAAAGGCAGTGGAGGCAGAAGTAATTATTCTTCCGAAAGTATCTTCTAAAGCTGAATTTGATCAATGGCTTCCTTCCGTGAAAGGAAAAATTGTGCTGATGGCACAGTACCAGAAAATCGGTCGTTCTGATGAACAAATCAAAGAATTTGCAACACCTGAATTGTATGAAAAGCTTAAAGCAGAAAAAGAACAGGCTGCCAAAGATTTTGCTGCTTATATAAAGAATGTCGGTTATGATAACAACAGTCTTCCTGAAGCTTTAGAGAAGGCCGGAGCGGCAGGTATTGCCATTTCAAACTGGACTGGTATCATGGGAGCCAACAGAATATTCGGAGCGAAAACATCCAAAATTCCAATGATTGATATCGATGTGGAAGACTATGGAATGCTGTACAGAATGGCAGAAAAAGGAACGCAGCCTAAAATCAAAATTGATGCTCAATCCAAAATACTTCCTGAAGCAAAAAGCTTTAATACAATCGGTATGATCAAAGGTAAAGAAAAACCTGATGAGTACGTGATCCTTTCTGCCCACCTTGATTCATGGGACGGAGCTCAGGGAGCTACAGATAACGGAACAGGAACGATCACCATGCTGGAAACAATGAGAATTCTGAAAAAATATTATCCTAATAACAAGAGAACTATTGTAATCGGACTTTGGGGAAGTGAAGAGCAGGGATTAAATGGGTCTAGAGGTTTTGTAGCCGATAATCCACAGATTATTAAAGGAGTACAGGCTGCTTTTAATCAGGATAACGGAACCGGACGTGTTGTGAATATCAGCGGTCAGGGATTTGTAAAAGCTTATGATTATGTTGGAAGATGGCTTGATGGTGTTCCCAAAGCAGTAAGAAGCCATATTAAGACTGATTTCCCAGGGATGCCTGGAGGTGGAGGCTCTGACCATGCTTCGTTCGTGGCAGCAGGAGTACCCGGAATTTCTTTAGGTTCTCTGAACTGGGGGTATTTCGGATATACGTGGCATACTACGAAAGATACTTACGATAAGATCGTTTTTGATGAAGTTAAAAATAATGTGATTTTAACGGCAGCCTTAGCTTATATGGCTTCCGAAGATCCTGAATTCAGCAACAGAGAAAAAAGAGTAATGCCTCAGGATGAAAAAGGAGAGGTCGTAAAATGGCCGGAAGTAAAAGAACCTAGAAGAAGTTCTAAAGATTACAAATAGGTATTCTTTATTTGAAACAGATAAAAGATTAGATATATGGGTGGAGCAGATATATTAGTTCAGTATAATTTTAAATTTCTCTGAATATAACAGTAAAGCCTTTTAATTTATCCTATTCTTTTTTGCCGTTATTGGCTAATGCATTTATTTATCTAGTTGAATAATATATGTTTTAGCCAATGATGGCATTTTTTATTATGAATTTCCTAAGAAATAGAATATTCCTTACTATCTAAATAAGAAAGAGATAATATTCTTTTACCCTCTGTATAAAATATATTCTAAATAAAAAGTAAAATATTTTAACTACAGATGAATTTTATAATAAATGTATAGGAGTGTGAATTGATTAAATACTGAATAAAGTCTTCCATTTTGCAACGGTGTTACGACTTAGTTTAAAATGTAAAGCAAGCTGAGTGTTATTAAGATAATTCTTTTTTTGATATTCAAGAATTTTGTATATCGTTTCCTTGTTATAAGAACGGTGAGACTGGTTTTCCTTAATGTTCTGATTATAACTAAATATGATCCTGTTTATTTCTATTACATCAAACGCAGAAAGATTTTTCTTCGATAAAATTTTTTCACATTCATGCTTTTTCTCCGGATATTTCAGGTCAACAAGATCGCTGTAAATTTTTTTGTAATCAGGAGTCGTTGAGTGAGATTGTTTATGATGATCCATATATAATGATGTGGTTTAATTATTTTATAAACTTTTTTGAATGAGCCATATTGATAAAAATAGATACTAGAGTTCATAAATTAATTAAAGAAAGATCCCCAACCAATAAGAATGATTTCAATATTTAAAAAATAATAATGCGGAAACTGCTTTTAAACTTTAAATAGTGTTTTTACTTCTTTAATTTCATTTACGGCCCTAGTACCTAGTCTTAATATCAACTAAACAATTTGAAAGCTGATAAAAAGTATATAGTTTGTGTTTTCATGTAAAATTAGCTTTCCATTCTATATGTTGCAATATTTCATATACATCATGTGTACAGCTTTTGTTTAATGCTAAAAAATGCAAAAATTTGCTACAACAAAAAGCAACTTGCCTTCCTCAATAAAATAGGGTTATTTGTTTGAAATTATGCGCATTTCGCCATGCTGTATCTATGATGTACGTGTTATTTAATACATCATAATGCTTATTTTATACTTTTACGGCGAAACAAAAAAATAGCGTGGAGATAAAAATTGTATTAGCCTTATTAATATTATACTTATTGCATATGTATTCCCAAGTCGGAATTGATTCTTCTGCTCCTGAAATTACGTTAGGTGGAGTTGTAAAGCCAACACAGTTGATTGTTCTAAGTAGAATCATTGTCCCGAAAATTAAATCAGAATTTGTTACCAGGGATAGTAGTGGCTATTCTGAAAAAAGGCAAAGAAGGTCTATAGTTTTCCTCAATTGACAAAGTAATGCCAATACTTAAAGGGTGTTAAATGATGAGGAGAAAGAAAAAGAATCTGAAAATATTTCAAAGAAAAATATGTTTTTTATTTACAATATCGTGGTTTTGTGCCTTATTGTTGTTTTACTTTTTGCCTATATCCGTTGTCGTAAGAACAAAGGTATACTAAGGCAAAAAGAATTTGAAACGAATATCTTAAAGGAAAAACTCAATAATTCTTACGATTGTATGATTGAATTGGCGAGGAAAAATGATCCTGATTTACTTAACAAATTTCAGGAAGCGTATCCTAATTTTATTAAAAAATTACTTGCGATAAATTCTAATCTGTCAAAATCTGATTTGATTTTTTGTGCAATGATATGGCTGGGATTATCATCAAAAGAAATTGCACAATATACTTTTGTGGAGAACAGATCTGTACAGAATAAAAAGCACAGGCTTAGAAAAAAACTGAATATTTCTTCTGATGTTGACCTGTATTTGTTCTTTAAAAATCTTTCTGAACATTAGGTTTCAGAAGAATAAGCGAAGATTGTATCAATTCTTACTTTGAAAACGGTTAGGTCTATATAGCTCATATTCAAAAGGATTAGAAACTCAAATAACAAAAAAACAGGCTTATTCTTAAGTCTATTTTTTGTTAAGAGCCTTTCCGCTTTCGGTATTCTGCTTTGAATGGCTATTTAATTTTGTAGCTTCAACAGTGGTTGATGCTTTTTCTGTTCTCTTATTTTCTGATGAATTCCTGTAATCAAGTTATTTTTTTTCTGAATACTTGGCAATCCACTTATACAGTGTAGTTTTTGGGATTTTGTAATCATTTATAATTTCTAATTTTGTCTTTTTTCCTGTTTCAATTTGTTCCAGGATGAACTCTATGATTTCTTTAGTGTATATGTTCTTCCTGAATTCAGGTAAAGAAGATGGTTTTTTATGGGGAGTTTTGTTTGAAATTTCTTTTTTAGGAGGAGAGA
>Ga0105244_10000209_pt1 | contig 60118 bp, 47 predicted proteins | sample KBSM44metaG_FD_80423 | JGI IMG/M metagenome (GOLD analysis project Ga0105244, IMG submission 80423) | Miscanthus rhizosphere microbial communities from Kellogg Biological Station, Michigan, USA - KBS M4-4 metaG | ecosystem: Host-associated > Plants > Roots > Rhizosphere > Soil | place...
CAGCGGCATACTGCCGTTGAGTGAAGTGCTGTTACTGGGTTTTCTCGGCGGGCGGCGGGTCATTAAAAAAACGAACTTCATAGGCCGGCGCTTTCATCAGAATATCCGTCAGTTGCCCGGCTTGCGCACGCACCCGGAGTGGATGGAAGGTGCGGAAAAATACTTCCACCGTTACGGCATTGCCAGTTTGCTGGTCGGACGTTTCATCGGTCCGCTGCGCCCGATGCTGCCGATGATCGCCGGTATGTGCGACATGCCGCTGCCGCGCTTCGTGGCGGTCAGCGTGCTGGCGGCGGCCGGCTGGTCGATTGCCTACCTGATGCCGGGCTGGGCAGCCGGCGCGGCCATTCGCCTGCCACTGCCGGAAGGCTTCTGGCCCGAGGCGGCCGTGGTCGGCGGCAGCCTGGCCGTGCTGTTCGGGCTGAGCATCCAGAGCAGTATTCGCCAGAAACGCTACGCAACCCGACTGATCTCCGCGCTCAGCCTTGTGCTGGTCGCGGCGCTGTTCTTCGGCTTTCCCTTGCTGGCCGACTTCGACAACGGCTTGATGACGCTCATCCAGGAACACCGCAGCGAAGCCACGCAGCACATCGTGGTCTTCGTCACCAGCATCGGCGATTTCAGGGCGCAGTTGCTGGCCGCCAGCCTGCTGATCATCGTGCTGGCGGTTGCCAGGCAATGGCGCCACGCAGCCTTTGCCCTGACCGCCACACTGGGCACCGCGATCGCCAACGGCGTCCTGAAAACGTTTTTCGCCCGCGCTCGCCCGGAGGTGCTGTTAGAGCCGCTGACGACGTACAGCATGCCCAGCGGCCACAGCTCGGCAGCCTTTGCGCTGTTCATGACTCTGGCAGTGCTGGCCGGACGCGGCCAACCCGTGCGCCTGCGCCTGACCTGGATGCTGGTCGCCGGTATTCCGGCCCTGGCAATCGCGCTGTCGAGGGTTTACCTGGGCGTGCATTGGCCCACCGACATTCTCGCCGGCATGCTTCTGGCGTTCTGCGTCTGTGCCGCCAGCCTGGCGTTCATCCAACGCAAGGACCCCTTGCCGGCCATGTCGGTGCGCGTCTGGTGGCTCGTTGTGCCAGCCATGACCGCACTGCTGGGTATCTTCGCCGTTCGTGCCCTGTCGCATGGGGTGCTGCGTTACCAGTATTGATCGACAGCACTGATCGCGCCCGCCCATGACGGGTGCGACACTTCTCAAATCTGGCACCTTGCCAGTGCTCTTTCGGGGCGTTGACTACACTCTCCAGTGACAGATGAGTGTGCAACGGCGTGATCGAAGGAGTGTTGATGTCTCCACTGGATGGTTATACGGCGATGCCCTCCCGGCAGCGCGGCGCAATCGGCCTGATGGCAGCGCTGACCATGGGCCTGGCGCTGCTGTGCACGCTGACCGTTATCGACAGCGGCAGGCTGTATCTGGAAAAGCGCTCGTTGCAGCGGGTTGCGGACATAGCCGCACTGGAAGCGGCGGGCCGTAGAGGAACGTGCAGCGGCACAGCGGCCACGGCGCCCGATTTCGCCAATCAGAGCGCCACTCGCAACGGTTTCACCCCCAATACCGATGGCCGCACCCTGGCGACTCGTTGCGGAACACTCACGGTGGACGTCGCGGGACCGCGCGTATTTGTCGCTGATTCGACGCAGGCGCTGGCTATCCAGGTGGTCGCGTCTCATCCGGTGCCGCGCAGCATTGCAGCCGGTATTGGCGCACTGTTCGAAAAAACGCCCTCCCCACCCAACGTCACGATCAGCGCCACCGCGGTTGCCGCCAGTGCTGCGCCGCTGGCGGCACTGACCATTCGCAGTGCGGCAGTCACCGTGGATAGCACCGGTGCCGCCCTCCTCAACCCGGTGGTCGGCAGCCTGCTGGGGGGCTCGTTGAACCTGAGTGTTGCCAACTGGCAAGGCATCGCCGACACCAACCTGAGCCTGCTGAGCTACCTGAACAGGCTGAAAACCGACCTCAGCCTGACGGCCGTGGGCTACAACGATGTACTCAACACCTCGGTATCGGTCAGTCAGTTGCTGCAGAGCGCAATCAATATCATCAGTCCGAACGCCACGCTGGGCGGTGCCGCCGCCATTCAGGGCCTGCAAGCCTTGAAGCTGGCCGCGGGAACGACCACCGTGCTGCTGGGGGATCTACTGTCGGTGCAGAGCGGCACGGACCTCGCCGCGCTGAATACCAATCTGCGGTTGATGGATCTGGTTCAGGGCCTCGCGCAACTGGCCAACGAAAAGACCGGTGTTCTGACCGCGTCCCAGATCAATGTCGCCGGGCTGGCGCAGGTCACCACACGCATTCAGGTAATCGAGCCGCCTCAGTTGTCGGCCATCGGCGACCCGAGCAAAATCGACCCGCTCAACCCTCGAAACGGTGCAAACCGGATTTACGTGCGTACGGCACAAATGCGCGCGCTGGTGTCGATCAACCTGCCGGTGCTCGGCACGATAACCTCGCTGGCCAATACCGCAGGTTCGGTGATCGGCAGCCTCACGCCGATCCTCAACAGCGCATTGGGCCTGAACATTGCCGGGCTGGGGACCTCGGCCACCTGCGCGCTGGGACTGAACAGTTGCATGGTGACCGACTTCAAGTTTCTGACAGACAGCTCGTCAAACTCGGGCCCGAGAATCGACATGAGCCTGTCAATGGCCAGCGCCGACAGCTACGTCACCGGTTTTACCTGCACCAGCAACGCCAGCAAAACCCTTAACGTCAAGACCGACGCAGCGCTGCTCAGTGCCAAGATCGGCTGGATCGACAGTGCATCGGCCTTCCCCGCCAGCACTGATCCGGCGGCAATCACCGCACTGCCTCTGCCTGTCATCGATATCGGCACCAAAACCTGCCAGAAGATCGCCGGGCTGCTGGGCAATTGCACCGCCCGCACGCCTTTCGGGGGTGGCGGCATCGGCCTGACCTTCGACAATGTCAGCCAGTCGGCACTGGGCAGCTCGACGGTGACCAGTACGACGTTCAGCTCGCCCAACCTGCCGGAGATCAACAGCGCCCCGTATTACCTGACAGGCGTTGCGCACACCAAGCCGAGCACCTTGCTCAACGGCACGGCGTCAAGCGTCAAAGTGAATGTGTATAAACCGGCGACCAGCAATGTGCTGGGCAACGTCATCACCGGCGCGGCCACCACGCTGAGCAGCCTGACCCTGGCGCTGGACGCGATTGTCGATGACACCCTGGCACGCTTGCTGACGTCGGTTGTCGACCCCCTGTTCGAATCGCTGGGCGTGAGCATGGGGGCTACCGACGTCGGCACCAACCTGAGTTGCAACCTGGGTCAGGCGACACTGGTCATTTAGCTGCCGGTCTGATCGGCGTTGAAGATCGGCAGCTCGATCTGGAATCGAGCACCCTCGCCGACGTTGGCGACGCTGAGCTGGCCGCCCATCTGGTCAACGATGCCATAACTGACGGACAAGCCCAGACCGGTGCCGACCCCCACCGGTTTGGTGGTGAAAAACGGCTCGAAAATGCGCTCCAGCAACCGCGGGTCAATGCCCCCGCCATTGTCCTGAACCGCCAGGCGGATGATGTTTTCATCGCGTTCTGCCTCGACGCTGATCCACGGCTGGAAATCGCGGTCCTTTTCCCGACGCGACAACAAGGCATCACGGGCATTGACCATCAGGTTGATCAACACCTGCTCAAGTTGATCGACATGGCCACGAACCTGTACCGCGTCGATCATCGCGCCGACCCGCAACTGCACGGCCTTGCCTTTCATGCCTTCAGCCAGCATCGAGATCGTGCCTTCCACCGCCTGGGCCGGATCGAACAACTGCTCCTCTACCTCAGAGCGGCGACCGAATACCCGCATATGATCGACCACCCGGGCGGCACGCTGCACCTGGGTGTCGATGCGATTGAGTTTTTCGGTGAGGTATTCGATGTCCACATCACCCCGGCCCAGACGCTTGAGAACGTTGACCACGGCCATGCGCATGACGTTGAGCGGCTGATTGATCTCGTGGGCCAGACCGGTGGACATCTCGCCAAGCGTTGCCATCTTCGCGCTCTGATTCAACTGCATGCGCGAGCGACGTACATCAGTGTTGTCACGGCCTACCGCCTGCACTTCGACCAGTTTGCCGTGCTCATCGAATACTCCCCGGTCGGCCCATATCCACCAGGCATACTCGCGTCCCGGCAGCTCGATGCAGATTTCTTCGGTACTCACCGGCGCCTCCGGAGTCAATTGACCGATACGCCGGATGAACGCCTCACGCTGCTCGTCCGACAGCCAGTCGCCCAGGTTGATCCCGGTCAGTTGCTCGGGTGTGCACTCCATATAATTGGCCAGCGGCCGGTTGCCGAAACTCAACACCAGATCCGGCGTGTAGCGGCAGATCATGGCCGGCGAATCCTCGACCAGAATGCGGTAACGCTCCTCGCTGCGTCGTATATGCTCGGCGGCCAGGGTGGCCTCGGTCACGTCCAGCCACAGCCCCACCGCCTCCACCGGCATGCCAAGGTCGTCACGCAGGAATCGCGCCTCGTCCAGCAGCCAGTGGTATTGACCGTTCCGGTTGCGCAATCTGAACCGGCGACTGACGAATCCTTCGCGCAGCAGTTGGCGGTTACGCTCGAACCAGATGTCGTGATCTTCGGGATGGATGTATCCCGCCAGTTGCCCATCGACGCAATCGGCCAGCGTCCAGCCCAGCAAAGGCGTGAGGCTGTCACTGAAAAAGGTTGGCTCCAGATTGCCGCGATCGTAACGCTGCACGTAAATCACCGCTGGCGAACTGGCAATCAGGTTATCCAGCCGGGCATGGGCGGCAGCGGCCTCGGTTTCCTGACTCTTGATATCGCTGACATCCAGCATGAACCCCAGCACACGCTGAACCTGCCCTCGGATCAACGCCTGCCCCTGAATACGAAACCAGAGGGTTTCCTGGGCGGGATCGCTTTGCGCCAGACGCACACAGAGCAACAGCGGTGTGCCCTTGTCGCGTAACTGCGCGAGGCGACTGGACAGTTCCTGTCGATCGGCGGGATGAATCAGCGCCAGCCAGTCCTGACGCGACAGGCTCTCGACCTGGTCGCCCAGACGCAGACTGCGAGCCAACTGCGGCGCCAGCAAAACCTCGTCACGATCAGGCACCAACTCCCACCATCCGGTGCCCAGCAGGTCCTGAAGCACTGCCAGGCGTTCGACATGATGACGGTTGGTCTGCTCGGACAGGCGAAAAAGCACCGGCCCGGCCAAGGCCGAGCACAGGTTCAGCCACTCTCGCTCACCAAGGTCCGGAGCCTGCTGCTGCGCGTTATAAAATCCGAACATCAGCCAGGCCTTGGCAACGTTATCGCGACTGTGCGGGATCAGAAAACCGTCAGCGTTGCCGAAAGCACTTTGCAGCGCCCCCTGATCGACACCGCCGTCAAACCTCAGCTGTCGCGTAGCGTCGGCGTTGAATCGATCCAGCGCGGAACCCAACCGCTGCCCGACCTGCCACAACTCGGGCGCCGTATGGGCGCTGTACTGACAATACACGCGCCAGCCAACACCGCCGACCTCCGGCAACACCAGCGCTACACAGGGGATGCGCCACAGCTGCGCGAGTTCCTCCAGTTGCTCGCTCACCACCGCAGTCAGGCGGTCGACGCTGCACCCTCGCACACGCTCGGCCATTTGCCCGGCGAACCGCAGGCACTGTTGACGGCTGCGTGCGGCACTGGCCTCCTCCATCAGGTCGCTGATATCCAGCAATTGCAAGAGCCAGCCCTTGCCATGCGCCTGCACCCAGCCTCGGGCGTGCAAGGTGTGTGCGTCGGCACTCTTGAAGTCCAGGTCGAGCATGTGCCCCAGCCAGTCACGCGGCACGCCTTCGATGACCAGCGCGCTATTGGGTAACAGCAGACTCATCAATCGCTGGGCAGCCGGCAGTGGCGCAGCCATGTCCAGGCGGGCAAGCAAGTGCGGGCTGATGCTTTGGATGCGGCCCTCGTCATCCAGCAGCAGATAGAGGTCCGCACCGATCGGACCGGGCTCGCTCGATACGGGCAGGGGCTGCGGCACTTGTGTTGCTTCACCACGCCCCAGCCAACGGCTCAAACGATTCTTTTCAAGGGACAAGTTGCAGACTCGCTTGTGCAGTCAGGTTGCTCGGCAAGCGCGGGACCTCCCCGATACCAGGGAGGGTCAGCAAGGGCAGAACCTGAGCCAGTCGGGCCTTGGGGTACTGGATGGTCACTGTCAGAATGCCTGCGCTGTAAGTCACGCTGGTGTAGCTGACATTGAAGCCCAGCGCTGGAGGTATCCACGACAACTGGTTCATGACCACACTCTGGGCCTGACTCTTCAACACCTCGTTATAGCCAGTAACTGTCGGACTGAGGGCAACACTTCTGCGCACCGCTTCACTGGCGGCGGCATTGAATGACTGGACCATGAGCAACGGCAGGCTATAACTCACCATGCCGTAAAACACAGCAAAGAAAATAACGAACACCGCAGAGAATTCAATAGCGGCAGCCCCGTGTTGACGGCGGGGCAAGGTATGTTGCGGAACTGTTTTCATATCGACGTCTACCCTGACATGTACTGCATCAACACAGCATAGATTCTTTCCCGATAACAGGATGTCTTCGGCGTGATGAAATTATTTTTCCTACTGATATGGTTTGCAATTTGCGCCGAACAGGATGCGCGTTGCAAGCAGATTTCCAACGGGCTGACACTCGGCGCAACAGCGCTGGCTATTATCTACCTGGCTTTGACCGGTATGACCTGGCTCGGCTCGCCTGCGCTGGAGGCCTTGCTGGCCGTGACCCTGGCATGGGCGCTGACATTGCCAGGCTATGCCCTCGGCAAGTTGGGCGCCGCAGACGTCAAACTGATGACGGCATTGGCGCTGGCCTCAAACAGTGCTTACCTGCTGTGTACGTTTATTGGCGCCGGCCTCACCATGGCAGCCTGGCTTATCGTCGGAAAGAGTACCTGGCCTCATACGCAGCAATGGGTTGCGCAACGCTACCGGTATATGAACCCCGGCACGCCAGATAAATATCCTTTTTCACCTTTTTTATTCGCAGGTTTACTCCTGAGCACAGCACTGCTCCATTAGTCGAATAACGGCACGGGAATATTTTAATGCTATGTACATAGTCAGGAAGTACGACTACGGTTAAGTCATGGCTATGGCGTACTGTCAGCAATACCCGCACCGATTGAATGACGCCGAATCATGGTTTGCTGAATGGATCGGGGCGCCGTCGAAGGCCCCCCAATAGCATGGAGTCGCCTGTGGATAATTACCCGCTCACGAAAGTTCTGGTGGTCGATGACCAGCCCCTTATCGTTGAAGAGCTCTGCGAGTTTCTGGAGAGCAGCGGCTATGAGTGTGTGCGTTGCTATTCAAGCCTGGAAGCCATCGAGCGTTTCAGCGCCGACAGCACCATCGGCATCGTACTCTGCGATCTGGAAATGCCCGGCATGAACGGGATCGAGATGGTCGAAGCGATGAAGATGACCGGCGGCAAGACGCATCTGTTCGAGGCCATCATGCTGACCGGCGAGGCCGAGAAAAAAGACGTCATCAAGGCGCTTCGGGCCGGCATCGCCGATTACTACCAGAAGCCGGTCGATCTGGAAGAATTGCTCGAAGGTGTGCAGTTGCAGGTCCAGGCGCTGAACGAGCGGCAGAAAAACCGTCAGCAGCTGGGCCTGCTCAACGAAAAGCTTCAGTTTTTGGCCGCGTCCATTGATGATCTTTATCAGAACCTGGACAGCGTCCAGAACAGGCCTCAGCCCGAGCGAAAAGCGCGTGACGGTGTGGCGCGTGAGGTGCAGATGCCGGTGGCTCTGGCCAAGCTGTCACCTCGCCAGCTTGACGTAGCGCGCCTGGTCAGCACCGGACTGACCAATTATCAGATCGCCTGCGAACTGGGGATTACTGAAAACACTGTGAAACTCTATGTGTCGCAAGTGCTGCGCCTGACGCACATGCATAACCGCACGCAGCTGGCATTGGCATTTTCACCGGGCAAATCGGCGGAGCGGCAAAGACTGATCGAAAGCCAGGGCTGAATGGGACTCAGGCTTCGATCTCGCTCAGCACGACGTGAAAAGGCACATCGACCAGCACCGAATACACTTGATTGCGGCCTGCGTGCTTGGCGCAGTACAACGCCGCATCGGCCTGGGACGCAAGGCTCAGGCTGTCGTCATTGGCACCGAGCGAAACCACCCCGGCGCTGAAGGTGCAGAACAGGTCGACGGGCTGCGCCGGGTAATGGATCTCGGCAAAGCGCTGGCGGATGTCATCCAGCACCCTATGAGCGCTTTGAATGTCGGTGTCCGGCATGACAATGGCAAATTCCTCACCGCCGTAACGACCGATGAAGTCGGTTTTGCGCAGGCGTTGCTTGAGAAACAGCGCAAGGCTCTTGATGACACGATCCCCCATCGGGTGACCGTGGCTGTCATTGACCCTCTTGAAGTGGTCGATATCAAGCATGGCAAAGCACAGCGGCTTGCCTTCACGTCGCGAACGAAAGCAGCAATCTTCCAGCAGTTGCAAAATGTGCGTGTGATTGTAAAGCCCGGTCAGGCTGTCGCGGACCATGCGCGCCTTGAGGTTGCGAGCCCTCGCGGCACGGTTGCGCACAGTGGTGATGAGATGACGGGGTTTGATCGGCTTGGTCAGGAAGTCATCGCCGCCTTCGCTCATGGCATCGAGCTGCTTGTCCTGATCGTCTTCAGCCGACAGATAAATGATCGGCACACTGACGTAACGGTCGTTATGGCGAATGACCTTGGCCAGCTCCGTGCCGGTACACCCCGGCATGTACATGTCGAGGATGATCAGGTCCGGCTGAAACTCGGCCAGCTCGGACATTGCCTGAATCGGGTCGAGCAACACCCGCGTAACGATTCCGGCAGCATTCAGAACACGCTCGGTGTGCAGCGCCTGCGCGCGGGAATCGTCGATGATCAGCACTTTATAGGGCTCGTATTGAGCCACGCAGGTCAGGACTTCAATTTTTTCCAGCAGACTCGACGCTTCCAGCGCGCCGGTCAGAAACTCCTCACCACCGGCCCTGACTGCGGCCAGGCGGGTGGGCGTATCGGTTTCATTGAGGCTGAAAAACAACAGCGGAAGTTTCTGCTCCAGCCCTTCCTGAGCCTGGGAGGCCAGTTCGAGCCCCTTGCCGGGCCCGCTGAAATCGACATCCATGACAATCGCCGCCGGATGCCGCTGGGCCATCGCCCGCTGAAACTCGCCGACATTGTGCAGCGACAGCGCCGCCAGCCCGAAAAACTCCAGCTGCTTGGCCAGACGCTCGGCCCGCTCGTGATCATGAAGCACCACATAGACGGGCTTGCGCAACGGTGGCAGCGTCGTTTGCTCAAAACGGTCGCCGTGTCGCAGCCCGGTTCGGGAAAGGCGTTGCATCAGACGATTGAGATCGGTGATGACCCGGCTGTTGAGGCGACCGCGATTGGCTTCCACCGCATCGAGCGCCTGGCTGATCTCCTTCGCCAGCGCGCTGTGTTCGGCCTGCTCGAAGCGTTCGGCAAAGCGCGAAAGACGCAGCGTGGACTCCTTGAGCTCGGCCATATCGCCAATCGACCACTCGGCCTTCTGCAGACGTTGCCACGTCTCCAGAATCTGGCGCGCCTGGTGAATGACCCTCTGGGCAAAGTGGTGCTTCAGGCGGTCTCGGCTAGGGTCTTCGGGGTCGGTCATATTCAGACTACTGTGGTTTTGCTGAGCGATACGGCTGATGGCGCTATGCTAGCACCTCCGTTACAACAGAACAGTGTCGCAAGTCACTTATTTGACAACAGTTTGATGGCGCATAGCCATTATGCAAAATCAATCGGTGCATAGACTGCGCCTATCAACGTTACAGTTCAAATCTCAAGATAATGTCTGCCAGCCGCACCTTGAGGTAAGGTTGCGGTCGAACGCCTCGTGAAGCATTCAACTCAAGATCGAAAGGACCCTACCATGCTGGATTGGAAGAACCGCGCAGGCAGCGCGGGTGCGCGCACCGCAGACACTTCATCGACCAAACGCCGCGGTTACCTGGGTAACCTGTTCTATAGTCGCGCGCTGGGCGCCCTGATCTTGATCTACCTGCTGGTGGCACTGGCAGTCGGCTGGTACTGGAGCAAGGAACCTGCGCTGTTCCCGGTACAGCAAAACGCCCAGGCTGCCGCCGAGCGTGAAGGCAAACAGATGGTCATCGGTTACACGACAGTTGAAACGCTCAAGACCGTGGCGGGCACGTTGCTTAACAAGCCCGGTGGCTACCTGTCCAACGACCGCATGCCACCGGGCCTGTGGCTGGACAACATCCCGAGCTGGGAATACGGCGTGCTGGTTCAGGTGCGTGACCTGAGCCGTGCGCTGCGCAAGGACTTCGCGCGTTCCCAGTCGCAATCGGCTGAAGATGGCGACCTGGCGCGTGCCGAGCCGTTGTTCAACTTCAATAATCGCAGCTGGGTCCTGCCTTCCAGCGAATCGCAGTACGCCGAGGGGATCAACTCCCTGAGCCGCTACCAGGCACGTCTGTCCGATCCGAACCAGAAGGGCGCGCTGTTCTATGCCCGCGCCGACAACCTGAACAACTGGCTGGGCGATGTCGGTACCCGTCTGGGCTCGCTGTCGCAGCGCCTGTCGGCCAGCGTTGGCCGGGTCAAACTCAACAGCACGCTGAAAACCGAAGCTGCTGTTTCGGTCAAGCCCGGTGAAGTACCGCAGGTCGATGAGGAAATCGTCGAAACGCCATGGCTGGAAATCGACAACGTGTTCTACGAAGCACGTGGTCAGGCCTGGGCGCTCTCGCACCTGCTGCGCGCCATCGAGGTTGATTTTGCCGACGTACTGGCGAAAAAGAACGCGACGGTCAGCGTGCGCCAGATCATTCGTGAACTGGAGGCCTCGCAAGAGCCAATGTGGAGCCCGATGATTCTCAACGGCAGCCCGTTCGGCGTGTTCGCCAACCACTCGCTGGTCATGGCCAACTACATTTCGCGTGCCAACGCCGCAGTCATTGACCTGCGCCAGCTGCTGAATCAAGGCTGATGTCCATACCTGCCAACGAGGCCGCGCATCGCGCCGCCTCGGATGCCGAGCAGATCGCCTGGGTCGACGAACAGGATCGGCTGCTCGGTTCACTGGTCCGCGCCGACCTGCGTGAACGCGGGCTGATTGGACGCGGCACTTATATCCTGCTGTTCAACAGTCTGGGTGAGCTGTGTGTGCACCGACGCACGCTGAGCAAGGCGATCTATCCCGGCTACTGGGACGTAGCCGCAGGCGGAATGGTCCAGGCGGATGAAAGCTATGCGGAGTCTGCTGCGCGCGAGCTGGAAGAAGAACTGGGGGTCAGTGGCGTGCCGCTGCAGGCCCACGAACAGTTTTTCTTTGATCAGCCGGGCAACCGGCTCTGGTGTGCAGTGTTTTCAGCCGTGTGGGACGGCCCTTTGAAACTGCAACCTGAAGAGGTGCTGGAAGCGCGCTTCATGCCCGTCGTCGAAGTTCTGCAACAGGCTGAGCACAATCCCTGGTGCCCCGACTCCCTGGCGGCGCTGAAACGCTACCTGAAACAGATAGAGAACGAGCAGTAAGCGAGTGTTCAGAAATTGGCGCATTCAGCCCCTTAGCAACCGGCCGGTTTGCCGTTACACTGCGCGACCTTTTCAAACTGAACCGGCCCTGCCGTTTCAGTAGCGCTGCCCCTGCCAGAGTGGGGCTTCGCGGTCGATGGCTCATACGAGCCCGACCCATCTTCAGTCCTCAACAAGAGGATTTTTGCGTGGCTAAAAAAGCCGCTTCTCTCGCTGCCCTCGGTGGCCTGGTATTTTCAACCGACGCAGGGCGCCACTGCCCCGATTGTCGTCAACCCGTTGCCGAGTGCACCTGCAAACAGACGGCCATCCCCGAAGGTGACGGCATTGCCCGTGTACGTCGTGAAAGCAAGGGCCGTGGCGGCAAGACGGTTACCACCATCAGCGGCGTCCCGCTGGCCGAAGAGCCGCTCAAAGAGCTGGCCAAGGCCCTCAAGCAGCGCTGCGGCACAGGCGGATCGCTCAAGGAAGGCGTGATCGAGATTCAAGGCGATCACGTCGAACTGCTGTTGGCCGAGCTGATCAAAAAAGGCTTCAAGGCTAAAAAGTCCGGCGGCTGAACCCGCGAATCAAATCGTCATTTCCACTCATTACAATGCGCGCAGCTGGCTACTGGCTGGCGCTACGACTTCTTTATAGGGGACTTCGATGTCCGTACGACGCACACGCAAAGACGATGGCAGCCAATGGACCGTTGCGGACAGCCGCAGCGTTTATGGCATTCGCCATTGGGGCGCGGGTTATTTTGCAATCAACGAAGCGGGGCGCGTTGAAGTCCGCCCCAACGGGCCGGACAGCTCGCCCATCGACCTTTACGAACAGGTCGACAACCTGCGCAAGAGCGGCCTCTCGCTGCCTTTGCTGGTGCGTTTCCCGGACATCCTGCAAGACCGCGTGCGTCAGCTGACCGGCGCGTTCGACAGCAACATTGCGCGCCTGGAATACCAGAGCAAATACACCGCGCTGTACCCGATCAAGGTCAACCAGCAGGAAGCGGTGGTGGAAAACATCATCGCCACGCAGAACGTCTCCATCGGCCTGGAAGCGGGCTCCAAGCCTGAACTGATGGCTGTGCTGGCACTGGCGCCGAAAGGCGGCACCATCGTCTGCAACGGTTACAAGGACCGTGAGTTCATCCGTCTGGCGCTGATGGGCCAGAAGCTGGGCCACAACGTGTTCATCGTCATCGAGAAAGAATCCGAAGTCGAACTGGTGATCGAAGAAGCCGCCGAGCTGAAGGTCGCCCCCCAAGTCGGCCTGCGTGTGCGTCTGTCTTCCCTGGCATCGAGCAAATGGGCGGATACCGGTGGCGAAAAATCCAAGTTCGGCCTGTCGGCAGCGCAATTGCTGTCGGTGGTCGAGCGTTTCCGCATGGCCGGCCTGGATCAGGGCATCCGCCTGCTGCACTTCCACATGGGCTCGCAGATCGCCAACCTGGCCGACTATCAGCACGGTTTCAAGGAAGCGATCCGTTACTACGGCGAACTGCGCAAGCTCGGCCTGCCGGTGGACTACATCGATGTCGGTGGTGGTCTGGGTGTCGATTACGACGGTACGCACTCGCGCAACGCCAGCTCGATCAACTATGACATGGACGACTACGCAGGCGTCGTGGTCGGCATGCTCAAGGAATTCTGCGACGCGCAAAGCCTGCCGCACCCGCATATTTTCTCGGAAAGCGGCCGCTCGCTGACCGCCCACCACGCCATGCTGGTGGTTCAGGTGACCGACGTCGAAAAACACAACGACGAAGTCCCGGAAATCGCCGACAAGGCCACCCTGCCGGAAACCGTGCAATGGCTGGTCGACCTGCTGGGTCCGACCGACATCGAGATGGTCACCGAAACCTACTGGCGCGCCACGCACTACATGAGCGACATCGCGGCCCAGTACGCCGACGGCAAGATCAGCCTGTCGGAAAAGGCACTGGGCGAGCAATGCTACTTCGCCGTCTGCCGCCGTCTGTACAACTCGCTGAAAGCCCGTCAGCGCTCCCATCGTCAGGTGCTGGACGAGCTCAACGACAAGCTGGCCGACAAGTACATCTGTAACTTCTCGGTGTTCCAGAGCCTGCCGGACACCTGGGCCATTGGCCAGGTACTGCCGATTCTGCCCCTGCACCGCCTGAACGAAGAGCCGGTGCGCCGCGCCGTGCTTCAGGACCTGACCTGCGATTCGGACGGCAAGATCAAGCAGTACGTCGATGAGCAGAGCATCGAGACCAGCATGCCGGTGCATTCGCTGAATGAAGGCGAAGACTATCTGCTGGGTATCTTCCTGGTGGGTGCCTACCAGGAAATTCTCGGCGACATGCACAACCTGTTCGGTGATACCGACTCGGTGAACATCTACCAGAACCCGGACGGCAGCGTTTACCACGCCGGCATCGAAACCCACGACACCATCGAAGACATGCTGCGCTACGTGCACCTGTCGCCGGAAGAACTGATGACCCATTACCGGGACAAGGTCGCCAGCGCCAAGATCACCCCACGCGAGCGCACCTACTTCCTCGATGCCTTGCGCCTGGGGCTGACCCGCTCGTCGTACCTGTCGTCCTGATCCTTGCGCGGAGCCAGATCTGACTGCTTATCATGCCAATGCTCCGCATTGGCATGCAGAGGCGTGCGTAACCATCGCCGCGCATGCTCCGCGCTCATACAGCCCACCCACTCGACGTAATCCCCCACCGACACCTGCTGTAGGCAACGTCCTGTTCTACCTGCAGACCTCTACCCTGCCCGGCTTCTGCGCGAGAATCCGCGGTCGCATTCCCGGTAGAGAAACCCTCCATGCCCGACCCCGCCAGCGCGCCATTCTTTCATCTGGAGATTGCAAGCCTGCAGCGCCGTTTCACCGTCGTATCGTTCAGCGCAACCGAAGCGATCAGCCAGCCGTATACCATTGAGCTGGAAATCCTCGGCGACGGTTTCGATCTGGACCTCACCAGCCTGATGTATAAGCCTGCCTGGCTGAGCTGCGGCGGCGAGCAGGGTTTTCCGGGGCAGAGTTTTCAAGGGCAGGGCTTTCACGGTCAGATCCACGGCGCGACACGCAAGCATTACCACCCCGGCCCGGCCTGCTACACGCTGCTGATGGGGCCTCGACTGGCCTGCCTCGGGCTGCGTCAGCACTCACGTATCTTTCAACACATGACTGCCACGCGGATCATTGCCCAGGTGCTGGAAGAACATGGTTTGAAGAACACCTTCCGCTTTGACCTGCAGACAGAATGCATCGAGCGCGAAAGCTGCGTGCAGTACCAGGAATCCGACCTGCAACTGGTCCAGCGGCTGTGTGCAGAAGAAGGCATTCACTACCATTTCGTCCACTCACGTCGCCGCCACCAGTTGGTATTTGGCACCATCCCTTGGGAAGCCGGGTTCACAGCACCTGCCCCGGCACCGCGTCCCTGCATTGCGCCTCTGCAGCGTGGCTGGATCATCGGTCGCGACGGCGAACCGGCAAGGACCGATGCGTCAGGCCGGTTGCACGTGCGCCTCGAATGGGACTGGCAACACCCGGAAGGCCCCGATGCTGGCTGCTGGCTGCATCTGGCTGCGGGGCTGGATGTCGAATGTCGGGGTGGGATGTCGGTGATAGTGAGCTTTTGCGCAGACGATAAACGCCCGCCGCAGATCAGTGGCTGCCTGTCAGCGCTGGCAGATGACGGCTGCCACAGGCGTGATCAAGCACCCGCCGATAACGTTGAGATGCACCTTGACTGGCAGGCGATCACCGGGCCAGACCGACGACTGCAACTGGCGAACGGGACCCGCATAGAACTGGCTGAAGGCAGCACACTGATCGTCGACGCCGGGCCGAGCAAGGTACAGATCGACGACAGCGGTCTCACGCTGAGCAGCCCGCGCATCAGCTTCGCCAACAAAGCGGATGGCAAATCGAGTGATCCACACGCCATTGAATGACGTAGCAGCAACTGTGCGGCACTGGGATGAAGCGTGATGGTCTCAGGCATATCCGACTCACCTTCCAGAGCCCCTCCGCCATGATCCGAGTGATTTTCCTGACACTGATGACCGGTGCCGTACTGGCAGCCTTGTCCGGTTGCTCGCCTTTGAAGCTGCTCAATACGTTGAACCCCAGCGGGCCTGTCGATCATGTCTACAACCTGGCGTACGGGCCGGATCCACGCAATACGCTGGATATCTACACGCCCAAGGCGAAACCGGCCAAGGCACCGGTCGTGGTGTTTTTCTATGGTGGCAGCTGGAACAGCGGCTCGAAGGCCGATTATGCGTTCGTCGGCGAAGCGCTGGCTGCGCGAGGCATGGTGGTGGTTATCGCCGACTACAGGCTGTATCCACAGGTACGTTACCCCAGCTTTCTGGAAGACTCGGCCAAGGCGCTGGCCTGGGCGCACAAACATGCGAACACCTACGGTGGCGACCCGAGCCGCCTGTACGTGATGGGCCACAGCGCGGGTGCCTACAACGCCGCAATGCTCGCGCTTGACCCGCGCTGGCTGGCTCGTGAAGGCTTGTCCCCCTCCATCCTCAGCGGCTGGATCGGACTGGCCGGGCCTTACGACTTCCTGCCCATCGAGAACCCGGACGTGAAGCCGGTGTTCTTCTTCCCGAATTCACCGCCAGACTCGCAACCCATCAACCACGTCACGTCCAGCGCGCCACCGGCATTGCTGATGGCCTCGAACACCGACTCGCTGGTCAACCCAAAGCGCAACACCGGCGGCCTGGCCAGGTCGCTGCGTGAAGCCGGCGTGCCGGTGCGAGACTTGTATTTCTCGCGCACCAATCACGGCACGCTGGTCGGCGCATTTGCCAGATTGCTGAGCGGTCTGGCCCCTGTGATCGATGAGGTGGACATGTTCGTCAGCCACACCCCGCAAATGGCGTCGGACAAGAACGGAACCGGGCAGAAGGCTCAGTGAACGAACCAGCCGTCGCTGCGCGTCAGCCGCCAGGCAATGAACCCAAGGCTCAGGCCGCGCAGCAGGGTAAAGGCCAGGAACGTCAGCCATAGGGCGTGGTTGCCGTGGCTGGCAGCCAGATAAGCCAACGGCGCGATGCCCGCTGCGCTGAACAGCATCGCGTTGCGCATTTCCCGCGCACGGGTAGCACCGATGAACAGGCCGTCCAGCAGGTAGCTCCAGACGGCCAGCAACGGCATCAGTGCCAGATACGGCAGATACGTCATCGCGGTGGCGCGTACTTCCGGGATATCGGTCTGCAGGCTGACGAAGCCATGCCCAGCCACCAGAAAGAACAACGCAAACACCATGCTGGAAATCAATGACCAGCCTCCCGCAACCACCAGGGAGCGTCGCAACGTATCCCGGTCCCGCGCGCCGATGGCATGGCCACACAGCGCTTCTACCGCATGCGCCAGCCCATCCAGGGCATGGGCAGTCAACAGCAGGCCGTTGAGCAGCAAGGCATTGGCAGCAACCGTCGCATCCCCCAAACGAGCGCCCTGCACGGTGATCAGGAACATCACCGATTGCAGCGCGAGTGTGCGCAAAAAGATGTCCCGGTTGACCGCCAGCAGGGGCCGCCAGTTACTCCATAGCCGCAAGGCCGACCAGACGATCCGGCCCGGCCAGGCGCGCAAGGTGTTACGTGCCAGCAGCAGACCGAGCACCACGCCAGTCCACTCCGCGAGTACCGACGCACGCGCCGAACCGATCACGCCCCAGTCCAGCCCGATGACGAACCACAGATTGAGAACGATGTTGACCGCATTGGTCAGCAACAGAATGGCCAGTGGCGCCCGCGCGTTCTGCGCGCCTAGAAACCAGCCGACCAGCGCATAACTGGCCAGCGCCGCAGGCAGGCCGAACAGTCGGGTGTGGAAGAAATCCAGGGTCATTTGCTGCAGATCGGCAGACGGCTGCATCATCGTCAGCGCCAGATGGCTGAAAGGCAAGGCGATCACACCCAGCAATACCGCCAGCCCGACGGCCAGCAGCAACCCCTGCAACAGAATGCGGCGCAACGCTGCGCTATCACTGCGCCCTGCCGCCTGTGCGGCAAAACCGGTGGTGCCCATGCGCAGAAAGCCCATCGCCCAGGCGAGAAAGGTATACAGCGTAGAGCCCACCGCCACAGCGCCCAGCTGATGGGCGTGCGGCAAATGACCGATCACCGCGCTGTCGACCAGCGCCACCAGCGGCACGGAAATATTCGACAGAATCATCGGCGTCGCAAGCGCCCAGACACGACGATGGGTTGAGCGATGACGCCAGTCAGTGAACAACGTAGACATGAGAGCTCCCGGCAAGGCGGGCATTGTAGCCAGATCAAACGCAGGGTGTCCCAGCGTTTCGATACGTCCGGAAACGGTACTCATGCCTCGAAAGCGGCTGCGTTATCATTCAGCACGCTCCACTGGAGCGTGAGGAACGATAGTCAACTGTCTAACTTTTTGGGGTCAGTCCACAGCGTGTGAATGCATTTCGTGACGCTCTGCGTCACCCGCTGCATGCCAACGCGCAATGGCACGATAGTCAGTCCGCTCGATATGTGACCTTAGTGGTCAATCTGACAGTAATACTTGTCATCACGACTGTTATATAGTCGCATCCTCTCTACCGTTGCCGATGAGTGCCCCCATGTTAAACAAAGGATTGTTTCTGGCTTGCGCGCTTGCGCTGTTGAGCGCCTGTGATTCTTCTTCCACGGATAAACCCGCGCCCGCCACGGCCCCCACGACCCAGGCAACGGTCAACGACAAAAAGCCCAAACCCGCAGTCGACCTAGCCGCGCTGAGCAAGCGCTACGCAGGCCGCGAACTGACGGTCATCGACGTGTCGGAAATCCAGGTCGACGGCGCAAGCACCCTGTCGGTGAGCTTCTCGGTCCCGCTCGACCCCGAACAGAAATTCGACGAAAAACTTCACCTGGTGGACAGCAAGAACGGCAAGGTCGACGGTGCCTGGGAACTGTCGGATAACCTCATGGAATTGCGCCTGCGCCACCTGGAGCCGCAGCGCAAACTGGTCCTGACCGTCGATGCCGGTCTGCTGGCCGTCAACAAGGCCAAACTTGCCGCCGAATACATCAGCCGCCTGGAAACCCGCGACTTGCAGCCCTCGGTCGGTTTCGCCAGCCGTGGCAGCCTGTTGCCGACCCGTCTGGCCGAGGGCCTGCCGGTGATCGCGCTGAACGTCGACAAGGTGGATGTCGAGTTCTTCCGCATCAAACCCGACTCGATGCCGAATTTCCTCGCCCAGTGGGACGGCGCGTCGAGCCTGTCCAGCTACAGCTCCGAAGAACTGCTGCCCATGGCCGAACTGGTCTACAGCGGCCGCTTCGACCTCAAGCCCGCGCGCAACACCCGTGAAACCCTGCTGCTGCCGATTGCCGGTATCAAGCCCCTGCAACAGCCAGGTGTTTATCTGGCGGTGATGCGCGCCTCGGGCACCTACAGCTACTCGCAGCCGGCCACCCTGTTGACGCTCAGTGACATCGGCCTGTCGGTGCACCGTTACAGCAACCGTCTGGACGTCTTCACTCAAGCGCTCGAGGGTGGCAAGGCGCTGAGTGATATCAGCGTCGATGTGTATGACGACAACGGCAAGGTCGTCGCCCAGGGCAAGACCGACAGCGACGGCCACGCGCAACTGCCATTGCCGGCCAAGGCTGCCGTGGTACTGGCGCACAAGGACGAACAGACCAGCATGCTGCGCCTCAACAGCTCGGCACTGGACCTGGCCGAGTTCGATATCTCCGGCCCGCAGTCTCACCCGCTGCAGTTCTTCATCTTCGGCCCGCGCGACCTGTATCGCCCCGGCGAAACCGTGCTGCTCAACGGCCTGCTGCGCGACAGCGACGGCAACACCGTCAAGCCGCAGCCCATCACCGTCGAAGTGCGCCGTCCCGATGATCAGGTCAGCCGCAAATTCGTCTGGGAAGCCGACAGCAACGGTTTCTACCAGTATCAATTGCCGCTTGCCGACGAAGCGCCCACCGGACGCTGGCAACTGATGTTCGACCTGGGTGACGGCAAACCGCAGCTCTACGAGTTCAAGGTCGAGGACTTCCTGCCCGAGCGTCTGGCGCTGGAACTCAAGGGCAGCGACACGCCGGTGGCGCCTGCTGACAACCCGCAATTCGATATCACTGGCCGCTACCTGTACGGCGCCCCCGCTTCGGGCAATACGCTGACCGGTCAGGTCTATGTCCGCCCGCTGCGCGAGGCGGTGCCGAAGCTGCCGGGTTATCAGTTCGGCTCGATCACCGAGGAAGACCTCAAGCATGATCTGGAGCTTGAGCCCTTCACCCTCGATGCCGAAGGTCATTCGACGCTCGCCGTGCAGAGCGAGTGGGCGCAGGCCAAATCGCCGCTGCAACTGATTCTGCAAGCCAGCCTGCAAGAGTCTGGCGGGCGGCCGATCACCCGTCGTCTGGTGCAGCCGATCTGGCCTGCCGAACACCTGCCCGGCGTGCGTGCACTGTTCGGCAGCAGCACGGGTGGTGATGACTACGACAACGAGGCCAAGGGCGAAGCGCAGACCAACGGCGACGGCCCGGCCGATTTTGAAATAGTCATGGCCGACGCGGCGGGCAACAAGCTGGGCGCTGACAACGTGAAAGTCCGGCTGATCCGCGAGCGTCGCGATTACTACTGGAACTACTCGGCCGACGACGGCTGGAGTTACCACTTCAACGAGAAATTCCTCAACCTCAACGAAGAAACCGTCAGCATCACCAAGGACGCCACCGCCAAGGTCAGCTTCCCGGTCGAATGGGGTCCTTACCGTGTCGAGGTGGAAGACCCGTCCACCGGAATGGTCAGCAGCCTGCGCTTCTGGGCCGGTTATCGCTGGCAGGACAACACTGACGGCGGCGCGGTCAGACCGGATCAGGTCAAGCTGGCGCTGGACAAACCGGCCTACAACGATGGCGACACCGCGAAAGTCACTGTCACCCCGCCGGCTGCGGGCAAGGGTTATCTGTTGGTCGAGTCCAGCGAAGGTCCGCTGTGGTGGCAGGAAATCGACGTGCCTGCCGAAGGCAAATCGTATGACATCCCGCTGGACAAAAAATGGGCACGCCACGACCTGTACGTCACCGCTCTGGTGATACGTCCCGGTGAACGCAAGGCCAATGTCACACCCAAGCGCGCCGTGGGTGTGCTGCACCTGCCGCTGGACCGGGCGCAGCGCAAGCTGGCGCTGACGGTCACCGCGCCGGAGAAAATGCGCCCCAGACAACCCCTGACCCTCAAGGTCGCCGCCAAAAATGCTGACGGCAGCGTCCCCAAACAAGTCCACGTGCTGGTATCGGCGGTGGACGTCGGCATCCTCAACATCACCAGCTACGCGACGCCCGATCCGTTTGCCAGCCTGTTTGGCCGCAAGCAGTACGGAGCCGACCAACTGGACATCTACGGTCAGCTGATCGAAGCCGGTCAGGGGCGCCTGGCAAGCATGGCGTTCGGTGGCGATGCACTGGCGAAGGGCGGCAAACGTCCGGACACCAGCGTCACCATCGTGGCGTTGCAAAGTGCGCCGGTGACGCTCAATGACGCCGGTGAAGGTGAAGTCAGCGTCGATATCCCGGACTTCAACGGCGAGCTGCGCGTAATGGCTCAAGCCTGGACCGACGACCGCTACGGTATGGCCGAGGCGAAAACCGTGGTTGCCGCGCCGATCATCGCCGAACTGTCGACGCCGCGCTTTCTTGCCGGTGGCGACCAGACCAGCATGGCGCTGGACGTCTCCAACCTGTCGGGCAAGGCACAGAAGCTGGACGTGAAAATCAGCGCTGAGGGCCAGTTGAGCATTCCGGGCGGCGACCAGAGCAAGCCCCTGCAGCTCAAGGAAGGCCAGCGCGTCACCCTGAAGGTTCCGGTGCTGGCGCAAGGCGGCCTGGGTCAGGGCAAGATCAAGGTGCTGGTCGAAGGTCTGGACCTGCCGGGCGAAAACCTGCCGGCCTTCACACGCGAATGGACCGTCGGCGTACGCCCGGCCTACCCGGCAATGCTCAAGCATTATCGCGCCACGCTCAATGATCAGCCCTGGAGCCTGCCGGAGGGCGCGCTGGAAGCGTTCGAACCGGCCGGTCGTGAGGCGCTGCTGTCGTTGTCGAGCCGTCCGCCCTTGAACCTCGGCGAACAGATTCGCGCATTGAAAGCCTACCCCTACGGCTGCCTGGAACAGACCGCCAGCGGTCTGTACCCGTCGCTGTATGCCGATGCCGCAACCCTCAAACGCCTGGGCCTGACCGGCGAAACGGATGCCGAACGCAAGCGCAAGGTCGAGATCGGCATCGAGCGGCTGCTGGGCATGCAACGTTACAACGGCAGTTTTGGCCTGTGGGGCTCGGACAGCGACGAGGAATACTGGCTGACGGCGTATGTCACAGACTTCCTGCTGCGCGCCCGCGATCAGGGCTTTGCCGTGCCGCCGGATGCGCTGAAGAAAGCCAGTGAACGCCTGCTGCGTTATCTGCAGGATGCCGGCCAGATTCAGGTCAATTACAGCCAGAACGCCGAACATACGCGCTTCGCCGTGCAAGCCTATGCCGGGCTGGTGCTGTCGCGCAGTCAGCAGGCACCGCTCGCCGCCTTGCGCAGCCTGTTCGACCGCCGCAGTGACGCCCGCTCCGGCCTGCCATTGGTGCAATTGGCAGTCGCGCTGGAGAAGATGGGCGACAAACCCCGCGCCGACCAGGCCCTGATGGCGGGTCTGGCCGCCAGCCGCAAGAATGAATGGCTGGCCGACTACGGCAGTTCGCTGCGTGATCAGGCGTTGATACTGGCATTGCTGGAAGAAAACGACCTCGCCAAAGACAAGCGTGATGAGCGCCTATTCGCCTTGGCGGATGAGGTGACGGCCAATCGTTACCTGTCGACCCAGGAAAGCAATTCACTGTTCATGGCTGGCCGTAACCTGCTGGGCAAACCGGAAAAAGACTGGACCGCCAGCATTGTCAGCGGCACTCAAAACCGCGAACTGAGCAACCGGCAGCCGGGCCTCAAGCTGGACGGTTCGCTGCTGGCCTCGCCGCTTTCGGTGCACAACCAGAGCGGCGAAGCGCTTTACCAGCAACTGACCGTCTCCGGTTATCCCACCCAGACGCCTGTAGCGGGTGGCGAAAACCTGAGCATTCGCCGCGAGTACCTGAACCTGAGCGGCGCACCGCTGAACATCGGCGCCTTGAAAACCGGGCAACTGGTGCTGGTGCACTTGGAAATCGGTGCCAAACAGCGCGTCCCGGATGCGCTGGTGGTGGACCTGCTGCCTGCAGGCCTGGAGCTGGAAAACCAGAACCTGGCGCAAAGCGCGGCAAGCCTGGAAGACGCCAGCGAGGAGGTGAAAACCATCCGCGAATCGATGGAAAACGCCGGGATCAAGCATCAGGAATATCGTGGCGACCGCTACGTGGCAGCCCTGGACATCGACGGCAGCAGCACTGTGCACCTGCTCTACCTGGCGCGAACCGTCACCCCGGGCACCTACCGCATACCGCCGCCGCAGGTCGAATCCATGTACCGCCCGAACTGGCAAGCCCTGGGCGAAGCGCCAGCGCAGATGGTGGTGAAGGGAAAATGATCGCCAATTGATTGGAATGCATGACAGTGGAAGCAAGCTTGCTCACAAAGGGGCCGACGCACCACAGATCCAGTAGGAGCGACCGGGGCGGCGATCCGCATTGTTCGCGAAAGGACCGGTACAGGCTTCGGAAACAGCGTGCCCGAACCATCGTCTTCGCGAGCAAGCGAAGCGTCGCCCGGCTCGCTCCCACAAAGGCCTCACTGCATCGACAGCAATGGTGGTTCTTCGGTGTATCTACGTGGGAGCGAGCTTGCTCGCGAAGGCGTCGCCCCGTTCACCCACCATGGCGGCAGGCTAGCCTTCAACGCATCAATGAATGATCCAGCTCAGCAACCAGAGGCCCAGCGCCAGCCAGATGATGCCAAGGATGATCGAAGCGCGCATGAAGGCGCGGACCGCCGAGTACAGCAGCATCAGGCCGATGACCAGTGCGATGATGCTGATCAGCGAGGTGTCCATGCCCAGCGTGCGGGACAAGCCATCGACAAAATTTCCCCCAGCATGGGTAAACCCGTTGAACAACCACGCCAGACCGTCGACAAAGAAGCGAATGATCGCGCCGATGGCCTGCCCAAGCCATTCAAAAAAGCCTTCTACCTGCATATGTACGTCCTGATTGGGGTCGTGAAGAAAATGGTCTGTCCGCTTTGGCTGTCGCAATGCGTGTCAGGTTCCGTGGATCATAAAGGCTCTTTGCGTTGAAACCTGAATTTCTTCTGCGCCTGCCGCGAACATTCAAGTGGCTGGCGGGCGCGATCATGCTGCTGATCGCCCTCCTCTGGCTGGCCGACCGACTTTGGCCGCTGCCACTGCCCAGAGACGATCTGGCTCGCGTCGTCCTGGCCGAGGACGGCACGCCACTGTGGCGCTTTGCCGACGCCAATGGCGTGTGGCGCTACCCGGTCAGCAACGAGCAGGTCTCGCCCTACTACCTCGAAGCCCTGCTGACCTACGAAGACCGCTGGTTCTACAGCCATCCCGGGGTTAATCCGCTGGCGCTGTTACGCGCCACCTGGCAAAACCTCAGCGGTGCCCGTGTAGTCTCGGGTGGCAGCACGCTGTCGATGCAAGTGGCGCGGTTGCTCGATCCGCATTCACGCACGCTATCCGGCAAGTTTCGTCAGCTGTGGCGTACGCTGCAGCTTGAGTGGCACCTGTCCAAGGATCAGATCCTCAGTCTGTACCTCAATCGCGCCCCGTTCGGCGGCACACTGCAAGGCGTCGCAGCCGCCAGTTGGGCCTATCTGGGCAAGTCGCCGCAGAACCTGACCCGCGCCGAGGCAGCATTGCTGGCGGTGCTGCCACAGGCGCCAAGCCGCCTGCGTCCTGATCGCCACCCGCAGCGGGCGCAGCAGGCCCGCGACAAGGTGCTGAGGCGCCTGGCAGAGTTTCAGGTGTGGCCGCAAGCAAGCGTGAACGAAGCACTGGAAGAGCCTTTGTGGCTGGCACCGCGACAGGAACCGAGCCTGGCGCCGTTGCTGGCCCGACGCCTGAATCGCCCCAACAGCCCGCCACTGATCCGCACCACGCTGGACGCCTCACTGCAACGGCGCATGGAAGACCTGCTGATGGGCTGGCGCGCACGACTCCCGGAGCGAACGTCGGCAGCGATTCTGGTGGTCGAGGCGGAAAACATGGCCGTGCGCGCGTACGTCGGCTCGGTGGACATCAAAGACGCCAAGCGTTTCGGCCATGTGGACATGGTCACTGCCCTGCGTTCGCCGGGCTCGACGCTCAAGCCGTTCCTGTACGGCATGACCATGGACGCCGGGCTGATCCACTCCGAATCCCTGATGCAGGATGTACCGCGGCGCTATGGCGACTATCGACCAGGCAACTTTTCGAGCGGTTTCGGCGGGCCGGTGGCGGCCAGTTCGGCGCTGTCGATGTCGCTCAACCTGCCTGCCGTGCAATTGCTCGAGGTCTACGGGCCGAAGCGCTTCGCCGCCGAACTGCGCAATGGCGGCGTCCCCCTGACCCTGCCGCCGCTGGCCGAGCCGAGTCTGGCACTGATTCTTGGCGGCGCAGGCAGTCGGTTAGAGGACTTGGTGACAGGCTACAGCGCCTTCGCGCGCGGCGGGCGCAGTGCCGATGTTCGACTGCAACCGCAGGACCGACTGCGTGAACGGCGGATGATGTCACCGGGCGCTGCGTGGATCATTCGACGCATTCTCAGTGGCCAGTCGCGCCCGGACATCGACCCGCGCGCCGAGCTGGTACAGCGCCCGCAACTGGCCTGGAAAACCGGCACCAGCTATGGCTTCCGCGATGCCTGGGCGATTGGCGTCGGGCCGCGTTTCCTGGTCGGTGTCTGGATCGGTCGGCCGGATGGCACACCGGTGCCAGGGCAGTTCGGGCTGGCATCGGCGGCGCCGCTGATGCTTCAGGTGCACGATGTGCTGGTCAATCGCGACAGTCAGCGCGGGATCGCCGCACCGGTGCAACCCGTGCCGCAGAACGTCGGTGTGGCCGCCATCTGCTGGCCGCTGGGTCAACCGATGAGCAAAAGCGACCCCAATTGCCGTCGCCAACGTTTCGCCTGGACGCTTGACGGCACCACGCCGCCCACCCTGCAAGCGGCCGACCAACCGCTCGGGCTGGGTTTGCAGGAACGTGTCTGGGTCAATGCCAAGGGGCTACGCGTCGCGGCCAATTGCCCGGACGCCCGAGCGCAGGACATCGCGCTGTGGCCTGCGCCTCTTGAGCCCTGGCTGCCCAGAGCAGAGCGGCGTAATGCACGCCTGCCGCCCGCTGACCCGGATTGCCCACCGCAGAACCTGAACCTGGCGCCCCCGCTGAGCATTGTCGGCGTGCGCGAAGGCGACAACCTGCGCCTGCCTGCCGCCAGTCGTCAGGCTTTACGCCTCACGCTCTCGGCGCTCGGCGGCAGTGGCCATCGCTGGTGGTTTATCGATGGCAAACCTCTGGCAGACACCGACACCCGGCAAGACTTCACCCCCACCCTGAGTAAACCGGGGCGTTATCAGTTAAGCGTGCTGGACGAGAGCGGCCAGACGGCGCGGGTTGAATTCAGCGTGGTGGAGTGAACGCAGACGGGTGTGACGCAGAGCGTCACGAAAGGCGTTCCCACGCTGGAGCGTGAGGAACGCTAGCCCTTTAACCATCGTGCCCATGCTCCAGCGTGATCATGCTGCAGAGCGCGATGCCTGTCGTCACTGAACCTGGAAAACCTTCGGCTCGGGAAACAGGTTGTTGAGGGTTTCCAGCAAACGGACGTGATAGATCGGTTTGCGGAACAGGTCGAGCACATGCAGGCGCAGCAAATCGCTGACGTCATCCATGTCGGCATGGCCGGAGGTGACGATAACGGGCAAATGCTGGCGTGAGGTGTGATCGCGCAGATGGCGAATCAACTGGATGCCGCTTTCCTCGGGCATACGCAGGTCAGTGATTACCAGCGCGATATCCGGATGAATGGTCAACTGGTGCAGGGCCATCTTGACGGAAGACGCCGTGAAACAGCAGAACCCCTCACCTTCGAGCAGTTCTGCCAATTCCTCGTTTGCGTCCTCTTCGTCATCAACCAGAAGCAGCTGTTGGCGGATGGGGTGGACAGCCATGTGGTTATCTCGACAAGAATGAACTCAGGTCACAATAGTAAACTAACTCGCCACCGTTCCACCCAAGGCGAGGATAATTTTGTTGAATTGAGCTTTAACAGCGTCGCCCATCGGCGTCACCATAGCAAACAGCACCAGCGCCACCATGGCTACAATCACTGCGTACTCGATCGCCGATGCCCCCTCCTTGTCCTTCAAAAAAGACTGAATACGAGCGTAGACGCTGACATATAACTGTGTAAGGAACATCTCATTTCTCCTTGCGCCTTCGTGGCGCCAATAAACCTTCGTGCGCGTGTATCCCCTCGCAATATCAGCATTGCCTTCAATCAAAAAACCCACAATCTCAACAAAGCATTAACCGGAAAGTTATAGGGTCGACCATCACCTTGCACAGCGCGCCCAAACGGCTATGTCATTCACGTAAAAGCATTTTTATACCAAAGCAGAATGGCGCTTTGGTTGCCATGAGCTACCTTCACATAACGGACGTTTAACCTCGTCCTCTATTGCCTGATGATGAAGTGCCGCACCGCGTGTGTTGAAGTTGTCCTGCGATGACAAAGGGAAAAGTTGCCATGAGCAGTCGCATTACCCTGGTGCTTGCTGTCCTGTTTTTATTGGGGGCGTTGATTGCCGGGTATCTGGGGATCGCCGTCAGCAAACAGGCTGAGGCACCTGCTGTTGTCATTCCGCCCAACGGGCCTGTCACCACCGTAACAACGATCCAGACGCCTCCGACTCCGCCCGTCGAGGATGCTGTGCGTCACAACGTTGTGGTGCTGGCGCGGGATGTTCCTGCCTACACCGCAATCACGGCCGATGACCTGACCATCGAGCGCCTCAAGGTCGCCCCACCCGGTAGCTTTGAAGCCATCGATAAAATCGTCGGCCGCAGCAGTTGGCGTACGCTGACCGCCGGAACCTGGCTGACCGAAAGCAGCTTCGAGACGGGCGGCACCCTGGCGCGGATGATTCGGCCACACGAGCGGGCCCTGGCGTTGCAAGTCGATGAAGTGACGGGCGCCTCCGGACAACTCAGCCCCGGCGACTACGTGGATGTACTGCTTTACCTGCCTGAGGACGTGAGCAATCCGAATCGGTCGAGCCAGGTCGTGGTGCCTGCCCTGCGGATTCTCGGCGTTGGCGCGCTGCTCGGTCCGGACCGCAACGGCAAGCCGGTGCAGGACCTCAACGCTGACGAACGCCTCAAACAGGAGCAGCAGCGAATCAACGCGCGAACCGTCACGGTCGCGGTGCCGCAGGCCCTGGTGGCGCGCCTGATGCTGGCGTCGCAAACCGGTGTTCTGCGTCTGGCCGTGCGCAGCGCCGACGAGGGCAACCTGCAGGACTACTGGGCCAACGAAGCCGGCGGCCCTGACGCTGCCGAGCGACTCGATTCAGCCAACCGCCAACTGGTCAGCTTCAGACAACTGAGCCTGGGGCCGGCCAGCGCGCCAGCAGCAGGCGCAATCCCGCGTACGTCTCGCGCTGTCGAGGTCATACGCGGTAACCAGATCACGCAACAAACTCCCTGATTGAGCAAGGATTGCATTTGATGAGCTGTTGTTCCGTGCCAGTTATAAAACCCCGGCTGCTGGCGTTAGTCCTTGCAGCACTGTCCGCGCCAGGCGCGTGGGCCGCTTCGGGCAATTGTGCCGGCCTTGCCGCCATGCCGGCGGCCGTGGAAATCGACCAGGGCATTCAACAGGAGGTCCGCTCTGCGGTACCCATCACCCGCATCGCCGTGGGTGATCCGAAAATCGCCGATGTGCACGTCAACGGCACCGACGGTTTTCTGTTGACCGGCGTCGCGCAGGGTACGACCAGCCTGATGGTCTGGACTGCCTGCGCAAGTGCGCCGCGCCAGAGCATGGTCTTCGTCCGTGGCCGGGCGACGACCGCCATGGTCGAGAGTGTCACCGCGCCGTCTGCCGATGCGCAGTTACCCAGCCAGGTGCAGACTGACATCCGCTTTATCGAAGTCAGCCGCACCAAGCTCAAGGAGGCCAGCACCTCGATCTTCGGCAAAGGCTCGAGCAACTTTCTGTTCGGCGCGCCCGGCACGGTGCCGGGCGTCAACGTCACACCTGGCGCTGTGGGCGGCATAACGCCGAGCATTCCGCTGAACAACAGCAATTTCAATATCGTCTGGGGCGGTGGCAGCAGCAAGGTGCTGGGCATGATCAATGCCATGGAAAACAGCGGCTACGCCTACACCCTGGCACGCCCCAGCCTGGTCGCCCTCAACGGGCAAAGCGCGAGCTTTCTGGCCGGCGGCGAATTCCCGGTGCCGGTGCCCAATGGTGAAGGCAACGGTATCTCCATCGAGTACAAGGAGTTCGGCGTGCGCCTGACCCTGACCCCGACAGTCGTGGGCCGGGACCGGATTCTGCTGAAGGTCGCACCGGAAGTCAGCGAGCTGGACTTCTCGGCCGGTATCACCATCGCCGGGACCACTGTGCCGGCACTCAACATCCGCCGTACCGACACCAGCATTGCGCTTGCCGACGGCGAGAGCTTCGTGGTCAGCGGCCTGATCAGTTCCAGCAACAGCGGCTCGGTGGACAAGTTTCCCGGCCTCGGCGACATCCCGATTCTCGGTGCATTTTTCCGCAGCTCGCAGATCCAGCGCGACGAGCGCGAACTGCTGATGATCGTCACTCCGCATCTGGTCCAGCCACTGGCCGCCAACGCCCGCCTGCCGTCACTGCCAGGCGAGGGGCTGCGCACCTATGACCCGAGCTTCCCGCGTCTGTATTTTCTGGAAAACGGCGATTTCGACCGCCGCGACGGATTATCCAAATGAGCCAGAGCCTGAGCCAGACCTTCCTGGCAATCACCCGTAATAATACCGACCTGGAGTGGCTGCAAAGTGCTCTGGGTTCGCTGGGTCAGGTGGTCAGTGCCGGTACGGGCAGCCTCGACGACCTCCTGGCGCTGGTGGACGTGACGTTTGCCAGCGTGGTGTTCGTCGGGCTCGACCGTGAGCATTTGATGACTCAGAGCGCCCTGATCGAAAGTGCGCTGGAAGCCAAGCCGATGCTGGCCATCGTTGCGCTCGGCGATGGCATGGACAACCAGTTGGTGCTTAACGCCATGCGCGCCGGGGCCAGGGACTTCGTTGCCTACGGGTCCCGCTCCAGTGAGGTCGCCGGCCTGGTCAGACGTCTGAGCAAGCGCCTTCCCGCTGTGACGCCCAACCCGAACATGAGCGGCCTGTCGGTGCTGTACGGTGTACAAAGCGATGACGACGGGGCCTTGATCGCGACGCACCTGGCGATGGTCGTGCACAAGACCGGCCAGCGCACGCTGCTGCTGGACCTCGGCCTGCCACGCGGCGACAGCCTGTTGATGCTCGGTCTTGAATCGACCTTCAGCTTCGGTGACGCCCTGCGCCACTTGCGCAGGCTCGATGCAACGCTGATCGACAGCGCCTTCACCACCAGCGAAAGCGGCCTGCGCATTCTGGCCTACAGCGAAGCCGACGATCATCTGGAACAGTCCAGCGCCGCCGAGCTTTATATGCTGCTCAGCGCACTGCGCCAGCATTTTCAGCATGTGGTCGTGAACCTGGTGGGTCAGCCGGACAGCGAGGCCTTGCGCTCGCTGGTCAGCCATTGCGATCAGTTGCTGTGGTACACCGACCAGAGCGTGCTGGGCTGTCGACGCAACCTGACGGTGCTCAACAACTGGCGCGAAAAAGGCATGAAAATGCAGCACGCCAGCCTGCTGGTCGATCGCTATCAGCGCTCGGTTGCACCCAATTCCGAAACCGTGAGCAAAACCTTCGGCCTGCCGGTGCTGGCGGTACTGCCGCTTGCCCCGGAGCTGCGCCTCAACGCCAAGAATCAGGGCGTGACGCTGTTCGAACTGGCCTCACGCGACGCTCTGTGCTCCGGGCTGCGGCGGCTTGGCGAGCATTTGGCACGGCATGCCGAGGCACGCGAGAAACCCGATCAGGGCTGGCTCGCTCGACTGTGGGGGAACCGGTAATGGCGGAGAAACTGTTTGGCGTCTCATCGCGCACGCAAGGCAAGCCTGACGAGGGGCAAGGCCTGAAACTGGTGCTGCACCGTTACATCATCGATGGCATGGAGGAAAGCGGCAAAAGTCTGCTCGAAGGCTCAAGGCCAGCCCTGGCGCAATTCGTCATCGACAAGGTGGCCGAATACGTCGCACGGCTGCGGCTGGCCATCTCGCGTTACGAAATGGAGCGCCTGGCTGAAGAGCTGGTCGATGAACTGACCGGCTTCGGCCCGCTGGAAGTGCTGCTGCGCGACACTTCGGTGACGGAAATTCTGGTCAACGGGCCAGGCAAGGTATTTGTCGAGCGCGATGGCGTGCTGCACCACACCGACCTGCGCTTTATCGATTCGCACCATGTCGAGCGCGTGATGCAGCGCATCCTGGCACCACTTGGGCGCCGCCTGGACGAATCCTCACCGATGGTCGATGCGCGTCTGCCCGATGGCAGCCGGGTCAACGCGATCATTCCGCCCATCGCGCTGGACGGCCCATGTCTGTCGATCCGGAAGTTTCGCAAGGACATGCTCAAGAGCGCTGACCTGGTGGCCATGCAGACCATCGATCAGTCGATTTTCGAGTTCTTCCAAGAGGCCGTCGGCAAACGCTGCAACATTCTGGTCAGCGGCGGCACCGGCACGGGCAAGACCACCATGCTCAATGTGCTGAGCCAGTTGATCGACAGCAATCAGCGGCTGGTCACCATCGAGGACGTCGCCGAGCTGCAGCTCAGTCACCCGCATGTGGTGCGCCTGGAAACCCGCCCGCCCAACGCCGAAGGGCATGGCGAGGTGCGCGCCAGCGACCTGATCCGCAACTCGCTGCGGATGCGCCCGGACCGCATCATCCTCGGCGAGATCCGCGGTGTCGAAGTGCTGGACGTGTTGACGGCAATGAACACCGGCCACGACGGTTCGATGAGTACCGTGCACGCCAACAATGCACAGGATGCCCTGCTGCGCCTGGAAACGCTGGTGGGCCTGACCGGGCGGCTGATCCCGGAAAAGACCCTGCGCCAGATGGTCTGCGCGGCACTGGATGTGATTATCCAACTGACGCGTCTGCCTGACGGGCGCCGCTGTGTCAGTGAAGTGGTGGAAGTGGTCGGCATACGCGATGACATCTATGTCACCAATACTCTGTTCCGCGTTGATCGTCGCACCGGGGTCGGCTTCATGCGCGAAGCGGCCCACGCTGCCGGCGACAAGCTGCGGCCTGGCTACTGACATGACCAGGGAGTCGGCATGAGTGCGTCACTGGTACTGGGCCTGATCTCCGTGATGCTGCTGATGGCGTCCATTCGCATGTTCTATCTGGCGCTCAACCAGGGTGCCAGTGAGCGGGTCAGGCAGCGGCTGATGGCCGGGCAAGTGCAACCCGTGGTCGAAAAGACCGGCTGGACCTACCTGGATCGGGCCTTTTTGCGCGCTGGGCTGGGACAGCCGACCAAGCGCGCGGGCCTGGCCTTGACGCTGTATGCGCTGCTGATACTGATCGGCTACGCAATGGCGGGGGGCGTCGGCGCGATCAGCGTCATGCTGGCGGTGCCTTTGACACTGCGCCTGTTCGTTTCATGGCGCTATGAGGTGCGCGTGCGCCGCATGATCCAGCAACTGCCGCAATTGCTCGACCATACCGTGCGCAGCCTCAAGTCCGGCAGAACCCTGGCCGACGCGGTACTGCACGGCATCGATGCCACGGACCAGCCGCTCAAGGACGGCATGAGCCGGATCAAGCGTAACGTACAGCTGGGCGTCAGCCTGCCGGATGCGGCGAGGGATTTTGCCGAACTGTATGAGCGCGACGAGTTTCACCTGTTCGCCATCGGCTTGCGGGTCAATCACCGTTATGGCGGCAATGCCAGCGAACTGATGGAAAACCTGATCAAGCTGATTCGCGATCGGGAACAGGCCGGTCGTCAATTGCGCGCCATGACCGGCGAAACCCGCATGACTGCGTTGGTGCTGGCCCTGCTGCCGATCACCATGGCCGGTTACTTTCTGGCGGTGAACCCCAGTTATCTGCTGCATATGTGGGACGACGACAGCGGCAAGATCATGCTGAGCATGGCCTTCGCGCTGCAGGTCACGGGGTGCGTGGTGCTGTGGCGCATGTTGAGGAGCATTTGAGATGGAACTGGTATTCGCTGCCATGATGCTTGCCGCTGCAGCATTTCTGCTGTTGTCCGGCGTAGCCCGTCAACGCCGCAATGAACGTCTGGTGGCCAGGCGCTTGAGGGGCCAAGTGATCCGCGAAAGCCGCATCGGCAGCCTGTTGCGCTTGCTCGGCGATACCCGCATAGGCCAACGCAGCATCAGCCTGGATTCGGAAACCCAGATACTGCTCAACCGCATCGGCTGGCGGCGCGCCAGCAAACGTTCGTTGTTCGCGGCCTGCCAGGTCGGCGTTCCGGTAGGCCTGATGGTCATGGTCATCCTCGGCCAACTGCTGTTTTTCAAAGGCGTCCAGCAACCACTCATCGCGCCGATCTTTGCCTTGGGAGTCGGCTATCTGCTGCCCAAGCGGATTCTGGCGGCCGCGGCTCGGCGCCGTCAGAAACAAGTGGTGGTGGAAATCTCTACCTTTATCCCGCTGCTGCGCATCCTGTTCGAGTCCGGCATGGCGGTCGAGCAGGCCCTTCGCGTGCTCAGCAACGAAGGCAAGGACCTGTTACCGGTGCTGTCCGAGGAAATCCGCGTAGTGCTGGTGCGCGTCGACTCCGGCCTGGAGCTGGGCGAAGAACTGAGAAAAACCGCTGCCCTGCTGGCTGTCGACGAGTTGAGCGACACTTGTGTGATCCTCAATCAACTGATTCATCAGGGCGGCGGCGCGTTGAAGTCTCTGCTCATGCTCAAGCAACTGATCGACGACCGACGCCTGACCCGTCTGCAGGAATACATTTCCAAACTCTCGGCAAAGATGTCGGTGGTCATGATGGTGTTTCTGTTCCCCGCCCTGCTGATTGTGCTGGCCGGGCCAGGCTTCATGGCAATAAGCCGCGCACTGGGCAGTTGACCCGGTGTTACCCGTGGACGAAAGGACGCATTGCAATGAAACCAGTGATCGTACTACTCGGGCTGTTGTTGCTGGGCGGATGCGCCAGTGATGGTCGCCCCCTCTGGACGCAGACCACGGCTCAGCCAGGCCAGTGCCCCAAGCTGACCTCGGATCAGGAGTTTTCCCTGAATCTGGCTCAGAACATGGCCGATGAAGGCCGCCTGCATGCCAGCCTTGCCAATCTGGAAAGCCTGCCCGACAGCCTGGGCGAGGTTCGCCTGCGCAAGGCCCGGGTGTTGCGGCTTTTGGGCAGCAACGAGGCCGAGCCTCTGTACCGCAGCCTGCTGGGCACCTGCCGGGCAGCCGAGGGTGAGCATGGCCTAGGGCAACTGGCCGCAGCGCGTGGTGACAACACGCTGGCACAGCAACACCTGCTGATGGCCAGCAAACTGCAACCGACCGATGAAAAGATCCGTAATGACCTGGGCGTCGTCTACCTCAATCAGTTGAAACTGGAACAGGCACGCTTTCAGTTCCTGACGGCCATGGAGCTCAAACAATCGGACTCGCTGGCGGCGGTGAACCTGGCCACGCTGCTGATCTATCAGAATAACTGGACGCAAGCCGCCGAACTGGCGTCGCGGGCCGGGCTGACGCCTGAGCAGGTGACCGATGCCCAGGCGCGTGCCGAGCAATTGCGGAAGCCCCCTGCCGCTCCTCTAGCATCTGCACGGCCCATTGCGAGCCTGACAGGGCAAAATGATCGTCAGTCCCAGGAGGTACGACCATGAAGCGCATCCTATTCACCGGGTGTGTACTGCTGTTGAGCGCAGGTGATGCCTGGGCAGACAACAATGAAACTGCGGCCTCTGAAACCAGACAGACCGAGACCTGGCTGCAGCTTCAAGCCAGCGGCAAGGCCGCTTCGCCGACGCCGCAGGTCAATACCGCGGCAGAACGTGACCTCAGCCTGCAACGCTGGCTGGACACGTATAAGTACAAGATCCCGGATTTTTACGACCAGGAAGCTGGTGGCAGCTTTTCCTCGGGCAAGAAATAATTCCGGCACGTCGTGGGCCTGCTGACACCCACTCTTACAACCTGCCCTCGGCACGCCGCCGGGCACTCCGTTATCATGCGCAGACTTTCGAGATTCGAGACTGCCATGCGCCGTTTGTTATGCCTGCTGTTATTGATCCTGGCCCTACCCGCCTCCGGCGCCGGTCTGCTGGACAGCCGACCTTCATCCACGCTGGGCGGCGGCTCGCTGGATAACAGCAAGGACTTCCTGCCAGTGCGTCAGGCCTTTCAGTTGAGCCTGATCGAAACGACGCAGGAGTCGATCAAGCTGAGGCTGGTCGCCACCGATGGCTACTACCTGTATCGCCACCGCTTTCAGTTCCGCACCGAGCCTGCCGACATCGGCCTTGGCGAAGCGCAACTGCCCAAGGGCGAGCAGAAACACGACGAGTATTTTGGCGATGTCGAGGTCTATCACGGCATTCTCGATATCGACCTGCCACGCAAACCCGGCGAACAGCGCCCCTTCACCCTCGCCGTCACGTACCAGGGCTGCGCCGACAAGGGCTTGTGCTATCCACCTGAAACCGAGCGTTTGAGCATTGGCGACGTAGCCGCCAGCCCGAGCGACCAGGCGTCTGCCAGCGCAGCTACAGCGGCCGCCTGGAGCTGGAAAGAACTGGCGCTGTTTTTTCTCGCAGGCGTAGGCCTGACCTTTACACCGTGTGTACTGCCGATGTTGCCGATTCTGTCCGGCGTGGTGCTGCGCGGTCAGGTTGGCGGATTGCGCGGGCTGAGCCTGTCTCTGGCTTACGTACTGCCGATGGCGGCGTGCTTTGCCCTGCTGGGCGCGCTGATGGGTGTGTTCGGTGCAGGCCTTAACCTGCAGGCGCGCTTGCAATCGGCCTGGGTACTGGTGCCGTTCTCGGCATTTTTCGTGATCTTCGCCATTGCCATGTTCGGCGCCTTCGAACTGCGCCTGCCGCAGTCCATCAGCTCTCGTCTGGACCGTATCGCCGGCAAGACCCAGGGCGGTTCATTGTGGGGTGCAGCGGTGCTGGGCGTGGTCTCCAGCCTGTTGGTGTCACCTTGCGTATCGGCGCCTCTGGCCGGTGCGCTGTTATATATCAGCGCCAGCGGCGATGCACTCGGCGGCGCTCTGAAACTGTTCGCGCTGGGCCTAGGCATGGGCGCGCCGCTGTTGCTGATCGCAACCGGTGGTGCCACATGGCTGCCGAAAAGCGGCCCTTGGCTGGTGACGGTTAAAAACGCCATCGGTGTGCTGCTGCTGGGGCTGGCCATCGGCCTGCTGAGCCGCGTACTGCCAGGGCAAGTCACGCTGTTGCTGGTGGGTCTGTTGTCGGCCGGTGTCGCACTGTTTCTCGGCACCCTGGAATTCAATGTCAAAACCACACGGCAGAAACTCGCCCAACTGCTGGGGCTGGCGCTGCTGGTCTATGCGCTGGCGTGCTGGTACGGCGCGCTGTCCGGGCAGACCGACCCCATGCGCCCGCTGGGCCGCGAGTACGCCACGGCGAATAACGGAGCGGTAGCTCCGGCCGCCTCACAGTGGCAGACGATCACCACCTCCGCCGAACTGAACCGTGTGATGCAGGAGGCCCGGCGCGAGGGCAAACCGCTGGTGCTCGACTGGTATGCCGACTGGTGCATCAGTTGCAAGGTCATCGAACACGAAGTCCTGCCTGACCCGGGTGTGGTCGCCCGCTTGTCGGGTTACAAGCAGGTGCGTTTCGACATGACCGACAGCAACGCAGAGCAACGCGCCCTGCTTGACCGGTACAAGCTGTTTGGCCCGCCAGCGCTGCTTTTCTTCGATAAAAACGGCGAAGAACAGCAAACTGTACGGGTCGTCGGCGAAATCGACGCGGCAGGCCTGATCGAGCGTCTGAACAGCGCCAATGACCAAAACTGATCCCTGAGTCATAAACTTTGCGCGAATATCGCTCATTGTGCTGGCTACTGTTGTTAACTGGACAGTCCACTGCCCTTCCGGCATAGTCGCCGGGCGTAAACCGCTCGCAGACAATAAAAGGAACACGCAATGGCGACTATCCTGGTCCTACACGGGCCCAACCTGAACCTGCTGGGCACTCGGGAACCCGGGGTCTACGGCACTATCACCCTGCCTCAGATCAATCAGGACCTGGAGCAGCGCGCTCGCGATGCCGGTCACCATCTGATGTATCTGCAAAGCAACGCCGAGTACGAACTGATTGATCGCATTCACGCCGCTCGCGGTGAGGGTGTGGATTTTATTTTGATCAATCCGGCTGCTTTTACGCACACCAGCGTTGCAATACGTGACGCGCTGATGGGAGTGAGCATCCCATTCATCGAAGTGCATTTATCGAACGTGCACAAACGCGAACCTTTCCGCCATCACTCCTACTTTTCAGATGTCGCTGTAGGAGTGATCTGCGGCCTTGGCGCCAGCGGTTACCGACTGGCCCTGGAAGCCGCCCTGGAACAACTGGCCGCCAGTGCCAAGCCATGATGAGTCCAGCCTGAAGCTGACCATATGGCTTGAGCCGGCCGACACATTGCCCTTACAGAACCTTGGGAGTTGATTAATGGATATTCGCAAAGTCAAGAAACTGATCGAATTGCTGGAAGAGTCCGGCATCGACGAGCTGGAAATCCGTGAAGGCGAAGAATCCGTACGGATCAGCCGCCACAGCAAGACTCCGGCACAGCCTTACTACGCACCGGCTCCGGTTGCTGCACCTGCAGCCGCTCCGGCTCCGGCAGCAGCACCGGTTGCGGCCGCTGCAGAAGCGCCATCGGCTCCGAAACTGAACGGCTTTGTAGTCAAGTCGCCAATGGTCGGTACGTTCTACCGTACCCCGGCGCCTACTTCGCCTGCATTCGTTGAAGTCGGCCAGACCGTCAAGAAAGGCGACACCATCTGCATCGTCGAAGCGATGAAAATGATGAACCACATCCAGGCAGAAGCCAGCGGTGTGATCGAATCCATCCTGGTAGAAAACGGTCAGCCGGTTGAGTTTGACCAGCCGCTGTTCACAATCGTTTGACCCGGGGAGAGCCTGCGATGTTGGAAAAAGTTCTGATCGCCAACCGCGGCGAAATTGCCTTGCGCATCTTGCGTGCCTGTAAAGAACTGGGCATCAAGACCGTCGCTGTACACTCCACCGCAGATCGCGAGCTGATGCACCTGGGCCTGGCAGACGAAACCGTCTGCATCGGTCCGGCACCGGCCAATCTGTCCTACCTGAACATTCCGGCGATCATTTCGGCTGCCGAAGTGACCGGCGCCACGGCGATCCACCCGGGTTACGGGTTTCTCGCCGAGAACGCCGACTTCGCCGAACAGGTCGAAAAATCGGGCTTCGCTTTCATCGGTCCCAAAGCAGACACCATTCGCCTGATGGGCGACAAGGTTTCCGCCAAGGACGCCATGAAGCTGGCCAATGTGCCGACCGTTCCCGGTTCCGACGGCCCGCTGCCGGAAGACGAGGCCACCGCTCTGCGCATCGGTCGTGAAGTCGGTTACCCGGTGATCATCAAGGCCGCCGGTGGTGGCGGTGGTCGCGGCATGCGTGTGGTTCATCGCGAAGAAGACCTGATCGAAGCCGCTTCCCAGACCCGCGCCGAAGCAGCGGCCTGGTTCAGCAACCCGATGGTCTACCTGGAAAAATACCTGACCAACCCACGTCACGTGGAAGTCCAGGTGATTTCCGACGGCCAGGGCCAAGCCATTCACCTGGGCGATCGCGACTGCTCGCTGCAGCGCCGTCACCAGAAGGTTCTGGAAGAAGCGCCGGCACCGTTCATCGACGAAAAGGCGCGCGAGGATGTCCTGGCCGCCTGCGTCAAGGCGTGTATCGATATCGGCTATCGTGGTGCGGGTACTTTCGAGTTCCTGTACGAAAACGGTCGTTTCTACTTCATCGAAATGAACACCCGTGTTCAGGTGGAGCACCCGGTTTCGGAAATGGTCACCGGCATCGACATCGTCAAGGAGATGCTCAGCATCGCCGCCGGCAACAAACTGTCGTACACCCAGGATGACGTGGTCATCAAGGGTCATGCGCTGGAATGCCGGATCAACGCCGAAGACCCTAAGACCTTCGTGCCAAGCCCTGGTCTGGTCAAGCACTTCCACGCACCGGGCGGCAACGGTGTACGGGTCGATTCGCACCTGTACAGTGGCTACAAGGTACCGTCCAACTATGACTCGCTGATCGGTAAAGTGATCACTTGGGGCGCGACCCGCGAAGAAGCCATGGCACGCATGCGCAATGCCCTGGACGAAATCGTGGTCGACGGGATCAAGACCAACATCCCGCTGCACCGCGATCTGACCCGCGATGAAGGCTTCTGCGAAGGCGGAATCAACATCCACTACCTGGAGCACAAACTGGCCAATCAATAAGCCAGTCTGCTTCACCACGACAAAGCCGCAGTGATGCGGCTTTGTTGTTTGCAGCGCATAGCAGTAAACTTGCCCGCTTCCTGCGGCCGCACCGGCTGTAAAAGCCGCACTTATTTCCAAATCGAAGGTAATCCGCCATGCCTTGGCTGCAAGTCCGTCTCGCCATCAGCCCAGAACAAGCCGAAACCTACGAAGACGCCCTTCTTGAAGTCGGCGCCGTGTCCGTGACCTTCATGGACGCCGAAGACCAGCCGATTTTCGAACCCGAACTCAATATCACGCCGCTGTGGGCGCACACCCACCTGCTCGCACTGTTCGAAGCCGACACCAATGCTGAAATGGCCCTGGCACACCTGAGCCTGCTGACCGGCGAAGAGTTACCCGAGCACAGCGCCGAAGTCATCGAAGATCAGGACTGGGAACGCAGCTGGATGGATAACTTCCAGCCGATGTGTTTCGGCAAGCGCCTGTGGATCGTGCCGAGCTGGCATGCCGCACCACAGCCGGACGCCGTGAACCTGTTGCTCGATCCGGGCCTGGCGTTCGGCACCGGGACCCACCCGACCACCGCGCTGTGCCTCGAGTGGCTGGACGGCCAGGACCTCGAAGGCTGCAACGTGCTGGATTTCGGCTGCGGCTCGGGCATTCTGGCCATCGCCGCACTGCTGCTGGGTGCCGAACAGGCCGTTGGTACCGATATCGACGTGCAGGCACTGGAAGCCTCTCGAGACAATGCCGGACGCAACAATATCGCGGCCGAACGCTTCCCGCTGTACCTGCCCGAGGATCTGCCGCCCCAGAAGGCCGACGTGCTGGTCGCCAACATTCTGGCTGGCCCGCTGGTTTCCCTGGCGCCGCAACTGGCAACCCTGATCAGGACCGGCGGACGCCTGGCACTGTCAGGCATTCTTGCCGAACAGGGTGAGGAAGTCGCGGCAGCCTATGCTGAAAGTTTTGATCTGGACCCGATCGCAAACCGAGATGGCTGGGTACGCATCACGGGTCGCCGCCGTTAATCGCCGCTTCAACCGGACAGCCGCATGACCGACAGTTTCGTCACCCAGTGCCCGCACTGCCAGACCAGTTTCAGAGTCAGTCACGCTCAACTGAGCGTGGCCCGTGGCGTGGTGCGGTGCGGAGCCTGCCTGCAGGTGTTCAACGCAGCGCGGCAGTTGCTCGAGCAGCGCGCCAGCGATGACGCCGAAAAAGAGACCCTGCCCGCCTCGCCGGTGATCGCGGCCCTGCCCGGACCGGAGGCCCTGCCGACGCCAGTGCCCGAGCCCGAGCCCGAGCTGAAGCCGGAGCCCGAGCCGGAGCCGGAGCCGGAAAAGACGCCCGAAGAGGACGATCCCTGGCAGGTCAGCGAGCTGGATCTGGACAATCTCAATCTGGACGAAGAACTGGCCCGCCTCGAACAACGCGAGACCCGCAGGCCTGACACCTTCGCCCGCCCTGTAAGCGATATCGGCAACGACGATGTGAGCCTGACGGCGAAGCGTGACAGTCGGCAGAGCGACGAGGCGGCATGGGTCGATACGCTGCATAACGACGATGTCGAGCAACTGCCCGAGCTGCATGCAGAAGTCATCCCGGACACCGACGCTGTAGACGCTCCAGAGCCGCTGGAGGATGACACGCGTACCGAGCCGTCGCTGTCACTGGACAAGCATCTGGACGATGACGAGCCCCCGATGCCCGTCATCATCCAGCGCAAAGCTCCGCCTGCCGAAAAAGTCGAGCGCTGGTCTGCGGTGGATGACGATGATGAAGACGACCATGAGCCGGAGCCAGAACCGCGGGGCAAGCGCAGCCGCAACGAACCGGCAGTGCGCGACCAGACACTTCTTGACCTGACCGACGACCCTTTGCAACTGGACTGGCAACGGCCCAAACCGCGCTGGGGGCGACGCCTGGCCTGGGGTCTGTTGATCGTACTGGCGCTGGCGGGCTTGGCAGGACAATACGTCTGGTACCACTTCGATCAGCTGGCACGCCAGGACCAGTATCGCCCGTGGTTTCAGCAGATTTGCCCGCAGGTCGGCTGCAAGGTGCCGAGCAAGGTCGACATTTCCCAGCTCAAGAGCAGCAACCTGGTCGTGCGCAGCCACCCAGAGTTTCAGGGGGCTCTGGTGGTGGACGCAATCATCTACAACCGCGCCTCGTTTTCCCAGCCGTTTCCCCTGCTGGAACTGCGTTTTTCCGATACCGGCGGTCAGTTGATTGCCAGTCGTCGGTTCAAGCCCAGTGAATACCTGAGCGGCGAAATGGCCGGCAAGGAAGAGATGCCACCCCAGACGCCGATCCATATCGCGCTGGATATCCTTGATCCAGGTGCCAAGGCCGTGAACTACAGCCTGAACTTCCGCTCGCCGGAATGACTCGTCCGGCGCGACAGCGTCGGCCGAGACTCCTTTTTTACACGCTACTTTCATCAAAGAACGCTGCATGATCGCAGAAATTCAGCAACAAAATACCCTCTGACCGGACTCATCGAACTCAGGCAAGAGCTGTTCAGATTTTATCCAATTCAGCCTTTATCCAGTCATCGAGAGCGGGTATCATGCCAACCCTTTTTCAAACTCTCGGTTCGATCTGACGGTGGCGCATGCGGCTGGCGGGATGAGCCGTTGCAGACCGGGTGAAACGGTTTTTTACACGGCCTGCGGATGATTTGGCCTCCACAACAGGTAAGGCTATGTCGGCAGTACGCATCGGCCCATATACAGTGCAAAACGGCTTGATCCTCGCCCCGATGGCGGGCGTCACCGACCAGCCTTTCCGTCAGCTGTGCCGAAGACTCGGTGCCGGCCTGGTGGTGTCGGAGATGGTCACCAGTGACATGAGCCTGTGGAACAGCCGCAAATCGCGTCTGCGCATGATCCACGAAGGTGATCCCGAGCCGCGCTCGGTACAGATCGCCGGTGGTGATCCGCAGATGCTGGCGGACGCAGCACGTGCCAATGTCGAACTGGGCGCCCAGATCATCGACATCAACATGGGTTGCCCGGCCAAGAAAGTCTGTAACAAGGCGGCTGGCTCGGCGCTGTTGAAGGATGAGCAACTGGTCAACGACATCCTGCAGGCCGTCGTGGCTGCAGTCGATGTACCGGTCACGCTGAAGATCCGCACCGGATGGGATCGCGACAACCGAAATGGCCTGACAGTGGCGAAAATTGCCGAGCAGGCAGGCATTCAGGCACTGGCAGTGCACGGGCGAACCCGTGCCGACCTGTACACCGGCGAGGCCGAGTACGACACCATTGCCCAGATCAAACAGGCCGTGTCGATACCGGTCTTTGCCAATGGCGACATCGATTCACCGGAAAAGGCCCGGCACGTGCTGAAGGCCACCGGAGCAGACGGATTACTGATTGGCAGGGCCGCACAGGGGCGTCCCTGGATTTTTCGCGAGATAGAACACTTCCTGCGGACCGGAGAGACACTCCCGGCGCCGCAGTCGAGTGAAGTGGAACGCATTCTGCTTGAGCATCTGGCAGCGCTCCACGTTTTCTATGGAGACGTGATGGGCGTGCGCATTGCACGCAAACACGTCAGCTGGTATCTCGCAACCCTGCCGGGCGCCAGAGAGTTTCGCGCCCACTTCAATCGTTTGGAAGATACGGAAGCACAGTGCGCCAACGTCCGGGAGTTCTTCAGCCAAGGCTGCAAGGGCCCGGATAACGAGAATGATAAAGAGGTGGCCGCATGACGATGATGACCGAGACTTTAGTGAGTGGAACAACACCCGTGAGCGACAACGTCAATTTGAAACAGCACCTCAACACGCCGAGCGAAGAGGGTCAGACCCTGCGCGGAAGTGTCGAGAAGGCGCTGCACAATTATTTCGCCCACCTCGAAGGCGCATCCGTCACTGACGTCTACAACCTGGTGTTGTCGGAAGTCGAGGCTCCGCTTCTGGAAAGCGTGATGAACTACGTCAAGGGCAACCAGACGAAGGCCTCCGAGCTGCTGGGACTGAATCGCGGCACGCTGCGCAAGAAACTCAAACAGTACGATCTGCTTTAAAGCATTCAAAACAGAAAAGGCGACCTTGCACCGCGGTCGCTTTTTTTTGCTGACTTCTTTTGCTTTTGATGGAAATCGAGATGACCGACCAGACTACCCGCCTGCCGATCCGCCGCGCCCTGATCAGCGTATCCGACAAGACAGGAATCCTTGAGTTTGCCCGCGAGCTTGAAGCGCTGGGCGTCGAGATTCTTTCCACTGGCGGTACGTTCAAGCTGCTCAAGGACAACGGCGTCGCGGCAGTCGAAGTGGCCGACTACACCGGCTTCGCTGAAATGATGGATGGCCGGGTCAAGACCCTGCACCCCATGATCCATGGCGGGATTCTGGGTCGTCGCGGCATAGACGACGCCATCATGACCGAGCACGGCATCAAGCCGATCGATCTGGTTGCGGTCAATCTGTACCCGTTTGAAGCCACTGTCTCCAAGCCAGGCTGCGACCTGCCGACCGCCATCGAAAACATCGACATTGGCGGCCCGACCATGGTCCGTTCCGCAGCGAAGAACCACAAGGACGTCGCCATCGTGGTCAATGCCAGCGATTACGGCCAGGTTCTGGAAAGCCTCAAGGCCGGTGGCCTGACCTACGCCCAGCGCTTCGACCTGATGCTCAAGGCGTTCGAGCACACCGCCGCCTACGACGGCATGATCGCCAACTACCTGGGCGGCGTCGACCAGACTGCCGAAACCCTGAGCACCGAAGGCCGCAGCCAGTTCCCGCGCACCTTCAATACCCAGTTCGTCAAGGCTCAGGAAATGCGCTACGGCGAGAACCCGCACCAGAGTGCGGCGTTCTACGTCGAAGCCAAACCTGCCGAGGTCGGCATCGCCACCGCCACCCAGCTGCAAGGCAAGGAGCTGTCGTTCAACAACGTGGCCGATACCGATGCCGCACTGGAATGCGTCAAGAGCTTCGTCAAACCGGCCTGCGTGATCGTCAAGCACGCCAACCCGTGCGGTGTCGCGGTCTGCCCGGACGATGAAGGCGGCATTCGCCAGGCTTACGAACTGGCCTATGCCACTGACTCCGAGTCGGCATTTGGCGGCATCATCGCCTTCAACCGCGAGCTGGACGCTGCAACCGCCAAGGCCATCGTCGAGCGCCAGTTCGTCGAAGTGATCATCGCCCCGAGCGTCAGCGCCGAAGCCCGCGCCATCGTCGCGAGCAAAGCCAACGTGCGCCTGCTGACCAGCGGCCAGTGGAGCGAGCGCCTGCCTGCCTGGGACTACAAACGCGTCAATGGCGGCCTGCTGGTACAGAGCCGTGACATCGGCATGATCACCGAGGCCGACCTCAAGGTCGTCACCCAGCGTGCGCCTACAGAACAGGAAATGCATGACCTGATCTTCGCCTGGAAAGTCGCCAAGTACGTCAAGTCCAACGCCATCGTCTACGCCCGCAACCGCCAGACCGTCGGCGTCGGCGCTGGCCAGATGAGCCGTGTGAACTCGGCGCGTATCGCGGCCATCAAGGCTGAGCATGCCGGGCTGCAGGTTCAGGGCGCCGTGATGGCCTCCGATGCCTTCTTCCCGTTCCGTGACGGCATCGATAACGCGGCCAAGGTCGGCATCACCGCTGTCATCCAGCCGGGCGGCTCGATGCGTGACAACGAAGTGATCGCTGCAGCAGACGAAGCCGGCATCGCGATGGTGTTCACCGGCATGCGTCACTTCCGGCACTAATCAGAAAAACGGCCGCACTGGCGCAGGCGTCTGCTGCGTCATTGCGGCCTCGTACGGCGGGTTGGGTCGCCTCAGGCACACCGCGTACTCCAGAATCAGCGTCATCGAGGTTTTTGAAATGAATGTTTTGATCATTGGCAGCGGCGGTCGTGAACACGCCCTGGCATGGAAAGTCGCTCAGGACCCACGCGTGCAGAAGGTGTTTGTCGCACCGGGCAATGCGGGCACGGCGATCGAGGCCAAATGCGAAAACGTGGCCATCGACGTTCTGGCACTGGAGCAACTGGCGGATTTCGCTGAAAAGAACGTTGCGCTGACCATCGTCGGCCCGGAAGTACCGTTGGTTGCAGGCGTCGTCGACCTGTTCCGCAGCCGAGGCCTGGACTGCTTCGGCCCGACCGCTGGCGCTGCCCAGCTTGAAGGCTCCAAGGCGTTTACCAAGGACTTCCTGGCGCGTCACAAGATTCCTACTGCCGACTACCAGAACTTTACCGAGATCGAGCCTGCCCTGGCCTATCTGCGTGAAAAAGGCGCGCCGATTGTCATCAAGGCCGACGGCCTGGCCGCGGGCAAGGGCGTGATCGTCGCCATGACCCTGGCAGAAGCCGAAGACGCCGTACGTGACATGCTGGCTGGCAACGCCTTTGGCGACGCCGGTTCGCGCGTTGTCATCGAAGAGTTTCTCGATGGCGAAGAGGCCAGCTTCATTGTCATGGTCGACGGCAAGAATGTACTGCCCATGGCCACCAGCCAGGACCATAAGCGCGTCGGCGACGGCGACAGCGGGCCGAACACCGGCGGGATGGGTGCCTACTCCCCTGCCCCGGTGGTCACCGCCGAGGTTCATCAACGTGTCATGGACCTGGTTATCTGGCCGACCGTCAGGGGTATGGCCGATGAAGGTAACGTTTACACCGGCTTCCTCTATGCTGGTTTGATGATCGATAAAGCAGGCAACCCGAAAGTCATCGAGTTCAACTGCCGCTTCGGCGACCCGGAGACCCAGCCGGTCATGCTGCGTCTGCAATCGAGCCTGGTACTGCTGGTCGAGGCTGCGCTGGCGCAAGCGCTGGACAAGATCGAAGCACAGTGGGACCCACGCCCCAGCCTGGGTATCGTACTGGCCGCAGGCGGTTATCCTGGCGACTACGCCAAAGGCGCGGTCATCGAGGGTCTGGACGCAGCGGCACAGCTCGAAGGCAAGATATTCCATGCAGGCACGGCCTTGCAGGATGAGCGTGTCGTGACCAGCGGTGGTCGTGTACTGTGTGCCACAGCGCTGGGTGACAGCGTCGGCAACGCGCAGGAAAATGCCTATGCGCTGGCCGCAAAAGTCGACTGGCAAGGGTGTTTCTACCGCAAGGACATTGGCTACCGTGCCATTGCCCGCGAGCGTGGCGAAGACCAGGAATAATCGATCGGACCAGCCTCTTCAAGCAGAGGCTGGCCGGTTGCTCCGGTATTCGCGGTTTTACCAGGCATTCACTCACGAAGGGATTTCATTGTGCGCTGGCTCAGGATTGCCATAGCCTCAACCGTCGGACTGCTGACCCTGCTGTTCATGCTTTCGGCGCAGGCCGAGCATGGTGCAGGCTGGTCGACGCTGCTCGACGAAAAGGCCCATCTGACGCTGGATGAAATCCGCTCGGCGCGCTATCAGAATCAGTTCAGCCCCACCGAGCTGGAACGGGTCGCTGCAGCGGATCGCGGCAGCGCGGTATGGCTGCATTACCGCCTGCAACCGACCCAGCACGAGCAATTGCTGCGTATCTTCGCCCCGGACCTTTCCAGCGCCGACATGTATGTCATGGACGGCGATCGACAGATTGATCATCTACGCACGGGCAACGACGTGCCGATTGAAGATCAGCGACTGCCATCCAACGATTTCCTGCTGCCGGTTCCGCAAAGCTCGGCCTCGCTGGATATCTACCTGAGACTGGTCTCTGCGCAGAAAATGCGCCCCAGCATCACCCTTGAACCGGCCATCGAAAGCGCCGCCAACGAAACCCAGCCATTGCTGTTCGGACTGCTGTTTGGCGCGCTGTCCATGCTGATCGTGCAGAATCTGACGCGTTACGGACACACCCGGTCGCGCAGCAATCTGTGGCTGGCCGCCTGCGAATCGTTACTCGGGCTCAGTGCGCTGTTGCTCCTCAACCTGCTCCGCCCGATCGACCCGTGGAATATCGCGCAAACCCCGAGCGCACACCTGGCGCTGCTGCTGGCCGCTGTCGCAGGCCTGATCTACACCTACTGTTTCTTCGTCCATCGCAATGCCCGCAAACTCGATCGTCTGTTGCTGGGCAACGCGGTGCTCATGGGGATCGGCGCCTTGCTGGTGCTGTTCGACGAAAAGCTGCCGATCAACTTCCTGACGTTCGGCCTGGTCTCGCTGACGACACTGAGCATTCTGGCGGTGTCGATGTGGCACTGGCAGAAGGGCTATCGCTCGGCGCGCCTGTTTGTCCTCGGAATGATCACCTTCAATATCGGCTACATGGTGGTCCTGCCCGGCCTGCTATGGCTGAGCCTGGTGCCACCGCAATGGCTGCTGCTGGCGCTGCTCAGCGTGTTCTGCATCAGCGGCCTGCTGATGAGCCTGGCCCTCAGCGAACGTCATCGCAGTATCACCGAAGACCGTTTCAGCATCAGCCGCGATCAGGCGGCCAGCACCGCCGAAATCAACGCCAAAGCCGAGTTTCTGGCCAAGATCAGCCACGAGATTCGCACCCCGATGAACGGCGTGCTGGGCATGACCGAGCTGCTGCTCGGCACCCCGCTGTCGGTCAAACAGCGCGACTATGTGCAGACCATTCACAGTGCCGGTAACGAACTGCTGACGCTGATCAACGAGATTCTCGACATCACCAAGCTCGAGTCAGGACAGATCGAACTGGACGACGTGCAGTTCGACATCGGCGCGCTGGTCGAGGACTGCCTGAATATCTTCCGCGCCAAGGCCGAACAGCAACAGGTCGAGCTGATCAGCCAGATCCAGCCTCAGGTGCCACGTGTCATCAATGGTGACCCGACCCGCCTGCGCCAGACACTGCTGAGCCTGCTGGAAAATGCCCTGAAGAAGACCGACGAAGGTGAGATTCTGCTGGCAGTCGCCCTTGAGTCCTCGAAAAGCGGGAATACGCGGCTGCGCATTTCGGTTCAGGACAGCGGCGAAACGCTTTCCGACGAAGAACGTGAAGAACTGCTGCACGCCGAACTGCACAGCCGGAACTTCCTGGCCAGCAGCCGGCTCGGCGGTCATCTGGGACTGGTGATCGCTCGTCAGTTGATCGTACTGATGGATGGCGAATTCGGCATTCAGAACAATGGCGCGCAAGGCAATACGCTGTGGTTGAACCTGCCTCTGGACGCCAAGCTGCTCGAACAGCCGACCATTGATCTGGACAGCCCGCTCAAAGATGCCAGGGTGCTGGTGGTCGATGACAACGACACATGCCGCAAAGTGCTGGTTCAGCAATGCAGTGCCTGGGGCCTGAATGTCAGTGCAGTGGCATCCGGCAAGGAGGCACTGGCCTTGCTCAGGACCAAGGCGCACCTGCGCGACTATTTCGATGTGGTCCTGCTCGATCAGAACATGCCGGGCATGACCGGTATGCAACTGGCCGCCAAGATCAAGGAAGACCCGAGCCTGAATCACGACATACTGTTGATCATGCTGACCGGCATCAGCAATGCACCCAGCAAGATCATCGCGCGCAACTGCGGCATCAAGCGCATTCTGGCCAAACCGGTGGCGGGCTATACGCTCAAGACCACGCTGGCAGATGAACTGACCCAGTTGAACAAGGGTGTCGTGTCGAACAAGCCCGGCCCGGTCGTGACGCCGCCGGTCAGCGTCCCCGGCGACTTCCGGATTCTGGTGGCCGAAGACAACAGTATCTCGACCAAGGTCATCCGCGGCATGCTCGGCAAGCTCAACCTCAACCCCGATACCGCGAGCAATGGCGAAGAAGCGCTGCGAGCCATGAAAGCGCAGCGTTATGATCTGGTGCTGATGGACTGCGAGATGCCGATACTCGACGGCTTCTCGGCCACCGAGCAATTGCGCGCCTGGGAAGTCGGCAATCAGCGTGTACGCACCCCGGTCGTTGCACTGACCGCGCATATTCTCACCGAGCATAAAGACCGCGCACGCCAGGCCGGCATGGACGGCCACATGGCCAAGCCCATCGAACTGTCGCAGTTGCGCGAACTGGTCGAGCACTGGGTGGCGCACCGTGACAAGGCCCGTGGGCTGACGTCGGACGGCGAGCACTATCGGCAAAACTGACGGCGACGGGAAAGGCCTGTGGCCTGATAGACTGCCGATGCCATCCACCTGCTGCTGTGAGTCGAAGCCATGCTTCACGTGTTGTTCAGCGTCTATCTGAAAATGCTGGTGCTTTACAGCCCGTTTTTCGTTCTTTCCTGCTTCATCAGCCTGACGCGTGGTCACTCGCGCAAGGAACAGCGGCGCCTGGCCTGGAAGGTGGCACTGGCGACACTGGTTTCCAGCGTCTTGCTGTATCTGTTCGGGCGCGTGATTTTCGATGTATTCGGCATCACGGTCGATGCATTCAGGATTGGGGCTGGCAGCGTGCTGTTCATCTCGGCACTGGGCATGGCCCAGGGCAAGTCTGCGGTCCAGACTGATAACGTCCAACAGGACGTCACCATCGTTCCGCTGACCATCCCGCTTACCGTCGGCCCCGGTACGATCGGTGCGCTGCTGGTCATGGGCGTCAGTCAGCCCCACTGGGACGACAAACTCACCGCCATTCTGAGTATTGCGCTGGCCAGTCTGACCGTTGGCGTCGTGCTTTACCTCTCCAACCGTATCGAACGCATCCTCGGCGATCAGGGTTTGCAGATTGTCAGCCGTTTGATGGGACTGTTCGTCTGTGCACTGGCCGCGCAAATCATTTTCACCGGCATCAGGGGCTACCTGCTGCCCTGACAGGACTCAGATACTTGCAGCCCGCACCATGCCTTGCGCCCTGCCGTCCAGATAACGCATCACCGCGTCACGATGAGCGGCATACACCTTGCTGTCAAAGATGTAACTGCCGCCCTTGAAGTGAAACAGCAGTCTTCGCCTTCCTGGCGCATGGTCGTCCACACTCAGGTGCAGACTGCAAAGCAACAGGAGCATCCGGCCAGGTTCATACTTTTCGCAGGGTACGATCTGAAAACTGCCCAGACGTCCCTGGTCGAAGCCGCGCTGAAAGTACGACTCTGCTGCCTGCCCCACCCCCATTGCAGCAACCGCACGCTGCACCATGCCGCCAAGACGCTTACGATCCGCAGGATGACTGACCTTGAACGTGGCCTGCAATAAATCGTCGACACTGCTCACCACCAGCGAGTCCCCAAGGACCACGCCCTTTTGCTGTATGCCGCGCGCCTTGAGGCGGCTGCGGTAGTAATACATCCAGGTCCCCCACTGGGTTTTGAAATCAAACTGCCTGCCCGCGAACAACTGGGCGTCCAGAAGAACGTTCTGAACATCCATGCGCTCTTCGTTCGAAAGCCCGGGCAAAAACGCGACCATACTGGAGATAGTGCCCAGATAGGCCGCGTTACCTGTGTCTGCATTCATTTGCGTTACTCCCTTCCATGGGCTTATCCAGGTTGCTAAAGACTGATGATTTCGGCTGCAGCACGATCAGCCAGGGCGTCCTGCACCGTCTGGCGAAAAGGCTCGAAACTCTGGCGACTGAAGCGGAACGCAGTACTGACGGCATGCACCTGCATCTCGCCGCCCAATATCTGCCAGAAATAACGCGCGGGCCGCAGCGCCAAGGTGGTCATCTGCAGGCTGCACAGAAGGATCGACACCTCGTCCTTATCGCGCATTGCACAGGGCATGAGCTGAAAGCTTTCTGAGCGCCCGGACGTAAACCAGCTGCTGAAAAAACTCGTCGCATGATCACTGCTCAATAGCCTGTCGAGCGAACTGCGGTAGAGTTGGCGAAGCTCGCCAGCGTTATCGACCACGGATAGCTGCAGTTTTCCAATGTCACTGAAACTGTGGATTTTCAATCGGGCATCGTTGATCCCGGCGCTCCGCGAACCGCCTGTGGCGGCAATCGAGCGCTGGTAAGCATCCAGCCATGCACGCCAGTTCACTCTGGAAGAATGGCGATCATCTGCGACCAGTCGGGCATGGTGCAGACAATCCATTATGTCCTGGCGCAAATCAGGTTCGACATTGCGGGCGAAGGACAGCACGCTGGCACCCGTCAGTAGAGTTTCATCCGGATCAGACATCGGGACTGCCCCCGAGCGGCATGATCAGGCACGCACGCTTGCTCGACAGCGCGGTGTCGATGCCATCGCGAAACTGCGAATAGACCTGTTCAAACAGTTGCATTGCATGGACAGTCACAGCGATGTTGCCGTAGACACTCTTCGGCTCGATGACCTCGAAAAGAAACCCGGATGACAACGGCTGACGTGTGGCGAATTGAAGCTGCACCAGCTTGAGCTTCTGTCGGGTGTCGACGAAAGCCAGTTGCAGAACTACGCTGACCTGCAATTTTCCCGAGTGATTCAAACCGCTCTGTACCGTCTGACTGCGCAGCAGATGAAGCGCTTCGCTCGCGACGGACTGGCTGCCTGCCCTGCGCATGAACGCCTCCGCACGCAGGAGCGTCTCGGCTGACACCCACGGTGCAAGCGCACGCACCATGCAACTCCACACTGTTTCAGCGGAGTCTTCAGGCAAAGGCTGGCGGATATGTTCGCTGGCGCTCGGCAGCCAGCCGAAACGCTGCGCAGCGGTGAGACGGGTTTCATTCCATTTTTCGGGTTCGGCAAACTTCGAGTGTTGTTTCGATGCGGCCAGCTGCACGTACAGCATCGAGTCCAGCACATCATTTTTCAGGGCGACCCGCTGCGGCTCGGGGAAAAATATCAAACAGCCCGCATTGACGACTACGGCATCCAATTCCTGCTTCATGGGAGAATTCCTTTTATCCCGAAAGCGAAGGCAGTCCGCGCCTCCGCCAACACTCCGATCAGATTTCGTACTCTGCAATCGCATTACTGACATTGTCGCCAAGCCGTTGCTCGATCAGCTTGCGATAGCGCGCATACAGGTCCGTGTTGAGCAACAGGTTGTGCTCGCCCTTCCAGGTCTGGACACTGGTGCCCTGCCATTCCCAGAACAGCACATTGGTGATGTCACTGTCGGCCTGAAAGCTGACTGCCGCCATGGCCAGACTGACGATGCTGTCCCCGGATTCGATACAGGAGGCGATACGGAAGCTACCGCCACGGTGTGCCTTGGTCTGGCTCTCGAACAGGCGCAGGGGTTCTTTCCTGGCCTGCAGCGCGGCGACGGCATCTGCAGCCACTTTGAGCATCAGCAGCGATGCAGGCCCGGGTAACGCGGCAGCTGCAATGGCCGAACCGAGGATCTCCAGACCGACTTCGTCCATGGTGAAACGCTGCTGGGTGGCACGATAGCGCGCATAGTTCCAATGGGTGGAGAGCCAGCCCACCTTGGAAAGCACTTCATTGAATTTGTCATACCACTGATCGCCCTGGGTTTCAGAACTGAACGCCTTGTTGGCCACAAGGGTGGCGAACAGAAAGGAATTCATCACGTCCTGCTTGCTCTGCGCCGACATACCGTTGGGAAATGCCAGCACACTGCCTGCAACCACCGCACCTTCATGGCCGGACTGTGCGTCAGTGACGTCACCTGCCTGAGGCAATCCGGGGATTGCGGGGGCCGCGAATGCGCCCAACGAAGGTGGGTATTCAGCCAGCTCGCAGGCGGCAATGTAATCGAGGTTGTCAGTGCTGTTCATGGTTTTGTCCTGTGTCATTTCATTAGTCCTTTAACTCATGCGTCCTGATGGACTGAATCGAGACTAACGAAATAAATCAGGCGGTTTTTTCGGAGCTTTCCGTTGCCCTCTGGTGGCTTTCGGGCACTTGGCTGCCGAACTCGATACGCAGAGCCAGATTCGACCCGCCATCTGCCTCCCGGCGTACCGCAGGTGAGCGAAGATTCCGGGGAGGCTTCTGGAATCGGACTACCGACGACGACGGTTGAAGAGAGCCGATTCGCTCAAGCCTGTGGGCCGAAACAAAGGCTCACAGGCTTGAAGTGACATCGCCACTTCAGCACTTTCCCACGATAAATGGCGGCAGGTATGACACGCGTGTGCGTTCAACCTGTAGGCTTGTTGCCGTACCAACGCGGCGTATAGACCCAGTTGCCGCCTTCGTGGCGAGGAAAGGTGCACGTCAGGGAAGAGCCGATCAACACCATGGTGCGCATGTCCACCTGCTCCGGTGTCAATTCGCCCAGTGTGATAACCCTCAATGTCTGCCCGGGACGGCCGATGTCGCGGCCCAGCGTCACGGGGGTTGCAGGGATGCGATGCTGGCGGACAATCTCCAGCGCACGCCCCAGTTGCCAGGGTCGGGAGCGAGATATCGGGTTGTAGAATGCCAGCGCCAGATCGGCCTGACAGGCGAGGTCCAGACGCTTTTCGATGATGTCCCAAGGCTTGAGGTTGTCGGACAGCGACAGCACGCAGAAATCATGCCCCAGCGGCGCACCAGCCTGAGCGGCGGTTGCCAGAGAAGCCGAGACACCCGGCAGAATCTCCAGCTCGACCGCATGCCAGTGAGGATTATCCGACTCATGCAACGCCTCAAGCACCGCTGAAGCCATGGCGAACACTCCCGGATCACCGGACGACACCACGACCACCGAACGGCCTTGAGCAGCCAGCTCGAAGGCATGCCGGGCACGCTGCATTTCTTCGCGATTGTCAGTGCAGTGCAGTACCTGATCGGAACGAAACGGCCCTGCCATGCGCACGTAGGTTTCATAGCCCAGCACATCATTGGCACGTGCCAGTTCGGCCTTGACCGCAGGCACCATCAGGTCTGCTGCGCCAGGGCCCAGACCAATGACTGCAACGCGGCCACGCCCGCGGCCGATGCTCTGCACCTCCAGCGGTTGCGCCGCGACAGCAATCGCGGTGTGGGCGTCGACGCAGAGCGGTGGCAACAGCTGCGGCACAGCCTTCATGGCCATCTCGCTGGCCGCAGCGGCGCTGACGAATCGCACCGCAACGTCCAGCTCGGCGGCAGCCTTGTGCAGGTGCGGATTGGCCATCTGCTCCTCGGCAGCCAACAGGCACGCCAAGGACTGCCCGGCAATACGTACCTCGCGCAGGGCCGAGCGCACGTGCTCAGCCAGTTCGTCACTGAGGTCAGTCACCGCCACCAGCACGTTACGCGGGTATATCAGCAATTCATGGGGTGACGGCTCGCGCAGGGTACTGCCAACATGAATGGCCAGCGCGGCCTGTGGGTCTTCGGGCAGTTGCGCCTGGGCCAGCCAAGGGGCTTCGCCCTCGATGCGTACAGGTTCGCCGGACAGCAGGTCGGAAACGAAACGCTTGCCCAGCTCCAGATCGCCCAGCGCATAGCCGCTTGGCGGGTTGAGCAGACAGGTGCCGAAACGCAGCTCGCCGCTGGTGGTGATCGCTGGCGCAACGCCAAGCCCGCTGGCGATGCTGCGCGCCAGGACATTCACCCCGCCAAGGCCGCCAAGCAGCGGCACTACGGCGCTGCCGTCTTCGGCCACGGCGAGCACTGGCGGTTCGGCGCCCTTCTCCAGCAGCACGGCGGCCAGGGTGCGAATAACGATACCGGCTGCGCAAAGGGCGATGATCGGTGTGTTCTGTTGATACAGCTGGCGCAGCGTCGCGCCGAACTCGCTGTAAGTGCGGTCGGCCCCCTGCACGCGCTCGGCCAGGCCATGAATCAGCGCATCGGGGAACAGCTGTTGAATGCGCCGCGCGGTGGCAAGGCTGCCATTGCCTAGAATGACGATGGCCGGGGTCATGGAGGTCATCAGCCTTGCCACCTGTCGCCAGGAACGATAATCAGCGAAAAATACGGCGAAGACATCGGGTCGACCTGGTCCAGCGGGACGATTTTCTGGTTGATCATCGTGGCGCGCTCGACATACAGCGCACGCCCGGCCATCCCCAGCTCGGTCAGCACCTCGCGAACCTTGTGGAAATTGCGCCCCAGTTTCATGATCACCGCCGCGTCGGCGTCGGCCAGCTTGCGTTTCAGGTCGTCGTGGGACAGCACACCGGACAGCACTGACAGGCTCTGGTTGCGATACACCAGCGGCGCGCCCAGCACCGAAGCGCCACCGAGCATCGAGCACACACCCGGGATCACTTCGGCCTCGTAGCGCTCGGCCAGACGATCGTGCAGGTACATGTAGGAGCCATAGAAAAACGGATCGCCTTCGCAGATCACCGCCACGTCACGTCCGGCGTCCAGGTGCGCGGCAATGTGCCGGCTGGATTCGTCGTAGAAGTCGCTGATGAGCTTTTCGTAGGACAGTGTCGGCGGCAATGCCTCAGTGGTCACCGGGTAGACCAGCGGCATCAGGGTCTGAACGTCCTGCAGATGCGCTTCGATGATGCCGAATGCGTTGCCCTTTTTGCCCTTGGCCACGAAATACGCCACCACCGGCGACTCGCGCAGCAGACGCAGGGCTTTGACAGTGATCAGCTCCGGGTCGCCGGGACCTACGCCCAGGCCAATCAATCGACCGCGTGCCTGCATCATTCGATCTCCGTGGCCAGTGCGTTGACTGCGGCCACGGCCATGGCGCTGCCGCCACGGCGGCCCTGCATGATCACGAACGGCACACCGCGGCTATCGGCGGCAAGCATCGCCTTGGACTCGGCGGCGCCGACAAAGCCGACCGGAAAGCCGAGAATCAGTGCAGGCTTCGGCGCACCGGCATCGAGCATTTCCAACAGATAGAACAGCGCGGTCGGCGCGTTGCCGATGACCACCACGCTGCCTTCCAGGTGCGGACGCCACAGCTCAAGCGCCACCGCAGAACGCGTATTGCCCAGCTCCAGGGCCATTTCCCGCACGCCTTCATCATGCAAGGTGCAGATGATCGGATTATTGGCGGGCAGACGGGTGCGAGTGATGCCTTCGGAGACCATGCGCGCATCGCACAGGATCGGCGCTCCGGCGGCCAGAGCGTTGCGCCCGGCAGTACCGGCACCCGGCGAGAAGCGCAGGTCTTCGATGACTTCGACCATCCCGCAGGCATGGATCACGCGCACGGCGAGTTTTTCCAGGTCGGCAGGGATCGTGTCAAGACGCGCTTCGGCGCGAATGATCGAGAAAGAGTTGCGATATATCTCCTGACCATCGCGGATGTAATCAATCATGCATGTTGCTCCGTGAGCCGGCGTTCAACTGCGCGCCGACTGCTTCAATAGTAAGGTTGCGCGCGCGCAGCACGCCGAAACCGGCATGCGCTGCATCGCGAAAATAAAGATCGTAACGGCCCGGCGCGACAGCCAGCAAGGTTACTGGCGCTACGTGAGCGGCGGCGCAGGAACGCGTGCAGCCGCTCACGTGCACAGCCTGGCCGGTAGCCAGCCCGGCAGCCAGTTGCAGGGCGTCGGACTTGGTATCGGCCAGCCCCTTGGCGCACCCGGCAGAACCGGTACAGGCGAGCATCTGCGCCAGTGGTTGCTCGGCCGCCCCGACGAATCCCGATGCCTGCAACGCGTCCAGCACCGCCGCGGCGCGCTCGACCGGCACGTTCGGCAACAACAGGCTTTGCCAGGGCGTCAGGCGCAGCGTGCCGTCGCCCTGATCCGCCGCCAGTTGCGCCACGCTGGAAAGCATCGCGGCATCGAGACGCCCCAACGGTACTGCAGCGCCCACCGCCACCTGATTCGGCTGGGCCTGTGGATAAACACCAATGTGGCGAATGCCTTGAATGGCCGGACGCTGCCAATCGGTGATCGCCTTATCGGTCCGCACTGTGCAGCCGGACCGGGTCGACAGCTCGCGCAGCATATCGTCGGTCGAAACCTCGGCCAGCAGGTGTCGCATCCGGGTGTGCTCGGGACGGGCAAGGTCGAGAAACAGCTCCAGCAGTGCGACAATCAGCGTCTTCCCCTCGGCCACAGGGACAGCCGCCAGCGGTCGGTCATGGGCCGGGCAGCCGGCCAGCCCGAACGCCAGCAACACTTCGCCATCGACTTTCAGCGCCGACAGCCACACGTCGTGCGGGTGTTCGAGCATGACCAGCGCTTCACCAGCGTCCAGCGACAAGGCAAACTTGGGGGACAGCTCATGAAAACGCGGATGATGTTCCAGCGCGTCGAGAATCTGCGCTGCCAGCGGCCGGGCATCGAAGAGCATCTGCGGGTCCAGGCCGGCCGTCGGGCTGAGCATCAGGTTGCGCACATCGTCGCTGGCCGGGTTGGCGGGGCCGAGCCCTGCCGCCATCAAGGCGCCGATCAACCCGTCGTGATTGGCACCAATGCCGCGAATCTGCAAATTGGCGCGGTTGGTGGCTTCGATAACACCCTGTGCATACGTGCTCGCGGCCTCGGCAACGGCCATGGCCTGCGCACGGGTGATCACCCCGCCCGCCAGCTTGATCCGGCAGATCCCGCCGTCCAGTGCCGGGACGATACGCAGCAACCCCGGGCAGGCCGAGGGGCGTAGCGTTGCAGAGGATGTGCGAGCGGACTGCTGCTCGTTCAATGGGTCACCCGATGTGAACTGGCTGGAAACGGACGTTGATTAGAGCACTTGTACCCCGTCGGGCGCGGTATTATGCCTGCTTTGTCCGCAGGCATGAAAAGGCGCTCTGTCGGAAGTTCGGATTGAGGTAGGTACATGTCACCGTGGCTGACAGTCGTGGGAATCGGAGAAGACGGTTACAAAGGGCTCGGCAAGAACGCCAGACACGCTCTGCTGCACGCTGATCAGGTGTTCGGCGGCCCGCGTCAGCTGGCGTTGCTGCCGCCGTGCATTCGCGCCGAACGACGTGCGTGGCCGAGTCCTTTCTCGTTGAACCCGGTGCTCGAGCAGCGGGGTGCCGAGATCTGCGTGCTGGCCAGTGGCGACCCGATGATGTTCGGCGTCGGCGCCAGTCTTGCACGCGTGGTCAGCATTGACGAAATGCGCATTCTGCCCGCGCCCTCCTCTTACTCTCTGGCCGCCGCCCGCCTCGGCTGGCCGCTGCAGGACGTCGTCACCCTGTCGGTGGTTGCCCGGCCGGCGGCCGCGCTGAACGCACACGTCCACCATGGCATGCGTCTGCTGGTGTTGAGTAACGACGGCAGCAGCCCCGCCCTGATTGCCGGTTTGTTGCGCGAACGCGGCTTTGGGCCAAGCCGCATGACCGTCCTGGAGCATCTGGGTGGCGAAGCCGAGCGGCGCGTCGAAGGACTGGCCAGCGAGTGGGGCAACCCCGAGATCGCCGCGCTGAACCTGGTTGCCATCGACTGTCGTGCCGACGCCAGCGCCATCCGTCTGAGCCCCATTTCAGGTTTGCCGGACAGCGCGTTCGAACATGACGGCCAGCTTACCAAGCGCGACGTGCGCGCCATCACCCTCGCCCGCCTTGCACCGCTGCCGGGCGAACTGTTGTGGGATGTCGGCGCGGGTTGCGGCTCCATCGGCATCGAATGGATGCGCGCGCACCCGACCTGCAGGGCGATGGCTATCGAAGCCGATGAAGGCCGCCAGCAACTGATCGAATTCAACCGCGACGCACTCGGCGTGCCCGGCCTGCAATTGGTGCGGGGCAGCGCGCCCCAGGCCCTGAGCGGTCTGGAACGCCCGGATGCGATCTTCATCGGCGGTGGCGTGACGCGTGTCGGCGTGCTGGAAACCTGCTGGGAACAACTGCGTCCGGGCGGCCGACTGGTCGCCAATGCGGTCACCCTGCAAAGCGAAACGGCCTTGATGGCCTGGCGCGAAAGGCATGGCGGCGAGCTGACCCGTATTCACGTCGCCCATGCACAGCCCCTTGGCGAATTCGACACGTGGCGTCAGGCGTTGCCGATCACCCTGCTGGACGTAGTCAAACCCTGATGCGCGAAGAAACCGCCGAACAGCCTGCGCCACTGCGCAGTGGCCTGACCACTGGCAGCTGTGCGACCGCAACCAGCCTCGCAGCGGCGCGGCTGTTGCTCTGCGGGCAGATCAGCGATGCGGTGGACATCGTTCTGCCCAAGGGTAAACAGGTACAGATGCGCCTGGAATTCTGCCGGCTTGTGGATGACTTCGCGGAAGCTGCAACGCTCAAGGACGCAGGCGACGATCCGGATGTCACCCACGGCGCGCTGGTATTTGCCCGCGTCAGGCTACAGGCGGCAGCAGGCGTGCGCTTCGTGGCGGGTGCAGGTGTCGGCACCGTGACCCGCCCCGGGCTGGTGCTGGCAGTCGGTGAGCCGGCCATCAACCCGGTGCCCCGGCGCATGATGACCGAGCATCTGCTTCGGCTGGCCGAAGAACAAGGCTACAGCGGCGGATTCGAAGTCACGATCGGCGTCGAGGGCGGCGAGGCACTGGCGCTCAAGACCATGAACCCGCGCCTGGGCATTCTCGGCGGACTGTCGATTCTCGGCACCAGCGGGATTGTCCGGCCGTTCTCCTGCGCGGCCTATATCGCCTCGATCCATCAGGGCATCGACGTCGCCACCACCAACGGCTATCGGCATATCGCCGCCTGCACCGGCAATGCCAGCGAAGACACCATGCGCCGCGTCTATAAAATCCCCGATATCGCCCTGATCGAGATGGGCGACTTTGTCGGTGCGGTGCTCAAGCACTTGCGCAAGGTGCCTGTGGATAAGTTGAGCGTGTGCGGAGGCTTCGGCAAGATCAGCAAGCTGGCCGCCGGCCATATGGACCTGCACAGCCGCCATTCCAGCATCGACCTGCCGCAACTGGCGCACTGGGCTGCGCAGGTCGGCGCGGATGCAGGCCTGCAACAACGGATCCTTGAAGCCAACACCAGTCAGCAAGCGCTGGCGATGAGCGCTGCGGCAGGTGTGCCACTGGGTGACGAAGTGTGTCGCCACGCGCTGAGTTTCGCGCGCAGCATCGTGCCTGCGAGCGTTCAGGTGGAGGTTTTCGCCATTGACCGTCAGGGCGGACTGGTGGGTCAGGCTGGCGTTGATTTACAGAGAGAAGTGACATGAAACGCATCCTGCTGCTGGGCGGTATTACCGAGGCCTTGGCGATTGCGCGGAAGCTCGGGCCTGAGCACATCTACAGCCTCGCGGGCGTGGGCCGGGTGCCGTCTGACCTGGCCTGCCAATTGAAGGTCGGCGGTTATGGCGGCGACGAGGGGATGGCGCAGTACATGGACGAACAGGGCGTCG
>Ga0105244_10000210_pt1 | contig 60031 bp, 101 predicted proteins | sample KBSM44metaG_FD_80423 | JGI IMG/M metagenome (GOLD analysis project Ga0105244, IMG submission 80423) | Miscanthus rhizosphere microbial communities from Kellogg Biological Station, Michigan, USA - KBS M4-4 metaG | ecosystem: Host-associated > Plants > Roots > Rhizosphere > Soil | place...
AAACTTCGCCTCTGGAAAATCCACCTTGCGCAGCAAACCCATGCCCAGCACCCGCGTATAGAAATCCAGCGAACGCGCCGGATCCTTCACCCGCAACATCGTGTGGTTGAACACGTAATCCTGCGTGACGGCATCGGGCGTGGTGCAGACACCGGGTTGGGTTTCGCTCTGGAAGGACATGGCAGGCTGCTCGTGAGGAGTGGTCAGGCAGTTTAAAAAGCCGCCGGGCGGGTGAGGTAATACCGGATTACTACGGCGCGGACTGTAGGAGCGCGCTTGCCCGCGATCTGCCGGGAACCCGCAGCGAACCCTGCCCACGCGGTGAGTCTGAAGCTCGGTGTTCGCGGGTTTTACGGCGGGTTTGCCGCCGGTCGCGGGCAAGCGCGCTCCTACACAGGGTTGGCTTATACCCACGTAGTACTGCGCTACTATTTATAGGTTCGGTAAGAGACTGTTTTTACGGGGGTTCGCAGTCTTCCCCAAAACCTCCCCAATATATCCCCAAAACCCTCCCCAAAAATCAGGCGTAGGCGACGTCGATCCACTCGGTGCCCCGCCCATCCTTGTAGAGCTCGGTCATGGCGGAGTTTTTGTGTCCGAGCAGCTTCTGAGGGTTCCGGCCTTCCTTTTCATGAAGCCGTGCAGACAAAGACCGCATCTCATGGAACGAGGGCGGGGCACCTTCGAAAAGGATTTCCGCCTTGGCCGCCGCTTTATCCCGCGCCGCTGCGAACCCAACGGTAAGCGCATTCAACGATACGGGATTGCCTGCGGTCGTGCTGGTCGACTTTCTGCCGTGATGCACCAGGTGCTTCGACACGACGCTATCGCGGCACTTCTTGATCAGGTCCTTCAGATTGAGATCGGCGCAGGCCAGGGTGAGGGCTGTGCTGATCCGCAGCCTGGTGCCGGTCTTGGACTGGACCACGTGCAGTGCCTCGTCGTGCACGTCCTTGAACTGCATTTTATGGATGTCATCGCGGCGCTGCCCGGTAAGCAGGGCGATTTCCATTGCCCGCTTCAGCCAAGTGGGCGCTTCGGCGTGGATGAGCAGCCAGAACTCAAAGCTCAGCCGCTGACGCTGGACCTGGGTACGCACCGCGCGCGTGACCGCTACCGGGTTGGTTTTGGCCCAGCCCATCGCCATGGCTTCGCGGAACAAGTCGTGGAGGAGGGAGCGCATCGCTTTCGCCATCTGGGCCTTGCCTTCAGCTTCCATCGCCTTCACGTAGGCCGACACGTCAAACGTGCTGATCTCCTTCAGATCCATTTCCCCGAAGTGCCGCTCGAGTTGATTCAGCCGGCGGCCGATCGTGGCTACGCTGGAAGCGGCGAGCCCGCGCTTGGCGTACTCCGTGCGGTATTCGACGACCCATTCTCTGAATGTTCGCCGCGGGCCTTCCGCAATGCGGTCAGAGAGCTGGTTGGGATAGGACGACCTCAGAATCATGTTCTGGGTGTGCGCTTCGTGAATTGCAGAATCCTTGTCCGTGCCCAGGCCATACACGCGACCCGTTTCCGGATCGCGGTAGGTGTAATAGGTCTTGCCGTTGCGAGAGTCGGTCTTGCGGTAGAGGTTCGCCGGGAGGTCCTTGGAACCTGATTTACGCGGCCTTGGCGCCATGTCGGTCTCTCGCAATGCGTCTGGCCAGCGAGCCAGGTTTCAGATACTGGGCGGAAAGCTCAACATAATAGCTGCGCCCGTGCTTGAGTGGTGCAGGGAAGATGAAGCCCTCGCGCGCCCACTTGCGAAGGGTGCTGAGCTTCGGAGGAGGGTCGAAATTCGATTCGCCCCATTTCTCCAGCGATACCTTGGCCATGTTGGCTACCTCCGGGGTCTATGCGGGGTTGAATGGTTGCGCAAATTTCGCGATGGTCGCTTCGAAGCGTGCGGCCAATGCCGCGTTTACCTCGGCCTTCGCGGTGCTTTCGTCGGTGCCCTTGGCGCGATGCAGCTCCTCGTATAGGCGCAGAGTGGCGGCTGCCTCGGTCAGGTCGGCGAGCAGCGCTGCGTTTGCTTCCATCGCGCCGCGCTGGCGACCGACAGAGTACGAGGCGTCCTGAAACCGGATTGCTTCGTCACCCAGCAAGCCGATTCGCTCAAGGTGCTGCGCATGGATGCGCTCGATGAGGGCCTGGTCTTGCTGATGGATAGGGTTTTCTCTGGACATGCGTATCTCCCGCCCACTTCGGAAAGCAGGCTATAGTGGTCTGTTGGAAATAGCCGCTCGTCGGAACGCGAGCACTATCAAGGAGTTGGCTGCTCAATGAGGTAGCCAAAGGAAATGGAATTTATGCGACCGAAACCTATTGATTCACCAAACGCGCTCGACCTCGTCAAGGAGCTGGATGACGCAACCGAGCAGATGATGGCTATCGGAGTCGACCAGGTCGGCACGCCTCAATGGCAGGAAGCCTTCGAGCGACAGCAGCGCGCCTTCCGAGGTTGGCGCGACTATCTGTATCTCAAGGCGGACGAGAAGCCGCCCGCGCGGCTGCTGAGCATCGCCTGATCGCCCGCCGTACACCGGCAGGCATGTGGATGATGGGAAAGGGGTTAGGCGTCCTTGAACGGGACGACGTTTTCAAGCTCGCGGCGAACGCCGCCGGATTCCCGGAAAGCTTTCCACTCTGCGTGGTGGGCGGGGCAGTAATCTATGTCGATGCCAACTTTGGCTGAGTGATACCCGCAGATCGAGCGGTCGCAGGTTTTGCCGTCGCCTACTGGGTAATCGCAGAGATTTAGTCCCACGTCGCCGCATTCGGCGCTGTGCGGTCCGAGCTGGCCGCACATGACGCCGATCTTGCGCCGGTCTTTGTCGTGTATGGCGTAGCAGGTCATGCCGCCTCCTTTGCGCCGATTTTGGCTGCGGCTACGGTGATGGCTCGCCGAAGGGCACCGACACGCCCTGACTCATCAACCCATCCGATGATCTCGCCGATGCCGCGCCGGTCCGCGCAGACGTAAAGCCCTTTAGGGAACCACTCGACATTGATGTCAAGCGTGGCCGCAAGCCTGAAGGCATCGCCATCCTCGGAAAGAGGGCGCCACAGCCGAGAAGTCTTGCGATTGCCGATCCGCAGGCAGTTGCGCCTGGATTCATAGCAGAGGATTGGGCCTATGCCTGCCGCCCTGGCTGCCATCTCAAGCAGAGCTTGGTCGGTCATGCCGCCTCCTGCCCAACAGCAATGGCGCGGGCCTGCTGCTCGGTACTGCGCATCAGGTGCTGGACCTTGCCGTCACATTCAACGTCCACCCAGAAGAAACCGGCGAAGCGGTATGGGCCTTTGATGATGCGGGTGATGGTCATGGCGTCACCCGCTTGAACTCGACGACCCAGACCCAAGGATTCTCGTCCCAAGACTCAGAGCCGTTGATGGATTGCCACAGATCGCGCCAAGCGCTCAGCAGCGTAGGCCTGCCGCCAGCGCCTGAGCCCGCATGACACATGTCATACCGATCCTGCCCGTCGGCTAGCGCGTCGAGATCGATGCCCTCGGCCTCGATTTGCGCGGCGCTGATGTCCTGTAGGCGCACGACGCGCACGGCGGTGATCTCCAGCAGGATGCGGGAGGCCGCGCGGGGCATGTGGATGCTGGGCTTCCAAGTTGCTGCCCATTTGCGCACGCCGTCTTCATTGAGGTCGGCGCCGTAGATGTATGGTTCCGAGATCGGTGGCCGGCAGTTGGCAGAGGGTGCGAACGTCTCGCGCACCCAGAGCCGCCCGCCCGGCTTGCCGTATGGGCAGAAATCGACGATGTAGCTCAATGAGTTGGCATCGATGGAGCCTGACTCGGGCAGGTCATAGCATTCGCCGAGTTTGGCGCCGTATCCGATGTCGCGAATCGCGCGTTGGTTCAGCGCTCTGCGCGTCACAGTCTTCCGGCCTTCCAGGATGGCGCGCACCATAGGCGCCGAGAACAGGATCGGGCGTTCTTTAATGCTGCTCATCGGTCACCTTCTCGAAGTAGAACACCACCGGCGCTGCCGTCTCGACGATCAGGCCATACGCCTTTGCAAGCCGGTAGATGGGGTGGTAGAGGTTGAGGCTGTTGACGTGCCCTGCCAGCCATTCGCGCCATCCTTCAAGCGTTTGGCGACCTTTGCTCAGATTGCACGGGGCGCACGCTGGCATCATGTTGGCGACCGCGTGATTCCCGGGCTGCTCAGCCTTTCGATCATCACCAAAACGGATCACGGGCTCGAAGTGATCAGCGTGCCATCGATCGCCGAGCTCAACCCCGCAGTACGCGCAGCGGCCGCCGTATTTCACGCGGACCTGCTCGCGCTCATGTTTCTTCAGGCGCACAGTTTCTCCTTCGCCACGCATAGGCGCAGCAGGCAATAGGGATAGGGTGGGGAGGGTTGTAAACGAATGCGCCCGCTGCTACTAATCAGCAAAATGGATTCTGAGGTTCGCAATGTTTGAGCGTTACGATGAGCAGGCTAGAGATAGAAAGCTTTCGGTGCTGGTCGCGCTGATTGCGCTTGCACTCTGCGCTGGCTCCGCCTTCTATGGCGCCTGGTGGATGAGTTCGGTGTCCGCCATTTTCGCGCTCGTCTTTGGCATTCCTCCGATTTTCTTTGGAAAAGAACGGTTTGAAAAAACCGAGCGAGTGCTGAGTTGGATTGGAACTTTCGGACCGCTTGGATAGTAGAGACGTCCAAAATAGACAGTTTGTTATCCCTGTAACCCATACAGGTTACTTTTCGAGCTGTAACCTCTGGAGGTTACTTTGGGGTTGGTCAGATGTGTTCGAGGAGCCGACGGCCGATCCAGCGCACGACCGGGACGGCCTTGCTATTACCGATCGCCTTGTAACGTGGGCCGTCTGGGCATTCGGCGGCGGGCTTGCCGCGCCAAGGGATGAGTGTGTAGTCGTCGCGAAATCCCTGCAGGCGCTCGCACTCGACAGGAGTTAGCCTTCGGACTGCTGAGCCAGATTGAACGGCCTGAACCTCGGCCCGAGCTTCAAGCGTGTAGGCATGGTCCGCTTGAACGCCTACTCCGTCCGGGCCGCTCGTAGGGTTAGTGCGAAGCGCTCCAGCCTGGATTGAATGCGTCACGATTGGCTGGCCGCGCCCCGTTCCGTCTTCGCTACCGTCGAAGCCTTCGGCCTTTAGTGTGTGGGTCACCTCGCCGGTTATGCACACCGCGACCTGGCCGCCGGCGTTGGCGTGGCTGGCGCTGTGGTTCATTGCTCGCAGGGTGGGCGAGAGCGAACCTGCGTCGGCGCCGTGATCCTTGCAGCTGAAGGCAAGGATGGCGTTCTCTTGACCGTGGTTGCGCCCGAGCGGGTGGGCCTTGTTCTGCAGAACGTCGGGGTCCTGAGTGCCGTGCACCACCAGCAGGCCGGCCTCGGCGTCTTGCTGGGTTGCGCTGCCAGCCGCCTTTCCGCTGGATTGAAGCGTGCCGGCGACCAGGTGATTCGCCATTCCGTGATCGACATCGGCGCCGCCGTCTGTGCTCCGCAGCGTGCCGGCCAGATCTTGACCGGGCTGGACAAAGAACGTCTCGCTTTCGATGTCCATCCGAGTATCTTTCGCCGTGAGCGTGGCCGACCGCTCGATTGAACTTGCCAGGCTGTGGCCGCCGAACGCCGGTATGCCGCCGAACATGGTCACCGCCGGGCCTTCGTCGCCCTCGCAGTTCATGCAGCCGTAGTGGCCAAGCTCTTCGGGGAAGACGTGTCCGCATCCGCACTGGAGCGCAGGGCCGAATGGAGCTGTTCCGGTAACGTCTTGCCCCTCGCCTCGGCGCGGCGCAGTATCCCGGCGCACGCCTTCGCGCTCAAAAAGTACCTCAAGGGGATCGAACCCTCTTCGAGCACTTGAGACAACGAACACACGGCGCCGTCGTTGGGCCAGGCCGAAATATTGGGCGTCCAGGATCCGCCACGCGACTGTTCTTTTGGGTCCATACACACAACCAGCGTCCGTCCACCGCTTCCCTGAAGGCTGCAGTTCGCAGTCTTCCCCAGCAAGCGCGCCAAGAAAGCATCCGAAGGCGTTTTGCTTGTCGGAGAGGACACCAGGGACATTTTCCCAGACGGTGACGACTTCGGATTCGCCTCGACGGGCGCGAACATGGTCAATTGCATCAGCGAGCTCCACGTATTTGATGGTGAGGGCGCCGCGGGGATCGGCGAGGCCTTCGCGCATACCGGCAACGCTGAAGGCTTGGCAGGGTGTTCCGCCGACGAGCACCGCCGGCGCCTTGATCTTCCCGGCGAGCACCAGGGCGGCGAGCTTAGTCATGTCGCCGTGGTTCTTCACCTTAGGGTAATGGTGAGCCAGCACCGCAGAGGGGAAAGGCTCGATCTCGGCGAACCAGGCCGCTTCCATGCCCAGTGGTTCCCAAGCTGCAGAGGCAGCCTCGATTCCACTACAGACACTTCCATAAGTGATCTTCATGTATAGCTTCCCGGGCTGGTATAGTACGGTTTAAACGGAATCGTAAGTTTTAGGGAGTGTGGAAATGGCTAATTGGTTTGAAGACAATCCAACCAAAAGCGTTATTGCCTATACGTTCGTCGTTGGTGCAGTCGTATGGGGCGTTTCAAACTTTGTTTTGGATGAAAATAAAGTCAATTTCTATAAGGCAGTGTCAGCGCAGTACGAGGCTAAAGTCTCAGTGCTGGAAAGTGAGGTATCGAATTTGAAGACCGAGAATGAGAGGTATCGTTCTTGGCTCTCGCAAGATCCAAAATCATTCCCAACGCTGGAGTCAAAGATTAAGAATCTTGAAGTAGCACTCGATGAGGCTTCCAGGCGCCCGGCGATCAAGACGGAAGACAAAGCTCCTGATACCCAGCTTTATGACTTTACTAAAAGTTTTTACAAGGGTGAGTCTTTCGTTGATCCTAAGACAAAAGCGGTAATTGGTGTTTCTGAGGTTACACCGGATTATTCTGCCAATGTCGTGTTGTTCTTGCCGGGCGGAGAAAAGAAAGAGCTTACTGGCGTCAAGCCTGGTACTACGTGGGTCTTCGACAAGGGTGGTAAGAAGTACAACTTGACGTTGGAAAGTGTTAATTGGTTGAATAACGGCTTGAAGGCTTCTGTCTCTGAGGTTTCGGAGGAGTGACGCTGTCGTCCTTTAGAATGGGCTTTGGCAGCGATGGACGCCCGTCTGCAACTGTAAGCCTCAGGGCGTCCTTCGGTGCAATGATGAAGCGGCAGAATTCATCCCATGAGAATCGGTTGTTAGACCCCGTCCCTATATCCTGGGTGGATTTCAAGCGAGTGGGTAATGGCCTACGCTTACCGCTCCACAGGAAGGGAGAAGGTCATGAGCGACGGCAAGGGAAAAGTGATCGCGGCCGAGTTGCATGAGAAGCAAAAGCGGGACGCTATTAGAAGGCTGCTCAGCCTGACTCCGGACGAGTTCAATGCTTGGGTGACCGGGATCTACGGGGCTGATAACGGTTACGGGTATTCGGTTTACTTCTCAGCGAATACGCCACCGAGCGTCAGAGAAAAAGTCCCTGGCCTGAAGAGCCAGTTGTTCCTGCACACTGGCCCCATTGCTGTTGGCAAGGCTGAGTAGAAAGCGCCTGGTCTCCAGGATCACTCGGGAGCGTGCTGAAACTGGCGACATGATCGAGGCGACCAAGCGCCATATGCCGTGTGGTAGAAATCAAGGTTTGGCCTACGCTTACCGTTTTGAAGCGGAGGCGGCCATGAGCGAAGACAGATCTGAGGCGCTTGAAACTGCCCTGAAGGCAGTGCTGAAAACACTGAAAAAGCGGGGTGCCGATTTTAACGTTCTGGCTCAAGAGGCTTTTGCCGAACTGGCCCGCGCGCCCATCGGATGCCAACTTGCAGCAGAGGCGTTTTACGAAATCGAGATTGCAACGGATGCTGTCCTAGAGCCCGCCTTTGAGACAGTTTGAACAAATCCGCTATGTTCTGGAGTAACCAATCAAGGAGAACTGGTTATGACCTGCGTCATTTGTGAGTTGAAGGACAGAGAGATTTCGACTGTTGGCCAATTCTCGGTCCGGCAGTGCAAGGAGTGCGGCTATTACGGGATGCCTGAAGAGCTTTTTCAGCAGCTTCAGGCGACCGGTCAACGACTCAATGTCGAAAGAACCAAGGCCTTCTTGAAGTCCCGCACACAGAGCCAGCAGCCGCCGTGGATATCCGTTGAGGATGCCGTCTGTCATTCGCTGATTGAGCCGGCTGATGCGATGGTGTGATCAGGCCGCTTTGCGCTTTGCCTCGTATTCATCCCAAGCAGGGTGATCAACCTGAGCGACGTACCAGATCAGTTCCCCATCACCCTCCTGATCGCGAACCGATCCGCCGTATTGGCAGCCGGGAAACCTGAACTTGGCCGACATGGTTATGCGCGGATATCCCGCTTGAATGTCGGAAAACTCCAGGTCTGGCCGATCCTTTAGTTTCTTCTTGAATGCCTCGCCCCGTTCATCCAGTTCGGCGATCTGCCGATCATGGGTGTCTTTGCAGCCTTGGTCGCAGTAGGCGCGTCTGCCGTCGTAGACAATAATCAGCGGGTTGCCGTGATCATCCTCAGCGTCTTCGTAGAGCTGCGTTTCACACTGGCTGCAGTACAACCACCAGCCTTGTTCGTGATAGGCCTTGGCCGGTATAAACGGCAGGCCCGCGAACTGATCCGCCCATTGGGCGCGCCTGCAGAAACTCACCTCGTTGAATTCCAGCCCCATCTCATTCCCGCCTTCACGACGTGCGGTGGCGCTGTTGGTTGCAAAGGTGATGACGTGCCCACCTTCGGAGTCTTCCCCGACGTGGTAGGCCTTCAGTGGTTTGTCGGTCATGAGCGCGATCCTCCGAAAGATCGGTGGCGAATAGGTTGGTTGAACTGCCATTGCTAGGGGCTGCCAAAATAGGCACACCACCGAGGAGACACGGCAATGGCAGAAGAAAAGAAAGAACCGCCAAAAGAGGACGTTCCAGCTCACTCCACTGAGAAAGAGAAGGAACGGCTCAAGGACTTTAACAAGGACGGAATTCCGCCTGGTTCGTGCTGAGGCCGGCCACATGGCCCGCTGCTGGCAAAGTTTCGAGCGGTGGGCTATACGTGGTGACCGGCATAGAGACGTCAAGGAGCGCGATCCCAGATGGATGAGCTAGTAAAAGAAGTGATACCTCTACTGCAATATCTGATCCCGGGCTTTTTCACTGCTTGGATTTTCTACTCTCTGACTGCCTTCAAACGTCCCGATACTTTCGGTCAGATAGTGCAAGCATTGATCTTTACCTTCGTGATTCATGGGGTAGTAGCGGGTATTGGCAAACTGCTGCTTTACATTGGAACCAAGGGGCATGCATGGGGCGTTTGGGACCAGGAAGCGATCACCATCTGGACCGGCGCCATGGCCATAGTCATTGGGCTATTGTCTTGTTTTCTTGCGAACACCGACAAACTGCATGGTGTTTTGAGGTCTGCTGGGTTCAGCTCACAAACGTCATATCCAACCGAGTGGTACAGTGCATTTTCTAAACACAAGAGATTTGTGGTATTGAATCTTCTGGATGGAAGGCGTATTTACGGCTGGCCACTTGAGTGGCCGAGTGAACCGTCTCAAGGCCAATTCGTACTGCACGAACCGTCCTGGCTAAAAGATGACGGAACAGAATGCCCAATGCCCGCAGAGCTCTTTGTGATCGATGTGTCCAAAGTAGAGTGGGTTGAATTCACACCAAAGACGTGGACTTAATCATGACCAGCAAAAGACCTTCACCGCCCCCAGCCGGAGTAACCCGACCAGGGCGATCTCCTCAAACAAACAACGCGAATCCACCGGCCCCTACCAGCGTTCGGCCGCCGGCACCTGCAGCACCGCCAGCTAAGAAATGAATTTTGGCGATAGAATTTCATCCCCTGAATCGCGCTCAATCTCTCGGCGCGATTCATGCTCAAACATCCGCGCCACGTTTTCGCCAATCGTGACTTTGTGGCGCGGGCTGCCCACCGCCTCGTATGACAGCGTCGGCCCGAGCGCATGAGCGTTCAGGATCAGGTTCTGCACCGCCTCGCTGATCTCCTCGATGTCGTTCCAGGCCATCAGCTCTTCAAGCTTCTGCCGGGTGCCGGTCCGTAGCCGGTGGCGCAGCTCCTTCTCGTCGAACTCCTTGCGCTTCTTCGCCGTCTTGGCGCTGCGCTCTTTCTGCTCCATGGGCATGAATCGCCTCCTTCAAGCCACTAGCGGGCAAATGTATGTGTTCCTGCCGCCTGCGCTGGGCGACGAGTCTGCTGATGCGCTTCATGCGACCTTCACCTGATTCCATGCACCGGCAGCGGTGAAGACCTTGGCGGCCATTTCCTCATCCAGCGATACGGCAGCAGGAATGGCGATCCAGCCGTACGCAACCAAGTGCTTCGGATTACAGCTGTCGCGCAGCTCGGTGTAGTGGTGCTCGATCGCTTCGGTGAGCTGGCTGGCCAGGTGGACACCGACCGGTGCAATCTCCACCGACTTCAGGTACTCGCTGCCATCCTGGCTGACGCACATGCCGGCGATGTAGATCGTCCAGTTATGCGACACGTCGAAGATGGCGTCGACGATCTGACGGCTGCGGATGACCCGGCAGGATTTCCAGTTGAACATATGCTGCCGGCCACAGGGGTCGATGTTCACAACGCAGACGTGGTTGGTGCTTAGGATGGCTCGGCATGAGCGCTCAATCCGCGTGCGAAGGCTGTGCGGTTTACGCTTGCTCATATCGCCTCCGCCATTTGCCGGAGCCGCCGACGCTCGGCGAGCGACATCGGCCGCGGTTTGCGCTTGAGCACCGTTTCAGGGTCTACCCAGTCCCGGCGTTTAGGCGGGATCGGCTTACCGGTGAAGCAGGCGCCTTGGGTCACTCGCCCGCCGGCCTGCTCGTAAGCCGCCATAGCAGCGGCAAACTCGGCTGATTTGCTGAGGGTGGGGGCATCAGGGCTCAGGCTGAAACTGATCATGCGGCTTTACTCCTCAGCTTCTGCTCGTACTCGTCCACCAGCAGCTTGAACTGCCAGAGGTCTTCTTCGAGCTTCTCGATGTAGTTGTCGTCGCGTTTGAACTCCTGCCACCAGAGCTGGCGGCCAGCGGGGCGCAGATCTGGGCAGTACATCCCGATATGCCACCACTTACGGCCGGTGATCCACATGCAGCCCTGAACCTGATCCATGATCTCGCTGGCGTCGTTATCGATGTGGAAGGAGCGAAGCTTTTCAGGGGCAAGGAAGCATTTGTACTCGCTTCCGCCATCCTCGCCGATGAAGCCGTCCGCGCTGGCGCCAAATGCGCCGTCGTCGGTTTTCACCAGGCCAACCTGAGTAACGATCAGGCCAGTCTGGATTTCGTGTTCCATTCGAGCTTCTGGCTCAAGTTCATGGCCGCGCTTCATCTGCCAAGTCTCGAAGCCGCCGTCCAGGGGCTTGCCGCTGATCCGCTCGACCGCCAGCTTGAAGGCATAGTCCAGGGCCTTCGAGGTCGGCTCGCCCTTGTTGGGGCCAGATTTGAGTTTTGCACGGGCATCGCCGAACATACTGGCAGTGATGACACCGGCGCGCGCTTCATGCCATTCGGCTGAGCCCTGGGCGCAGTTGACGATGATCATTCCGATACCTCCTCAAACTCGACTTCGTCGTCGGATGGGGTTTCAAGCGGGGCGCCGAAGTCATCAGCGGCTGGTTCAGGCTCCGGGTCAGGCTTAGCTTCTGCTGCCGCCTTGAGTTCGGCGCCGCGGGCCCCCACAGCAGCCTTGAATGAGTCATAGGCCTGCATGTCTTTCAGGCCCTGAATCTCTTTCACGCCGGTCTTCCATACCTCGGTCAGTGATTCCGGGGTTGCAGCGGCCAGTGCCTGATCAACCCATTTTTTCGCCAGTTCAGGGTCGGTCGGTGCCTGGGCGGGTTGGTGCGCCTGCTCCTGAGGTCTAAGCTCTTCCGGCAGGTCTTCGATGTCCTGCGTGAAGATGTCCGAGGCAGCGGTGACGTTGAGCGTCATCGCGATCATGGCGCGCTTGCAGGCCATCTTCAGGATGGTGTTTGCAAGATCGGCGGGTTCGGTGCGCACCTGGTCAACCGAGTTGCCGTTTTTGTAGAACTTCTTCCGGCGCATGTTTTCGGGAGTGGCGTCGAGTTCGGCCTTACATGCGGCACCACGCCACTTGTATTTCTCTTCACCGGACGAGCACTCGCCAACGCCTTCGCCCAGCACCACGCCAGTAGTTTGGTGACGCCCGACGCAAGTCACGCGGTAGCGCGCAGTGCTGTCGTTCGACAGGTCTTCGATGCGGTATTCCTGCGCAACCCGAAAGGTGACACACAGGACTTCGGCGCCCGGCTTGTACAGGGTTGGCTTCGGGGTGCCCGGGATCGTGCCGTAGTGCGTCTCGCGCTTCATGATGCCTTGCATCACTTCCTGCACCAGGTTCACACGCTGGCGAATCTCGACAGCCGAGAAGCGGTGAACCTCGGCGGCGGTCAGGCCCGCACTTTCGCGGACCGGCATTTGGATGAGTTCGTTCATGGCGGCCTCAGTAGGTGATGGCAATGTTGGGGATCTTGCGTTGGGCAATCAGCACGACTGCTTGGCGCGCGCATTCTTCAGGCATGCCGCCGTCGATGAATGCGCGCAGGGCGGCGCCGTTGATCTTGGCTTTGTGAGCCTTGTCGGCCTCGCGAGCAGCCGCCAAACGCTGTTCTTCTCGAGTTGCTGCTTCTTGCCGTGCAACCTCAGCCAAGCGGGCGCGCTCGGCGGCCTCAGCCTGCTTTCGCTCTGACTCTGCTTTCTCGCGCTCTGCACGCTCCACAGCGGCAACGCGATCAGATTCCGCCTGTATCAGCGCCTGCTGGTGCCGGCGCTCGTCGTCGATCTTCTGCTGCGCGGCACGCTGCTCGGCTTCGATCTTCTCGCGCTCTGCCTGTGCGGCTGCTCGCTCGGCTTGCTCTGCCGCCAGTTTCAGCTCCAGCTCGCGACGATCTGCAGCGGCCTTGGCATCAGCCTCACGCTTGATGACGGCATCACGTTCGGCTTGGGCACGCTGTTCTGCTTCGATTCGAGCCCGCTCAGCAGCGGCGCGAGCAATCTCTGCCTCGCGGTCGCGCTGAGCCTGGGCTTCTGCTTCGGCGCGGAGACGGGTAAGCTCAGCCTGATCGGCCTCATAACGCTGGAGCTCAGCGTGGGTCGCTCGAAGCGCCTTAATGGCGAGATCCTTAGCGCCGGCGGCTTCAGTCTTGAACTCCTCCCACTCATCGCCGATCTCGACAGCCTCAGCTTGGTCAATCAGGCCTTGGACATGAGCTGACGTTTCGTTGGCGAGATTCAGTGGTAAGCCTCGCAACCACTCCAGTCGGTCATTGTGGCTTTCAATGCGCTTATCCTCGGCCGCTTGCCAGTCGTCCAGAGGCTTGCGAACCTCCGCTTGCCAGGATTCAAGAAGATCCCAGACGCGCTTGCGTTCGGCGTCGATGCGCTTCGGCACTTCCTTTTGCTCAGCCGACAGGGCCTTGCCGACCTTTTCGAGCAACGTCTTCGACTGGGCGATCTTGTGCGCCATCGACGCGTAAAGCTTGCGACCCTTGAGAGTTGTCAGCTCTGGCAGGGTGGCGTTAAACGCATCAACTTCGACGCGAATCTGCTGTAGCCATGGGTCCAGACCGTTCGGCACGCTGTAGACGGCCAGGGCGGTTTCTTGCGGCGGCGCAACGATCAGTTCTTTTTCTGCGGACATGATTGCTCCTTGCGCCATGCCGTTACCGGGGCGCTGCGTTTGAATGGGGCAGGGGGTGAATCAGTGCGGTGCGTAAGCGCTGGCGATCATCCAGGCGGTGCAGAGCAAGAGGGTGAAGAAGCTGCCGCGCCAGAATGCCCAGCGTTTGGCTTGCTGCCGGGTCACTGACATGGCTTTGGCCTCGCAATCGGTCGACGCTTCAGCCAATCAGCCTTCATGGGGAAGGGCAGGTCGGCTACGCGCATGCCTGGCGGGAAGCTGAACGTACCGCGAACCCGCGCCGCTGCCTCTTCAACTTGTTCATCCACGATCGATTTAACCGGTGAAGTCGTCATACCGAACCTCCTTGCTTGGCGAGTACCGCTTCCATCTGGCCCATGGCGATGCGCAGGCGGGCGGGCAGGGCGGCGAGTCGTTTGCGATCCCGCGCAGCGCACTGAGCGAAGAACTCGGCAGCATCAGCGTCGAACCAGTCATCACTGGCGCCGCCGTCAGCCGATCTGAGCATTCGCTCATCCATCAGCCGCGCCTGGGCGCTATCCGCGTAGCTGGTGCTCATGATGCGAGCCTGACGCGATTGCGAGAGCGCTCGTAGATCTCAGCTTCGACGAGTGCAATCTCACGGAAGAGGTCGGAATAGGCCTCCGGGCTGATGACATTGCCTTCCAGCAAGCCATCGATCCAACCGAAGGCCCTCCCTACCAGCTCGCGGGCGACCAGGTCGAACTCTGGCTTCTTCGCACGCGCTAGAAGATTGTCGAATCGCATTTTCTGGAGCTCGTTCATGATCGCCTCCGTGGCGAGCTGATTGACCGCATTGATCAGATGCCCGCGCAGGTGACCAAGCCCTTGCCGTGAAGCACGCGGGCACCTGTCGATGCGGTCGATGAATTAACCAAACACACTCAGCTGCAACCACAAGAACGCGAACGGCCAAGGGGCAGCGGAGGGGTTGCATGTGGGTGTGTTCGGGAGGTGAAGGGGTTCCGCATGTGCGGGCACTGAAACCATGTGCTGCGAGGGGTGGGCCTGCCTTCCGGCCGATGCGCGGTGACATCGACGGCCCTGCTTTCCGCTGCCTGCCAGGGTGTTGGGCGCCGCCTTCAGGCTTACGGCGCCACGCAGGTGAATCAGCTCGCTTACTTCATGGCGGTATCTCCTGTAGCGCTTCCCATGAAATGGCGTGGGCACCTTTTCTCAAATTTCCAAGGTGATGCAGGTGGGCGGTTATAGGCCGCAGTTTCGTCCGCATCCCACTGCCCACTCTGTGAATGGGCAGGAGGATGGTTCAGTCGTCGTCAGGTTCTGGCTCCCAGCCCTTCACCTCATAGGCAAAGGCCTGCCACTTTTCTTGTTCGGCCTTCGACATTTTGTTCCAGCCCTGCGATTCGTCCCGAGACACGAATTCGCCAGCTTTTAGCTTCAGCGTTCCACAGTTGCTACCGATGTCTTCATCGGCGTAAACCACGGAGATTTCTGCTTCGGGATGCTTGGCTGATAGAGCTTTCAGGACAGGCTCAGGACAGCTCCATGCGGTATCGAATTTCAGCGTGCCAGCTTCAAGGTCGGGATCCTGATCGCAGGCGTTCCACTTCGTACCCCAGTTCGCATTGGCGAAGTCGAGGGTGTGGAAGTGCCCGGTCAGCCGCTTGTTGCGCAGCATCTGTACGAACTGCTCAAACTGCTCGTCGTTGAGCTTCAGTGCGTTGGCGCCCTGACGATTTGATTGCTGAAGGGAGGCGATCAGCGGGTGTTCGTTCAATGGCTGGCCGCTGATGACCTCGGCGCACTGCTCGGCAGCACTGTCGATTCCGTTCCAGGGAAAAGATCCAGCGAAGGTAATCAGCGTGTTGAAGTCGATTCGTCCTTCGGCATTGATCAACGATTGCAGCACCTCTTTAGGGGCGCTGACTTTGTTGGTTACCCAATTCGGCATTTTGGTTGCTCCGGTTGATTTCCCGTCTGGCCCTGTCTCCAAGGCCAGCCAGTGAAATCTGGTGTTGCTGGGTTCCGTTACCTGCCACGGTTTCCAGGGCTGCCTTTCGGCTCTCTCCACCACGCTCATCGCCTGAGTCCTCTCTTGGCCTGCGTCACACATTTCATGACCGGTGTTCTTCGCTGGCTGGCTTGCGTGGCTTCGCGTACTCACATCTGGTGAGCACGGCCAGTTCCAGAGCTGGCATGGGTCGACTGTTTGTTGCTCGCATTTACCGGTTGCCCGGGGTAGTCGATCGCGAGGATCTCAGCAGGGGTAAAGAGCGGTTCGGAGCGGTGTGTCGCTGCGATGGGTGAAATATAGGAGTACCCATATTTCATGTCAATGGGTATTCCCATAAATTTATAGGCAGGCGATAAAAAGCCCGCACTTGGCGGGCTCTATTTAGGCTTCGCAGTATTCTCGCCAGCCTATCTTGAAGGAGTCTTCATCGACCCTCTGCACCCGGATGCCTTGAGTGCTGGCTATCTCATTCATCAGCCTCCACCAGTCTGACTTACCCTCATTGGGCAGCCTGGAGACGGTAACGAACTGGACCTTCTGAACATTGGGATCGCTGATGATCTCTTTAACGCGGTGGCCGATCTGCTCGTAGGAGCGGGGCTTAATCTGGGTGAACTCGGGCTGCTGAAGCATGGTGAACCTCCATTTCTACTGCTGTATGCATATACAGTAAAAAGGATCCAAACGAATGGCAATAGGCTTGGAGTACAAATGTTCTCCTGCGGCAGTCGGGCGCAAAAAAGCCCGCGAATAGCGGGCTCGGAAGCAATCAGTCCTCCAGTAGGACTAGGGTCAGTAGAACCGTCTTCAGATTGTCATCGATAGGCCTCAAAGCGGCCCGTACCTTAGCCGCAAGACGGAGATTTCCGGAGTCTTCAGCCCAGTCGGCTATCTCATCAATGGCCGCTGCCAGTGCGATCTGGTTGTCATTGAAAGCCTTCAGTAGGCCAGGGAGCATATCCAAGTTGCGCATAGCGATCCCTCCGCGTGGAAAGGGAAGCGTAGCAGGCGGGAAGGGTAGAAACGTAAACTCGTGCGAGACAGGCTGGACGGGCATCAAATCAGCAGCGTCCTCCGAGAGCGTATGCATCGGAGAAAAGCCTTTTCAACTGGCTGGCGTTCTCCTGAAATGCGGATATTTCGGGCCTATCGATTGTCATGCGGAACGATCGGTCAGCGCCGACGATCTGGAATGTGGCATGACAGCGCCCAGTTCGTAGCAGCGTCACTTCAATGCCTGGCGGCGAGAGGAAGGGAAGATTGCGAGTGATGCGGTCATGGTAGGGCATAGCGTTCTCCTGGATGAGTTCCAGGCCGAACTTATGTGACTGGATCAATACCGCAAAGAGATTTGCAGTTAATTGCGAAGCTGGGAAAGCAGATACGAAACGCCCGGCGCTGGGCCGGCCTTTCTGTTAAGTACGCCAAATAGGCTCGAAAAACAGTTTTATCTCTTTCGGGGTATGCCGAGAATTCAAGACGCCTTCACAGATTCTGGCAAACACAGCGCTATCCATTGGCTCCTTCGGAACCAGCAGTTGACGACGAACACCTTCCTCCAGGGTCTGAACTGACTCAATCCTTGCTTTGGAATACAGGACAAAGCTAGCAGTTCGGATGAAAGGGTGATCGCCTGGCCCTAATAAGCAGCAGGAGTCATGGAAGCGTTTCGGGCGGATCGTCGAAATGCTGACCATGAGCACGAGCTTTTGGTCACTGATTGGGTCGTTGAGCAGAATGAACAAGTGCTTTAGGTCGGGCTGTTCTTCTGTGCCAGATGGCACCAGTACAGTGGCGCGACGAGTGACTATGAACATCTGATCCTCGAAAATAGCTGATCCATGCTGTTGTGACTTTCCAATTCTTGCTGAGCTTGTCGAGCCTCTGCCGGTGTTCTTCCGAGAGCGACAAATACATCCCTGTAATCTATAGGACGTGACGACCCTTCAGGATCTTGCCACTCTGCACAATGGTCATGAGTGAAGTTCCGCAGCTCCCAAGGGGCCATGGCGCCGTACTCAGCTTGCACGGCTTCGAGCACATCAATGTCAGCCTCGCTAAGCGCTGGAAGGTCCAGATCCTGCTGACATGCTGTTTGTTTCAAGCTGAGCATATGGCCCGCTCGATCGGCGATCAGACTGTCCCAACCGTCGCTGACCGAGAACCCCGAGCCGTTCATGAGCTCGTAGGTTTTCGAGAGCACTGGGCCATGCGGCATAGATACCATTCGGTCGCCTGAGATCGGGGCATCAAACATATCCAGCGCACGGCGGTCGGCAAGATAAAGAAGCTTCATCAATTTCAAAATTGATAAGCATCCGTCATTCCTTTGAATAAAAAAGGCTGCCATTTGAGCAACCTTGCGTTCGTTGAACGCCATGGTCCACACCTCCAAATGTATTCCCAGTCTGTGGAATACCGCGCGGAAATCGCACGCTTGTCACTCGCTACGGGTGCGCGATTATCGCCAGTTCGCAGGCAGTGTCAACAGAATCCGCGCCACGAAACGGCATCTCATCGTTTCGTGGCGCACACGGTGACTATAGGTTAGTGAATCGAATCGGTCACTGGTTCCCTCATTGTTTCGGCTGATTGCAGGCATTCTTTACGTCAATAAGCAGTCATGCGTCGAATGTGGATGCATGTTGCCGACGTTTCAAGGCATCTCCCCGGTGTTTAGCAGGCGGCAGAATTCGGCTGAATCAATGATGAACGCGCCGGCTTCTTGGGCTTTGATGACCTTGGATGGACCCGCATTGTCTCCGTAGCAGAGAAACGTAAGACTTTTTCCCGCAGTTCTCATGACCTTCATGCCCGACTCTTCCGCCTGGCGCTCAAGCTCTGCGCGATGCGCTGCAGCAAAACCGGTAAAAAGAATCTGATGAATGCCTCTGGGAAGTAGAGTCGGTTGCCCAGAAGCGGCCGCTGACGCAGCGAATTCAACCGGGCTTTGGCGCGGGGCGGCGGTGGGTGCAGCAGGCGCGGCATCTCCCAGTAATAGCTCTTCACCGACGAGAAACGCAACGATTCGATCCTTGCGGTAGCTTTTCGGAAATGTATCTGCGTCCGTCCGGCCTTGCAGGTAGAGGGACGTTTCTTTCCACTGGATCAGTTCACGATCGCTGACGTCGCCTTTGGAATCCTTGTACGTAAACCGGATCACGCTCATTGCATTCACTCCATGTGGTGGGGGCAAGCGCTAACTTTGGGATTCATTACTCTTAAGGCAAGACTGAAAAATCACGTCCCTGAACTTCACTACCGCTCTTTCTTGATATTCCTCGCTGGAGAACCGATCTTCTCGGTATGCACCATCGATTAGCATCTTGAAAACCTTCGATGTGTGATCCTCGCCAGTCACAGACGCTTTGTACATTTCTGCCATAGGGACACCGTGCTGACGGGCTTTCATCACCGACTCAGCCATCCGGTCCATTAGGTTGCAGTCGTCCGCTTTTCGCTGCTCGGCGAAACTGAAAGCGGGGAGAAGGGCACAAGTTGCGAGAAGGCATAGCAACGATTTGTTCAAAGGATCCGTCCTTATTAGTAGCTGAATTGATGCCACGCAGGTCACAGCTTCATAAGCGCACGAACCACGACTCCGATGATTCGACAGTCGTCCTCGCACGTCTCCATCGGGTAGGCGGGGTTCAGGGGCTTGAGGAATCGCCGACCGCCGTCGTCGACCAACTTCTTAAACGTGGCCTTGTCGCTGTTTGACAGCTTCGCAATCACCAGCTTGCCGGAATAAGCGTCCGCCTCAGTGTCCACCAGGATCAGGCTGCCCTCGGGCACACTCTGACCAACCGGCGATGTCATCGAGTCGCCTTTGACCTCAAGCCAGAACGCCGGCCCCTTAGAATTGTAGTCGGACATCTCGTAGTGGTCAGAAAAGCCAGGAGGGTAGGGCTCAACTGCTTCGGCCCAAGCGCCGGCGGCGACCCATGAAATGACCGGATACCGGAACATCATGTTGGGCTGGTCTGCCATGGCCACGTTCGCGGGCTCATCACCTTGTGAAGTTGCGCGGCGAACCATTTCACCCTTGCCATCTGAAAGCCAAAGGGCATCGACGCCACAAACGCTCGCGATTTTCGCAACATGAGCGGTGGCCTTGGATTTGCCCCTTTCGAGATCGGAAATCGACGTCTGCGTGATCCCGGCTCGTTGAGCCAGCTCAGCCTGGTTGAGATTTGCGTGTCGACGGGCGGCTTTTAAGCGGTCTTTAAATTCCATCCGCCGAGTATTACGGGTGCTCCCATATCCTTGCAAATCGGCATTCCCATAATCTACTATATGGGTATTCCCGTATGGAGGGGCGATATGAACACTATTTTCCAGGACCTCGTCACCTTCTTCGGGACGCAGGAAACCACCGCCGAAAAGCTCAAGGTTGATCAAAGCACCGTCTCTGGCTGGGTTCGTGGCAAGCACGGGATGTCTCCGATTGTTGCGAAGCGGGCAGAGGCGCTGACCCAGGGTGAGTTCAAGAAAGAGACCCTGTGCCCATCGTTCCCATGGGCCGAGATGGCGGCTTAGAGCTGAGCGAGACCGTCGCCTGCTCAAAGCCGCGCAGAGCTTCATCGCTCAACTGATCACGCAACTGACTGGCCTTCTGCTCGAACGCAGGCCAGAGCCTCATCTGAGAAGACAGGGGCAGGGTGGATGCCAAGGCACCTACAAAGCAGCACAGGGCGGTTATCTCGCCCTGTAGTTCGGAAGAGTCGGTCATGGATGCGTCCTTGATCAGTTGGTAACCGAATCATCCCGATGTTGGCACTGAGCCACCACGGAAAACGTAACGAGGTTTTACGAATGGAAGACTTTCTGGATGCGTGCCAGTCGGCGGTGAAGGGCAACGAGCCCAAAGCACTGGCCGCAAAGATGGGTGTTCCGCACGTGAGTCTGCTGCAACGCGCGAACCCGGACAACGACGCCCACCACCTGACCATCGAGCATCTGTACGGCGTGCTGCTGCACACCGGCGACATGCGCCCTCTGGTTGCGCTGGCATCCGAGTTCGGTTTCGACCTGGTTGCTCGCGATAAGCCGAAACCGACTGATCTGAACTCGGCGCTGATGCGCCTGCACGTTGACCTGGCTGACGTCACTCGCTTGGCCCACGACGCCCAAGCGGACGGGCATGTGTGCTCGCGTGAGAAATCGGAACTGATCAAGGAAGCCGACGAGGTGATCGTCAGCCTGGAAGTGTTCAAGCAGTCCGTAAAGGTCGCCTGATCTGCGGGCTCAAAAAAGCCACCGGACAGGGTGGCTATTTGCAAAACGAGTGAGGCAAGTATGCACAGCCAACAGATTTTGAGCAACACCCCTCAAGCCGCGCCACGTTTTGCTATCTCAGAAAACGTGGCGCGCGTCGTCTCCATGTCAAGCCAAGAGATAGCAGATCTGGTTGGTTCTCGGCATGACAAAGTGAAGCAATCAATCGAGCGACTCGCAGTGCGGGGTGCAATCCAACTCCCCCCAATGGGGGAAGTCAAAAATCACCTTGGTCAATTGGTCGAGCAGTACCAAGTCTGCAAGCGCGACAGCTTCGTGGTTGTCGCCCAGCTTTCTCCAGAATTCACCGCCGCGCTTGTTGACCGCTGGCAGGAGCTTGAGTCACGGCAGTCCGTCACGCTTCCTGACTTCTCTAATCCGGCAGCTGCTGCGCGCGCTTGGGCTGATGAGGTCGAGAAAAAACAGGAGGCGGAAAAAGCACAGGCCCTCCTCAGCATCGAAGTGCAGGCTCAGGCCAAGAAGATCGACCACCTTGAGAACCTGTTCAAGGAGGGGATGACACCGACGCAGTTCTGCAAAGGACTCAACGGGGTCAACGTTATGCAGGTTGGTCACTTCCTTGAGGGCCGCAGCTGGCTCTACAACGAGAGCAAGTCCGGTACTCGCTGGCGCGTCGGCTCGTACGCCCGCGACATGTACATGACCGAGCATCAACAGGAAATCACGCCTCACGGCAAAGAATCGTTCATCACTTTCACACCAGTCCTGCTGTGCAAGGGCGCTGTACGCCTTTACGAACTGTACCTGGCCGGCAAGTTGCCCATGAAGAAGAACTGGGACGGCTTGCATACCCACGACAAGGCTGTTCGGGGTGCCGCATGAGCATGGGCCTTATGGTCGCCGCGATGAAGATTCGCGTCGGCAATCCACTGCGCAAACTGGTGCTGCTGAAGCTGGCTGACAACGCCAGCGATCTGGGCGAATGCTGGCCTTCGTATCAGCACATCGCCGATCAGTGCGAGATCAGCAAACGCTCCGTCATGAACCACATCACCGCCTTGTGTGATGCAGGTCTCCTCCGTAAGGAAATCCGCAAGGGCGGCCCGAAGGGTAACTCCTCCAATGTGTACTTTCTGACGCTGGAGGGTGGTGCACCTCCTGCACCAGGGGTAGTGAAGGACGTTCACCAGGGTGGTGCAACTGATACACCCCCTAGTGCAGGAGATTCACTAGGGGGTGGTGCAGGAGCTGCACCCAGAACCAGTCACTCTTCTGAATCAGTCAAGGAACCAGTCACTGAACCAATTGCGACCCAGGCTGACGCCAAGGCCGCGACGGGGCAAGTTGTCCCGTTCACTCCCCAGCAGCCGCGGTGCGCCATCCCCGAGGACATGCCGGGCCCCAAAGACCAAACGAGCAAGACGTTCAAGACCTGGGCGAACTACGCCATGGCCTATCGCAAGCGCCACGGTGCATGGCCTGTCTGGAATGCCAAGGTCGCCGGCCAGGTGAGCCAGATCATCGACCGTCTCGGCATCGAGGTTGCCCACCACGTCTCCGCCTTCTTCGTGACCATCAACGACGCGAAGGTCGTGACCAACATGCACAGCATTGGCGATCTGCTGCTGAAGGCCGAGGGCTATCACACCCAGTGGGCCACCGGTCGCCAGATGAATGGCCGCACCGCCCGCCAGATCGAAGACACCCAAGCAAACATCAACGCCGCGCAGCAGGCCGCCCAGAACATCCGCGAAGGAGGCCCGCGCAATGCTTTCCTCTGACGAAATCGCACAACTGGCAGGGGCGATCTGCGCCACTGCCGAGACGCTGGGCCAGACCATCAGCGCAGGTGCTGCTCAGCTGATGGCCGAAGACCTCGCTGAATACTCAGCGGGCGACATCCGCAAAGCGCTGCAGTCCTGCCGCCGTGAGCTAACCGGCAAGCTGACCTTGGCCGCCGTGCTCAGCCGCATTCAGGCCGAGGATGGGCGTCCAGGGCGTGACGAAGCGTGGGCCATAGCTTTGGCGTCCAGTGACGAGTTCGACACGGTCGTCATGACCGACGAAATCCAGCTGGCTCTGAACGCTGCTCGTCCAGTGCTTGATGCCGGCGACAAGGTCGGCGCCCGCATGGCGTTCATCAGCGCTTACGACCGGTTCGTGACTGAAGCCCGCACCAACGCTCAGCCGGTGAACTGGCATATCTCGCTCGGGTTTGACGCTGGTCGCCGCATTGCCGCCATCAACAAAGCCGCCGAGCTGCAGCGCATTCCGCAAGAACGTGCACAGCTGCTTATCGCTGACATGACCCACGAATCGGTCACTGAAGACGGGCGCGCTATCGCAGGGCTGCTCACCGGCGCCGTCGCCAAGCCATCCGTGGACGTCGGCATGAAGATCCGTGAAATCAAACAAGGCCTTCAGCGCAAAAACGCCCAACGCAAGTTGGTAGAAGCCCATCGCCGCCGGCAAGAACGCCGCGACCTAAACGAACGGGTCATCAAGCACATGGAAGCTATCGAAGAGCTGCAGAAGCGGAGGGCGTCCTGATGGCCATCACCGAGCTTCGCCAGCAGCAGCTGCTTCACGGGCAATCCTCGATCGCGAGGAAGGTCTTCGAGTTCGTCCCGATTCAAGACGTCTGGAGCACACACGAAATTCACAACGCCTCGCTGGCGGTGAATGCCACGACCGTTTCGTCCTACGCGGTTCGCCGCGCACTCGGCGAGCTCAAAGATGCCGGGCTGATCCGTGAGCCCATCAGCGGCAAGTTCCAGCGCGACTCAGCCACCGCCAAACCAAAAAAGGAAGTAGCCATGACCCAACCATCCAAGCCGACTGTAGTTGCGATCAAAAAGCCGGAAGGCGCGCTGGATGTTCTGGCTGCGCTGTCTGGCGAAGTAGTGAGCCTGTCCGAGGAGTTCGGCAAGCGCATGAAGGCGATGGCCGCGCGCATCGAAGAGGTTGCTTTGTCGGTAGAGGCGGAGCGTGAGAGCAATGCGGAAGCGCTGGGCAAGCTCAAGCAACTGCAGGCTCTGCTGAAGGGGATCGCGCAATGACGTCCCGCGACCAATTCGAAACCCGCTTCCCGGTACCCGAAGGCGTCACCTGGAACCCTGAAACCTCTCGCTACGTCCTGACCGAGCTGCGCAGGTCGACCGTATCCACCTATGAGGCGCACGTCGAGCGCTGGGTGGTGTGGCAGGCCTGCCGGGATTCGCTGGCAGTCGCTATGCCGCCGGTGCCGAAAGCGCCAGAGCCGCCTGAAGACGCTATCGATGACAGCTTCATGGATGGCCACTGCGCGGCTATCCGTATGCGCAACGCCTGCTACCTGGCCATCGAAGCCGCTGGTGTGAGGATCAAACCATGACTGCCGAAATCCATCAGTTCCCGGCATCTCGCCGCCTCGAAAACAGACGCATCGCCGCCAATCAGGCCAAGCGTAACGAGCTGGCCGACTACCTGCGAACTGTCGCCAAGTGGATTCAGGCCGACGACGTGGAGTCTGAGCCTACCGCCTTGCTTCTGGTGTTGTCCGGCAAGCGCGGCGATGAGGTCGTCTGGAAGGGCTACAACGGCAACGCCGAAGTCAGCCTACGTGACGCAGGCAATGCTGCTCAGGCGCAGGTCGCCTCGCCGTTCAAGCGCCGTGGCGGCAATTTCCACGATCGGAGGAAGGTATGAACAACCGCATCTGGATCGTCCTGACCATCATCCTCGTGGTAGCCGGTTATGGCTTTCACCACAAAGTTCAGCGGGTGACTGCGCCTGTAAGCATGGGGAGCGTCTTCAGATGAGCCTGCGCGAACAGATACTTGCCTACATGCGTCAATGCCGCGCCCAGAACTGCAACGTCTTCTGCACCTGGTGGTTCCGTTTCGACGTGACGCCATACACGACGAAGGAAATCCGGCGTGAGCTCGAAAAGATGCGCACCGATGGCCTTGTCACTTCTGATCATAGCCAGCGGAGCAACACCAAGTGGTCGCTCGCGGAGGATTGCCAATGACCGACATTCAGGATTTGAAAGCCATCGCCGAGCGCTGCAAAGGTTACCAGCCGCTGCGATTCATGCAGAGCTATGGCGCTCTGTACATCCGTAATGACAACGGCATTGTTTTCGACGTGCATCAGAACCGCTCATTCCCCGACTTCATGTCCCAAAACAAGGACTACGCGGATTTGGTGCTCGCCGCCAACCCTGCGGTAGTTCTTGAGCTGATCGCCGAACTGGAAAAGGTCAAAGCCGACCGCAAGGCGTGCTGGGAAGAATTCAAGGTTCAAGGCCGTCAGCTTGATCTGGTCAGGGATGAAAACGAGAACCTTCGTCAGGATGCCCGTCGCTGGCAGTGCGTGAGAAACGCCGTCCCGATGCAATCCCCGTACGCCGTATGGCGCGAGGGATCACATGTGGTGCTCGGTAAGGACGCTGATGAGTTGGTTGACAACTTCCTGTCGCACGCCAAGGAGGACAGCCATGACTGAAGTCCTCATGCGCAGTCGTGAAGACACCAGCCGCCTCATGGGCATCCTGCACGCGACTGACTTCACAAAGCCCAAGCTAATCGTGATCAAGGAGCCTGACCGCAACGGGGAGCAGAACAAGAAGCTCCACGCCATGCTGGCCGACATCTCCCGCCAGGTGGAGCACGCCGGGCGCAAGTGGGACGTGACGGTATGGAAGCGTCTCTGCACTGCTGCCTGGCTGCGCGAGAGCGGCGAAACCATCCAGATGATCCCGGCCATCGACGGAAAGGGCATCGACGTCCTGTACGAGCGCACCAGCAAGCTGAGCGTGAGCAAGTGTGCCGAGTTGATCGAGTGGGTTTCCGCGTTCGGCGCCGAGCACCAGGTTCGCTGGACGCAGAAGGATCTGTGGGAGGGCCGCTACTGATGAGTCATCAATTCAAGCCGGGCGATCTGGCGCTGACGACAAGAGACGGTTTGGTACTTCCAGCCATGAGTCAGGTCGAGCTGGTTGGACGCATTCCAGAGGGAACAGAGGTCGTCGCTAAAAGCGGCGAGGGTTTCATTGCTCAGGCTGGCCTGTGGGAGGTTACGGCTAACGGCGGGCGATTTGCCTATCACGAAGCTTATCTCATGCCCCTGCGCGGTGACTTCGCTCCCAGGCAAGCCAAGTCCTTCGAGGTGCCAGCATGAAGACCATTCAGGCCCTCATCAGGGTAGCCCGCTGCTTCGTCACGCTGCTGGAAGCCGGTTATGCGGTACAGCCGCTGTCCGTTCAGCATGGGGGTGGGCTGTGACCGAGCAGGCAGAGAAGAAGTCGCCTCGCCCAAAGAAATGCCGGGTATCCACCTGCAGGGCCTCATTCGTCCCGCGCGCATTGTTCCAAACCTGGTGCTCGCCTGACTGCGCCTTGGTCATCGTCCGCCAGCGGCAGGAGAAGCAGCGCAAGTCGTTCGCCCAGCGTGAGCGTCGGGAGATCAAGGTCCGCAGGGAGAAGCTGAAGAGCAGGGCGGATCACATGGCCGATACCCAGCGCGCTTTCAATGCCTGGATACGCCAGCGCGATGCGGGCCAGCCCTGCATCAGCTGCGGAACAACGGCTGATGTCCAGTACTGCGCCGGCCACTATCGGACGACAGCCGCTGCTCCAGAGCTCCGCTTCGAGCCGCTGAACGTCCATCTGCAATGCAACCGCAACTGCAACATGGGCAAGTCCGGCAACCTGCTGGGGTATCGACCAAGACTGATCGAGAAGATCGGACTGGCGGCCGTTGAATGGCTCGAGGGCCCGCATGAGCCCAAGAAATACACGATTGAAGACCTTAAGGCGTTGACCGCGCACTACAGGAAGCTGACCAGAGAATTGAAACGGGGAGAAGTAGCATGAAGATCAATTCCGCACGCCAAGCATGGCACGACTGCACCTACAACCCAGCTCCTGGCCAATCCTCTGATGTCGTTCAGCTGGGCGTGGTTGTTCAGGCCACAGAGCGCGGGCCGAACGCGAACCATGCCGTGCACAGTGCGCTGGCCGGTCACATTCAGTCGGTCATCGCCAAGCTACACCCTCAGGTCCGTGTGTTTGGCGAGTACATGTACGCCGCACACCGCAGCGACGACATCCGCGAAGCGGCGGAGGAGGTGGTATTCGGCATGGTCGTCTCCAAGTCCAAGCGCATGACCGCAGCGAAGCGCGAAAAGCTGGAGTACGTGGTGAAGGGCGTGATGCGCCGGTATCGCTACATGCACCAGGGCGGGCAGTCGGCCAACGAAGATCCGCTGATCAAGCCCGAGGGGTTCCGCAGCTGGTTATGGGCTGAGTACGGGTGCCGGCTTGAATCGTGCGCCTGGGCAAGGGATTGGGAGGCGGTTATCACTCTGATATTCGAGTGCTGCGAAGATCTTGATAGGATGGCGTTGAGCCCGGTTGGGGCGGTGATTTATCAGATGAGGGAAGCGGCATGAGCTCGACTAAAGAGGCATTGCAGGTTGCAGTTGAGAAGAAGAAAGCGGCGGAAGCGGAAATCAGCTCTTTCATCATCGATAAATTGCGGGCGCTGGCAGACGAAACCGGGCTGAGCATCAAAGAAGTAGAGGTGGATGTGATCACTGTAAGCATCGAAAGGATGGGGCAGGAAAGAGAAGATACCGTCATTGGAGGGGTGAAAACGTCGATCAGTTTTGACTTCTGAAACGTGTCTTGACTTCCCGCACGGCTGAGGGCATCATTTCGCCACATTGAGTATTTTGCCTACGGCAACTTGCTCCGAAAGACCCGCCATCGAGCGGGTTTTTTTGTGCCCATTCGTCGCTCCCGCTGCACCACCAGTCATGTCGCCTTTCCTACCTATATGCGCGGAAATTCTGCGCCTAACCGGGAGAAGGTCATGAGCATCGACAACAATGGGCCGCAAGCAGCTTACCCCGGCCCTGATGAGGAACAGCCCGATACGGGTGAGGATCATGGTTCGGGGTTGGAGCAAACCCGCTCTGAGCCGAAACAGGGCGACACCGGGCGGCCTGCAGACTGGGACCCACCGCCTGGTAATCCAGGCTCTGACCAAGACGCACAAGTAGATCGGGGTAACGGCACTGCGCGTACTGGCACCGATGATGATCTCGGCTTTGACCCAGATTCGCCGGATGTCTCTGATCCGCAGGTTGACCCTCTGCACCCAGCCAAAACCAGCAACGATCCTGTATCGCGAGAAGCGGTTCCCGGAGAAGAGAGCACTGGTCACACGCCCACATAGCGCGTCGTTTGATCAGTATCTCGCGAGATTTGCAGCCCGGCCGATGAGTCGGGCTTTTTTGTGCCCCAGATTTTTTTGCACCTGCAGCCAGAGCAGCCCTTCGGGGGACGTCTGGACACGGATAAGCCGGTAGTGCCGTGCTGCATAAAACACCGGCAGCCCGCGAGCAGTGACCTCATGCTTTCTGCTGCTGCGCGAGGTGAGCCGTCGAGACTGGTGCATTTGGGTGCCAGCGATGGTGAAGCCTTGGGCGGACAGGAGGGGAAAGACCCTCACACATTCGTGAAGGTCTTGGGGCAGGTTAGAAGTCTTTCTTCGTGAAAGATTTTCCGTAAGCTTGGTCGCTTTCGATCACAAGCTTCTCTCCCGAGACCTTGTAAGTGGTGACTGCGTCTCCCATTGAATCTGAGTTGCGCCAGCGGCCCCACTGCTTCGTATCGTTCAGGAAGGTAGACCAGACAACGCGGTCGCCTTCCAATTGGCAGCGATATTTGAACTTATCTCCGTCGGGCCGCCGATAAGAAATCTGCGTAAAACCAGTCTCCGCGTCAGTTTTCATGCTCTTGGTCTCACGTCCCATTTCAACGGCAATCGCCGCTTTGCAGATGTCAGCCACTGAGAAATCTGCGGCTTGGGCGCCGGATGTCGCTATCAGCAGAACGAACGCCGAACGACTAATCAACTGGTTCATTTGAGTTATCCATACAAAGATTGCGCGCACTGTAAATGCGAGCGTTCTGATTTTCCAGCCGCCTTCCTCAAAGCGCGGCTTTCATACCCAGTACGGAGTCGAGCGCATGGAGTTCTTTCACCGCCTGCTCGACAAACTCGACTGGCTTGTCGCAGGGCTGATTGGCGCGGTCGTCGCCAGTTGGTGGCATAAGGATGACCTCAAGGACCTCTGGTCATGGGCAATCTTCCTGATCACCGGCATCGCCTGCGCGTTCTATCTCACCGGAATCGTCTGCGACCGGTTCGCCGTGACGGAGCCGAGTGACGTAGCTGGAGTCGGGTTCCTGCTCGGCGCGTTCGGTGGCTCTCTCATGGCCGCCATCAACCGAGCCATCAAAGCCGCTGACCTCTGGGCGCTCATTCGCCAGCGGTTCGGGGGAGGCAATCCACCATGAACGCTGAACTGATCAACTCCATCGCCTGCGGCCTTGTCGCGCTGTGGGCCACCTGGTGCGTGCTGAGTGGAAAGGTCCGCGACGGGATCGTCGGCAAGCTGATCTATTCGGCGATCGCCATCAGCGGTTTCGTTGTGATGACGCGCAACCAGACGCTTTTCTTCGGCCCGACCAATGCCGGACTGACGCTTCACGTATCCCTTTGCCTGGCTGGAGTACGTCACATGTTCATGGTCACGTACTGGGCTGCGGTGAAGAAGTGGATCTGCTCGAAGCTGAATTGCGAGCACTGCCTGCGCGACCCACGCTTCGGTTCTGACCCAGGTCAGATCGACAGGCGACATCGGCGTCGTACCTGACTAGCAAGTCACAACTGAAACCCATGATTTCTGCTCGTCAAACTCGCTGAACTCCCGATAAGCCGCAAGATCAATCCATCCATCTTGATTCCCAGGAGGGTGCTGTGATGGATGACGAATTGGATTTTGCGACCGATCTCGAGTTCTTCGGGTGCGCTGTGCTGATCATGATTTGCGCCGCAGTGGTTTGGGCGATTCTGTAAAGCCCCCGCTGTCCGCGCCACAAATTCAGATGCGTCCGTTTCGTGGCGCGGGGTAAACCCATGAAAATTGTCGCCCATCACATGAATGGCAGGTACTGCATAGCCTTCACTAAGGATGGCCATCAGGTTCATACAGAGTGGATTGAAGAGCACGACCCCGGCACGTACGAGCGACAGCTCCCGGACGGACTGCTGTTCGACGAACATCGCCTGTCCATTGCGATCGGCGGCCTTGATTTCGATTACCGGGTGACTGAATGACGACCATTGCCTATAAAGACGGCGTCATCGCCTATGACTCCCGCCAGACCCGAAACGGCGCGATTGTCACTGACAATGCGGAGAAGTCTGAACTGGTTAACGGCGTCCGCTTCTTCCTGGCCGGCGCTGTATGCGACATGCCAGCGCTGATCGCCGCCTACTTTGGAACGCCATCAACAGTACCGGTTGAATGCTCGGGCTACGTCGTTGACGGTGGTCGACTGATCATGGTCGGGCACGACGACAAGACTGGGGTCTGGAAGCAGGAACTCGACCCCGCAAACCCTGACGCCATTGGCTGCGGCGCACCATACGCCTTGGCGGCTATGGATATGGGTGCAAGCGCGGAAGAAGCAGTCCGTGCCGCTGTTAAGCGAGATATCTATACCGGCGGCAGGATTCGAACGCTGGTGATCGACGGAGCCAAGTCAGATGGTTCGGCCTCAACCTCCCAAATCGCTGCAGGAACTGTCGGAGCTCTCTGACTTCGGTATCCGGCTGACACCTGCACCCGAAGTGTGGGAGTGGATTCAAGCCGAGATCCTTGCCGACACCGGGAGTATCCGTAACGAAGACCATGCTCACTTGATCGACGCTGACATCGCTGTGATGTGGGCATCGGCCAGTTTCGAGAAGCAGGGTCGCCGTGTGTTGGGGCAGGCTGAGCAAGTCGCCTTCCGCGCAGGTGGCTGGCAGAAAGCCCGAATGGAACAGCAGATGCATGACTGGTTCGGCGATGTGCCGACCTTCATCATCACTCTTGCCGCTGACTACTGCTCGTTCTGCAGCGACACTGAATTCTGCGCCCTGATCGAACATGAGCTTTATCACCTGGCCCAAGCCACTGACAAATACGGTCAGCCTGCCTTCACCCAGGATGGGGCGCCAAAGCTGAAACTCCAGGGCCATGACGTCGAAGAGTTCGTCGGTGTCGTCCGCCGCTACGGCGCGAGCACTGAAGTCCAGGCCATGGTCGACGCCGCAAACAAACCCGCTGAGGTGGGGAAACTGAATATTTCGAGGGCCTGCGGAACCTGCCTGCTCAAGTCGGCCTGATTCCTAGACAGGTTTAGACGGATGAACGCCTATGGCAGCTCTTCGAGGTGAGGTGAAAGCCTTCATTGTTCAGGCTCTCGCATGCTTCGACACGCCCACGCAGGTTGTTGAGGCTGTCTCAAAGGAATTTGGCATCAAGATCACCCGGCAGCAGTGTGAGTCGCACGACCCAACGAAGGCGGCCGGGCAGAAGCTGGGGCAGAAATGGGCTGAGCTATTCCACCAGTGCCGCGAACGCTTCCGCGAAGAGACGGCAGATATCCCTATCGCCAATCGGGCATTCCGTCTGCGAGCCATGAATCGGTTCGTGGAGAGGGCGGAGACGATGAAAAACATCGTGCTCGCGCTCCAAGTGCTCGAACAGGCAGCCAAAGAGGTGGGCGACGTCTACGTGAATCGCCGCCTCGAACCTGAAAAGCCGCTGGGCTCCCAGGCTGATCAGCAGCACGCGGTCGCTGAGTACAAGCTGGAGCCTGATGAGAATGTCCCGACTACCCCGTACCTTTGACGCGCCGGTAAGGCTGACGCCGAAGCAGGCGAACATCTATGTGTGGGGGTTCCAGCCTCAGGCCCGGTTCCGCGATGCGGTTTGCGGCCGTCGATTCGGCAAGACCTTCCTTGGCAAGGCAGAGATGCGCCGCGCGGCCAGACTGGCTGCGGAGTGGGGCGTGAGCGTCGAGGATGAAATTTGGTACGGCGCGCCGACCTTCAAGCAGGCGAAGCGCGTGTTCTGGCGTCGACTCAAGCAGGCGATCCCGGAAGCATGGCGCGCTCACCGGCCAAATGAGACCGAATGCTCAATCACGCTTAAGTCTGGCCACGTCATGCGTGTGGTCGGGCTGGACAACTATGACAATCTGCGCGGCTCTGGCCTGTTCTTCGTCCTGGTGGACGAATGGGCGGACTGTCCATGGGCTGCGTGGGAAGAAGTTCTGCGCCCGATGCTCTCGACGTGTCAGTACACACTGCCGGACGGGGAGATGCGCAAGGGTGGCCACGCGCTGCGTATTGGCACGCCGAAAGGCTTCAACCATTGCTATGACACCTATCTCGACGGGCAGGAAGGCGGCGAGCCAGACCACAAGAGCTGGCAATACACCTCGTTGCAGGGCGGCAATGTCCCAGCTGAAGAGCTTGAGGCGGCAAGTCGCAAGATGGATCCTCGAACCTTCCGACAGGAATACGGGGCCAGCTTCGAGAACTATGCTGGGGTCGTCTACTACACGTTCAGCCGCGCGGAGTGCGCCACCACTGAGCGCATCAAGCCCGGCGAAGCTCTGCACATCGGCATGGACTTCAACGTCATGAAGATGAGTGCCGTGGTGTTCGTGGTGCGTGACGGGCTGCCGCTGGCCCTCGATGAGTTCCACAAGGTCCGTGACACGCCGGAGATGATCGAGAAGATTCAGGCCCGATTCCCCGGCCATGAGATTGCGGTCTATCCCGACGCCAGCGGCCAGAACACCAGCAGCAAGAACGCCAGCGAGTCTGACCTGTCGCTGCTCAAGAAAGCGCATTTCACTGTGGTGGTCGACTCGACCAACCCTGGTGTCAAAGACCGGGTAAACGCGCTGAATGCAGTGTTCCTGAACACCTACGGTGAGCGCCGGTTGAAGGTAAACATCGACCAATGCCCGCAGTTCACGCAGTGCCTTGAGCGCCAGACCTACACCGACAAGGGTGAGCCGGACAAAGATCCGAAAAAGGGTCACGACCACATGAACGACGCGGCTGGCTACTTCATCGCCAAGCGATACCCGATCAAGACACAAACATCCGGCCTGCGCCGTATAGGAGGCCTTGCCTGATGCCTGTTCAATCCACAAATCCAGAGTACGACGTCCATCTGCCCGAGTGGCAGATGATGGACGATGCGCTCGAAGGCGAATGCGCGATCAATCGCAGCGCGAAGTATCTGCCCAAGCCATCTGGCATGGTCGAGGCGGAAAAGATTGATGCGACCGGGAATGCCTACCTCTACAAAAACTACCGCGACCGGGCCCAGTACGAGCACTGGGTGCGCGACTCTCTGCGTTCGATGATGGGCCTGGTCTCCCGGCTGATCCCTGAAATCAGCCTGCCGTCCGGGCTCAAGGACCTGGAAGACAACGCTACGGCCGACGGCTTCGACCTCAAGCAGCTATTCCTGCGCATGGTGCGCCAGACAGTCTCCCATGGGCGCATCCCGCTAGTGGTGAACGTCGACGACAGCGGCAAGCCGTACTTCTCGACCTATGCCACACGCAACGCCATCAACTGGGATACGGCTGACCAAGGCGGTCGGCAGGATCTGGTACTGGCGGTGTTCCGCGAGTTCCGGCGGAAGGCAGAGGACCGTTACAGTCATGAATGCACCACGGTCTACCGCGAGTTCTACATGGTCGACGGCGTCTGCTACACGGCGGTCCGCGACGAAGGCGGCGAACTGATCGAGGACGAGCGACCACTCGGTGCGATCGGTAACAACAATCAGTTGGTGCGCGGCTTGGGCTACCTGCCGGTCATCTACTGCGGCTCTACCGACAACTCCCCGGACGTCGACGAAGTCCCGCTGCTGACAATGGCGCGCGCCGCCGTGAAGTCCTACCAGCTGAGTGCCGACTACTTCACCGCGCTGCACCAGACCAGCCACCCGCAACCGTGGGTCGCCGGCCTGGATGAGAAGGTTGAATTGACGGTCACCGGCCCATCTGCGGCATGGGATTTGGGCCCCAGCGGGTCGTGCGGCTATCTGGAATTCCAGGGCGCGGGAATCGAGGCCGTTCGCACGGCGATGAGTGACCAGAAGAGCGCTGCGCTTGAAGCTGGTGCCAAGGTCATGGACGCCACCGGCGGTACCGAGTCGGGGGAAGCCCGGAAGACCCGCCAAAACGACCAGCACGCCACGCTGCACAGCATCGTCATGTCCGTCGCAGAAGCGATTGAGCAAGGCCTGCGTTATGCGGCCGAGTGGACAGGCTACAACCCCGACGATGTGACGTTCACGGTCAAGCCTGAGTTCATCACGCCAGTTGTCGATCCTCAGGTGCTGGCGGAGCTGCAAAAGGCAGTCATGGCGGGCACCGTAAGCGCCGATACCTACTGGCTCTACCTCACCACCGGCAAGCTGCCCGAGCGGGGCTACGACGACGAGTCGGAACTGATCAGCGACGAACGTGAGTCCGCTGGCATCAACCTGGACAAAGACAATGGCGACGGTACCGCTGGATCAGGACGGGCAGCTGCTGGAGCAGACGACCCGGCACTCGGTGATGATCGAGCGGCTTAAGGCTGGCGAGGTCAAGAAATTCGAGAAGTACCTGCGCCAGATCGACACGCTGGTTCGCGACCAACTCACCCGCAAGGAGCTGACGACCTACAGCCGTCAGCGCCTGGAAGAGTTTCTGGCGCGCGTCGATGGCAAGCTGTTGGACATCTACAAGGCCTACGCCGATGTGGTTCAGGCTGACTTGGTGGACATCGCGCTCTATGAGTCGACGTTTGAGGCCAGCAGCCTGAATCATGCGTTCTCGATTGATGCTGTCGTGCCGAGCAACGCGGTGATCCGTGCGGCGGTGTTCTCCTATCCGCTGCAAGTGACTGGCCTTGACGGCGGTAAGCTGCTGGAACCATTCCTCAGCGGCTGGACACGCGCCGAGGCGATGCGGGTTACCAATACGATCAGGCTCGGCTTCGGCCAAGGCCAAACGAACGCCCAAATCATCCAGGCTGTTCGCGGTACCGCCGCGCAGAACTTCACTGACGGCGTTCTGGCAATCAGCAACCGCAACGCGGCATCGGTGGTGCAAACCGCGATCCAGCATGTGGCCACGACCGCGCGGATGGAGACGTTGAAGGCGAACCCGGATGTCGTTCAAGGCTACCGCTGGGTCTCTACGCTGGATCGCAAGACCTCACAGCAGTGCAAGGGGCTCGACGGCCGCGTGTTCAAAGTGGGTAAAGGGCCCTTGCCGCCGGCACACATCAACTGCCGGTCAACAACCACGGCGGTGACTCGGCTGGATGACTTCTTCTCGGATGGCGCCACTCGCGCGTCGGTTGGTGATAGCGGAGGCGGGCAGGTTGACGCCTCGCTGACCTACTACACCTGGCTCGCGACTCAGCCCGCGAGCTTTCAGGATGCAGCGTTGGGCCCGGTTCGAGGAAAGCTCTTCCGCAATGGCGGCCTCTCGCCTGAGAAGTTCGCAAAGCTGCAGCTCAACAAAGTATTTAAGCCGCTGACCCTGGCGGAACTGAAAGAGATCGAGCCGGAAATGTTCAAGCGTGCTGGTGTAAGCTGATCGCCCAGCATGAAGGGCGCGCCATGATCATCGTCGAACACGGAAGAGGCACTAACAAGGGTGCAAACAGCTACGCCGACATTGAATCGCTTCAGTTTCACGGCAGCTATTACAGATACCCGATACCTGAAGGTCATCTCTCTCAAGAGGCATACCTATTGCGGGCCTGCGCGGCAATGGATGCGATGGTCTGGAAGGGTGCGCGAGTCTCGCCGACCCAGCCTCTGGCTTGGCCGCGTCGAGAAATCATTTTGCGTGACGAGTTTTTGAGTGAAGCCTTGGTTCCTTACGGCATCCGACACGGGCAGGTGATGCTGGCTATCGAAATGTACGCCGCTGACCACGGGCTCAAGGTCCGCGAGCCAACCCATGGCTACGACGGTCGAACGCTGATTCCACTCTCACGCAGCACGGAGGGATCGATGCTTGATCCTCCCTTGTGGGTCGCTAGTCGCACGCAGTTCGCCGATTACCTGGTGATGCGTGGATTGAGCGTCGTGAAATAGCAACACCTAAAGACTTAACAGACCTCGGCCATGCCGGGGTTTTTTTATGCCCGCAAAGCGGGAAATCAAACCCAAGGGGTGTACCAAGTGGCTGACGAAAACCAGATTGATCTTGAAGACCAGGCCGTAAAAGACGCTATCGCGGCAGCCGTTGAGGCTGCTACCGCCGGGCTCAAGAACAAGAACTCCGAGCTGCTTGGCAAGCTCAAGACGTCCACCAGCGAGCTGGAAGGCTTCAAGACTCAGTTCGAGGGCCTGGACATCAACGCGGTGAAAGGGCTGCTCGCCAAGGTCGGCCAGGACGAAGAGACCAAGTTGATTGCCGAGGGCAAGCTCGACGAGGTCATCACTCGCCGCACTGAGCGCCTGCGTGGCGACTACGACAAGCAGTTGGCCGCCGAGAAGGCTCGCGCAGATAAGGCAGAAACCTTCGCCGCGCGCTACAGCGACAAGGTGCTGGCCGATTCCATCCGCGCCGCTGCCATCAAGGCCGGCGCGCTGCCCGAGGCTGCCGAGGACATCATCCTGCGCGCCAAGGGCACTTTCAAACTCAGCGAAGACGGCGAGGCGATCGCCACCAACCGTGATGGCGAGGTCATCTACGGCAAGGACGGGAAAACGCCTCTGTCGCCGCTTGAATGGGCGGAATCGCTGCGTGAAACAGCAACACACCTCTGGCCAAGGGCTCAGGGTGCCGGGCAGACCGGCGACAACGGTGGCAAGGCCACGAAGAAGTGGGGCGAATACACGGAATCCGAGCGCGCTGCGCTGGCCCGCGACAACCCCGATGCGTTCAAAAAACTCTTGGCCACCAAAGGAACCTAATCCATGGCAACGACCCAACTGGCGGACATCTTTGTCGCCGATTACTACGGCACTATCGCGCCGGTCAACTCCCCGGAAAAGACTGCGGTCTTTGAGTCCGGGATCATCGTCAAATCGCCTGAGCTCGACGCCATCGCGCAGAACGGCCAAGGCACCTCGGAAATCAGCTACTGGCAGGATTTGGATGCTGACGAAGAGCCGAACATCTCGAACGACAACCCCGACGACCTGGGCGAAGTCGGCAAGGCAGAGCAGGGCTCCATGCGCGCCCGTACGCTCTACCTCAACAAAGGCTATGGCGTTGCTGACCTGACGTCCGAGCTGGCCAACACCGAGCCGATGCAGCACATCCGCAACCGCTTCGGCACCTACTGGACCCGCCGCTGGCAGCGTTACCTGCTCGGCGCCGCCCGTGGCGTGATCGCATCGAACATCGCCAACGACGCCGGTGACATGGTGGTGGACGCCGGTGCGACCATCAGCGCTGGCGCCTTCCAGGATGCTGCTTTCACCTCTGGTGACGCTGCCGACGTGTTCTCCGCGATCGGCGTGCACTCCGTGGTGATGAACCAGATGGTCAAGCAGGACCTCATCGAGTACCTGCGCGACTCCGACGGCCGCATCATCCTGGCCACCTATCTGGGCAAGCCGGTGTTCATGGACGACAGCCTCGTCTACGGCGCCGGCCGCTACCTGTCGGTGTTCTTCGGTCAAGGCGCGTTTGGCTACGGCGAGGGCACCCCAGCCGTTCCGGTCGAGCTGGAGCGCAAGCCAGGCGGCGGCAACGGTGGCGGTGCTGAAGTCCTGTGGGAGCGTAAGACGTTCATCCTGCAGCCTGCTGGTTTCAGCTGGAAAGGCAGCAACAACCAGAACCTCAGCCCGACCGCCGCTCAGTACGCTGCTGCTGCGAACTGGGAACGCGTGTTCGACCGCAAGCAGGTTCCGTTCGCCGCGGTGATCAGCGGCACCACCACCCCGTAATCCAACTGTGACGGGGCGTCTTCTGGCGCTCCGTCGCAAGGGAGCGAATCATGAAAGTGATCTACACCGACAAGCCGGGCAGCGAGCCTGGTGTGTGCTATCGACTGCTCAGTGAGTTCTTCGGGGTGATCAGCGCAGCGACCGATGTTTTCGTGCAGGGCGACAACCCCAACATCATCGAGGCCTACAAGCGGGCAGGCATCAAGGTCACTGGTGCCGATGAAAACGGACTGCGTACCGATGGCCCGACGGTGGCGGAGTATGTTGACGCTGGTTATCAGGCGAGCAACTACCCGCCGGCGGGCTACGCCTCGCGCAGCACTGCCGAAGAAGTCGAAGCAGCGATTGCCGCTCAGAAGCCGAAGGCTGACACCAACACTGAAACCGACCCGCTGAAAATGAAGGTCGACGACCTCAAGGCCTGGCTGACCGCGAAAAACATCTCGTTCGACGCCTCGGCCAAGAAAGAAGACCTGCAGGCCCTGGTGCCAGCGGAATAAGGACAAGCAAATGACCGACTTTATCACCGTCGCCGACGTTGACGCCCTGTTGGGTCCTGACTGGGCCGGCACCGGTGATCCGGTCCTTTCCGTGACCATGGCCAACGCCTGGCTCACGGACAAGATTAATAGACCTGTTGCCGATCCGACCCCTGACGCTATCAAGCTTGCAGGCGCTCAGGTTGCGAAGGAAGCGGCGGCGGGCAACTTGTACAAAGCGACCCAGAAGGAAGTGCTGAGCAAGACGGTATCGGCTCAGTCGGGCACTTCCGTCAGCAAGACCTATGCGGAAGGCTCGACTGACCTTTCCGCCGGCGAGAATTTCGCCCTCGCGCTATTGGCGCCGTGGGTCAAGCGCTCGGGCACGATCATGCTCAAACGGGTGTAGCCATGGGAATGCGCGAAGAGATTCAGGCCGAGCTGGCCGAAGCGTTTGACGATCCGGACGGCCTGGCAGACGCGGTGAAGCCCGTGGAAGGCTCGCGCAAGTCGACCCCGGTCTATGACCCGTCCACTGGCACTACCACTGGAGGAACTGTTACCTACACCGGGCGTGGGACCTTCGGCAGCTACCTTGCAAAGGAGATCGATGGGTCCCTGATTCAGACCACCGACGAGAAGCTGCTGATCCTCCAGAACGAGCTGTTCATCTCTGTTGCTGGCTTGCCGACGACGACACCCGCTGAGCCGAAGATCGGCGACATCATCGCGGCGAAGCGCGTGCTGAACGTGAGTCAAGATCCAGCTGGCGCAATCTGGACCGTTCAACTGAGGAAGTGACATGGCTTCCAAATATTCAGGACTGAGCGGCGGTTTTGCCGCGCAGATCCAGGCTTTTGCCGATCAGGCGCAGCAGGCTATCGACGCGACGTTGCGCGAGATAGTCATCGAACTGGGCAGTAGCGTGATTCGCATGTCGCCGGTGGGCAACCCGGAGATATGGGCGGCGAACGTCGCGCATCAGCAAAAGAACACCCGCGCCGCCGATGACTACGACTTCAAGGTTGCCGTCCGCAACACGCTGATCAATCTCGACGACAGCAATTTCACCAAGTCCGGCAATCTGCGCAAAGGCGTGAAGTACGCCAAGCCGCTGACCAAAGCTGAGCGGGTCCAGAACTTCAACGTGAATGGGCTGGTTTCCGGCAACGATTACGTCGGCGGGCGATTCCGTGGCAACTGGATGTTCAGCATCGGGTCGCCGGACAACACCACGACGGACGAGGTCGACCCGAGCGGGCGCAAGTCCACCGCCCGAATCGTCGACGGCGCGATCGAGTTCAAGGCAGGCGACACGGCCTACATCACCAACTCGTTGCCGTACGCTGTTGCATTGGAGTTTGGGCACAGCACACAGGCGCCAAACGGAATGGTCAGAGTGACGCTAGGGCGCTTCCAGCAGATAGTTCTCGACGCAATCAGGAACAACCAGGTATGAGCCACCAGATCATTCGCCGCATCTACGAACAGCGCCTTGCGGCTTGGGCAGGCCTGCGCGGTTTGCGGATCGCCTATCAGGGCGTGACATTCGAGCCCGGTGACAACGAGACCTATCTGCGCGCTTTCACGCTGCCCGCAGGCACCGACACACAAACGCTGGAAGGCACTGACCGGGTCTATACCGGCGTGTTCCAGATCAGTGTCGTGACGCCGGCCGGTAACGGCACCGGCGATGCTGAAGGCCTGGTCGAAGACCTTGACGACTTGTTTCCCACGTACCTGCGACTGCAGCAGGGCGACTTCGAAGTGATGGTGCTGACACCGGTCGAGCCCGGGCCCGCAATTCAGGACGGCACAACGCTCACCGTTTCGGCGTCCTTCCAGTACCGCGCCGACCGCACATAACCCGCCCATTGGGCAAACCCTGAACCCTGCCGAGTGTGGGGTTTTTCATTTCTGTACGAGGAAAACCCAATGAGTGCCATTCTTCCCAACGGCTCGATCTTTGAAATTGCTACCACCTACAGCGCGCCGAAGCCTTTCACCGCTATCACCAATGCCAAGCCGCCTGAAGCCACTTCCGCCGCGCACGGCTTCGATGATGGTGATGTGCTGGTGGTGACCTCGGGCTGGACCCGCCTGAACGACAAGGTTGTCCGCGTGACTGGCTCCGACACTGACAGCTTCGAGCTGGACGGGATTGATACCACCAAAACCTCCGTCTACACCGCCGGTTCTGGTCTCGGCTCTGTGCGTGCGGCCAGCGGCTGGGCGCAGATCAGCCAGATTACCGACAACAGCAGTTCCGGTGGTGAGCAGCAGTTCGCGACGTTCGGCTTCCTGGAAGAGTCCGACGACCGCCAACTGCCAACCACCAAGAACCCGATCACCTTGTCGCTGACTGTCGCCGATGACGACAGCCTGCCGTACGTGGCGGCGGTGGAGGCGGCCGACGATGATCGCGAGCCCCGCGTGCTGCGCCTGACCCTGCCGAACGGCGCAACTATCTACTACAACGCGTACGTGTCGATCACACCGACTCCGACGCTGACCCGCAACAACGTCATGGCCCGCGTGATCACGCTGTCCCTGGCATCGCGTCCAACTCGCTACAAGGCGGCCTAATCCATGGCGACGAAACTCAAAATTGCCCAGGGCGCGACGTTCAAGGCGGACGTCGATATCCCTCGCGTTGGTGGCACCTTCAACCAGGTATCGTTCGAGTTCAAGTATCGGAACCGACGTGAGCTTGCGGCGCTCTTCGCGGGTTGGCAGCAATCCGCCAAGGATGAGCAGCAGCGACTCAAAGAGAAGGGTGACGATATCACCCTCATCGATATCACTGATGCGCACATCGAACGTCAGATCGAGCAGGTCGGTGAGCTGGTCGTGGGCTGGGGCTTCGACGACAAGTTCACTCCCGAGAACATCCGTGCCCTGGTCGAAACGTCGGCGGGCGCCGGCGACGCCATCGTGGATGCCTATCAGAACGCGTTCAAGGTGGTACGCGAGGGAAACTGAGGGCGGTCGCTCGCAAGCTATGGGAGCCGGGGCCATCAGATGAGGCTCTGGCATCCTTTGGTCTTACTCGCGCTGATATTCCGGATGAGGACGTGGAAGTTCTCCCAGATGCCTGGCCAGCCGTTACGGTCTTCAATGCTATGTCGACCCAATGGCGCGTCGGGATGGGAGGGCCAGTCGGTCTGGATTATGGCGTGATCAGCGAAGTGGCCGCCTTTATTGGTTACACCAAAAAACAGACTGCCAAGCTTTTTCCGGACCTTCGGGTAATGGAGGCCGAGGCGTTGCTCGTCATGAGCGAATCGAAATAGTGGAGCACTCATGTCGGGCACAATCGCTGAACTTGGGATAGCGGTGGACTCGGGTGATGCCGTCCAGGCTGCGTCCGATCTGGACAAGCTCACGGAAGCGGGAGCCAGTGCTGAGAAAGCGGCCGAGGGCGTCACCACCGGTTTCAAGAAGACCGCCGATGCGGCTGACAAGCTGGCAGAGGCTGAGGCCCGCGCCGCACAGGCAACCGCGGATGCGAAAGCGCGCCTGCTGGAAACCGCCCAAACGTCGCTGAAAAACAGCGAGTATTACCACCGTCTGACCACCAGCGTGGCGAGCACTGCCAGCGCGATGGATGTCAGCCGCGACTCCACGGCGAGCCTGCTCGCACTTCAGAAGCGGATGCAGGCCGAGTCTGATGCGCTCGTCGGCACTCTTCAGGATGAGGCCAAGGCCGCCAAGGATGCTGCGGCGGCCACCGGCGTTCAGGCGGAAGGCTTGCAGGCGCTGTTGGGCAAGATCAGCCCGGCACTCGCCGCGTTGCAGAAGCTTGACGATCAACAGGAACTGCTGAACAAACATCGCACCGCTGGCAACCTCGGCGAGGACGACTACAAAACCTTTTCAGCAGACATCGACGCCGCGCGGCAGAAGGTCAAAGGACTGGGCGACGAGACATCGAAGTTCAGCCTCAACACCAAGGGCGCGCGCGAGAACGTTCTTCAGCTGGGTAATGCCCTGGCCGAAGGCAACTTCCGCGTCGCCGCGCACAACCTGCTGGAGATCGGCACAAGCGCTGGCACGTCGGCGCTGCGCCTGGCTGCAATCCTGGCACCAATTGCAGCAGTTGCCGCCGTTGTCGCTACCCTGGGCATTGCCTACTACAAAGGCAGCGAGGAGGCCGACAGCTACAACAAGGCGCTGATCTCCACCGGCAGTGCCGCCGGCGTCAGCGCATCGCAGCTTGGCGGCCTGGCGCGCCAGGTCAGCGCTGTGGTGGGCACCACTGGGCAGGCGGCGGAAGTGCTCGCCACCTTGGCGGCCAACGGCAAGATCGCCGGCGACAGCTTTGGCGCGATCACCCAGGCGGCCATCGGCATGCAGGAAGCGACCGGCACCGCAATCAGTGCCACTGTCGCCGAGTTCGTAAAGATTGCCGACGACCCCGTGAAGGCGTCTGCGGCGCTGAACGAGCAGTATCACTACCTGACGGCGTCCGTTTACTCGCAGATTGCCGCACTGGAAGAGCAGGGCGATCACGCTGCGGCGGTAAAGCTCGCCACCGAGCAATACGCTGATGCGATCAACGAGCGCACCCCGAAGATTCTGGAAAACCTGAGCTTCTGGGAGCGCGGCTACTTGGCCGTGGTCAAGGCGGCTGATGGGCTGAAGAACCTAGGTCGTCCTGATATCGACGCCGATATCGCCAATGCCGAGAAGGATCTCGCTGGCGCGCAGGCCGGTGACATCGGCCTGTTCCAGAACAAGCAGGAGATGATCGAGTACTACACCGATCGGCTCAATTTCCTGAAAGACACCAAGGCAGCAAATGCCGACATCGCTAAATATGATGCCGAGCAGGCGAAAGCGCAGCAGGATTCGATCGGGGCCATGTCCAAGATCGATGCGCTCACCAAGTCCTCCTGGACCAATGAGCAGAAGCGCACCGACGCGGTAAAGGAATACAAGAAGTGGCTGGACGACATCCGGAAGACCGATCCGAATGACTCCCGGCTCAACCAGGCGACCGTCGACAAGAACATCGCCAACATCAACGACAAATTCAAGGACCCGAAAGGCCCGGCTAACCAGCTGAACCTGACCGGTTTCAACGATGCACAGAACAACCTAAAGTCGATCACGGGTTACTACCAGAACCTCGAAAAGGAACTGGATTCCGCGCAAAAGGCCGGGCTGGTGTCGGCTGAGTCCTACAGCAGCCAGCGCGTCGCGATCGTTGAGCAGGAAAAGAGCGATGTCACCGCGGCCTACGAGGCTGAGATCGCTGCCCTGCAAGCGGTGCGCGACAAGTCGTCGACCACGGGCGAGCAGCGCATCCAGCTTGACCAGAAAATCGCTGATGCTCGGACCAGCATGGTCAAGGCGCAGAAGGACGCTGACAGCCAACTGGAGGTGCTGGCCAGCAATGAAAAAGGCCGGATCGACAAGCAGACCCGCTCTATCGCCCAATACGTACAGGCGCTGGATCAGCAGCAGAAGGCGCTGGAATTGGCCGGGCAGCGCGCTGTGCTGGGCGTTGGTCGCGGCGATCGCCAGAACGCGCTCGATGCACAGCTCAATGCGCAACAAGATCGGTTCGCCCAGCAATCGCTGGACCTCGCGAATCAGATGTCCGATCCGTCGCGAAACATGTCCGACGAGGAGTTCGCGAAGAAGTCCCAGGCTCTGGCCGATGCCAACAAAAAGGCGACCGACCAGATCCGCCAGAACTACGCCGATGTGCAGGCCGCCCAGGGCGACTGGACCAACGGCGCCACGTCTGCTTGGGAAAACTACCTCGACAGCGCCCGGGATATCGCTGGCCAGACGAAATCGCTCTTCACCAATGCGTTTTCCAACATGGAAGATGCAGTGGCGAACTTCGCCATCACTGGCAAGCTGTCCTTCAGCGACTTCACCAAATCGGTTATCTCTGATCTGGCTCGCATCGCTACCCGGCAGGCTACCTCGGGGGTTCTCAGCACTCTGTTCGGTATCGGCGCCTCAGCTGCAGGGTCTTACGCTGGTGGCTCTTCGGCAGGTTCCGGTGCGAGTTCGGGGTTCGACTACAGCTTGGGTTCTGCATCCTCTGGGATTTCTTACGGTGGTGGTCGTGCCACTGGCGGCGATGTTGCGCCTAACTCGCTGTACCAGGTCAATGAAGTGGGTCCCGAGCTGTTCAGCCAGGGCGGCAAGTCCTATCTGATGACAGGAGCAAATGGCGGAAGCGTTACCCCGCTTGGTTCGGGGGCAGGCGCTGTCGCTGCCGGTAGTGCTGGCGGAAGCCCAAATGTCTACATCAGCATCGCCAGTGACGGCTCATCGCAGGTCAGCTCGGATACTTCGGGCCTTGAATCCTTCGGCAAGCAGATCGGTGAAATCGCGGCTCAGAAGTATCGCGAGCTCGAGGCGAAATCGCTTTCGTCGCAGGGCAATATCAGGCGAGCAATAAACGGAAGATGAGAGGCGGGGCTACTCAAGCCCCGCAACTCCTACAGCGCCGCTTTTGCTTTATCGATAGCGATCAATTCGACCTGATCGAAAGTAAGTGAGCCAGGGTTCTCATGCTCAAAATCGACGTCGATGCTGCCTCCAATCTTCGACTCAAAATCTGAGAACACGATATTCAGCTTCGCTCGGACGGTGGGTAGTGGATCTTCGTTGGAGTAGTTCGTAATTGCGAAGGAGAAAAGCTTGAGATTCATGGCGCGTCCTATTGGCTGAGAGGCTTTTCATAATGCCAGAAATATTCACCTGGACGCCGGACGCAAAGCCGACCGGCAAATATTCCAACCGAACGAAGTCTGCAAAGTTTGGCGATGGATATGAGCAGGTGGTCGCGGACGGGATCAACAACGAATCCCAGTCGTGGCCGCTAACGTTCACCAGCAGCAAGGTACGAGCCGATCAGATCATGGCGTTCCTGAGAGCGAGGAAGGGTTACCAGTCGTTTAGCTGGAAGCCCCCGTTCGGCGATCAGGCACTCTTCCGCTGTACTGAGTACACCGCCACTGACCTGGGCGGCGGCCAATGGGCTGTATCCGCCACCTTCGACCTGTCATTCCAACCCTGAGGTAACCCATGGGCATTAATGCCGACATCCAGACGCTGGAGCCGGGAGAGCGCGTGGAGCTTTTCGAGCTGGACGCCACGCTAGTAGGTGCCGAGCTTTACCGGTTCCATGGCTACAGCAAACTGGGGTCGATCTGGTGGCAGGGCCTGGAGTACTCGCCGTGGCCGATCCAAGCGACAGGCTTTGAGATCACAGCCGACGCCCAGCAGCCAAATCCATCTCTGCTGGTGGGCAATGTCACCGGATTCATCAGTGCGCTGTGTTTGGGCTTCGAGGATCTGATCGGTGCGAAGCTCACACGTCGCCGAACGCTTGGGCGCTACCTAGATGCGGTCAACTTCCCCGGTGGTAACGCTGAAGCAGACCCTGACGAGGAGTTCTCCCCTGACATCTGGTACATCGAACAGAAACTGGGCGAGGACAAAACGAAGGTCGAGTTCTCCCTGGCTTCACCGATTAACCTCAATAACAAGCAGCTGCCAGCGCGCCAGATCGTCGCGAACTGCTGCCAGTGGTTGTCGATCGGTGGTTACCGTGGGCCGTACTGTGGTTACACCGGCGGACCAGTGGCGACCGACGACGACATCATTACCACCGATGCCGCCAGCGACATGTGCAGCGGCACGCTCAAGGGCTGCAAGTTTCGATACGGCGAGACCGGCCAGTTGCGCTTTGGCTCGTTCCCGTCAGCTGGGAGGATCGGATGAAGATCACGAAATCAACGCTTGATCATATCCATCAGCAGGCGATTCAGTGCTATCCGGCCGAGGCCTGCGGCCTGATCATCAGAGAAGGGCGGGCGCAGGTATACGTACCATGCACGAACGTGGCCACAACCACTGGTGAACACTTTCGGCTCGCTCCCGCAGAGTATGCCGCTGCCGAAGATCGCGGCACCGTGCTGGCGGTAGTGCACAGTCATCCGGACTATTCGCCGCAACCCAGCGAAGCAGACCGGGTAGCGTGCGAAGCCAGCGGCTTGCCCTGGCACATCATCGAAGTGCGAAAGGGCGACGATGGAGTGGTCTCTGCCGGTGAGCTTTTCAGCTTCACTCCCACAGGCTACCAGGCGCCACTGATTGGCCGGCCGTTCCATCACGGAACGCTTGATTGCTACCAGATGATTGTCGACTACTACCAGCGCGAGCTTGGCATCACGCTCAAGCAGTACGGGCGCGAGGACGACTGGTGGAGCAACGGCGGCAACCTGTACATGGAGAACTACGCCGATGCAGGGTTTTCGCCTGTGAACGATCTGCAGCAGGGTGACGTGATCATCATGCAGGTGCGGGCGCCAGTCCCGAATCACGCGGGCATCTACTTGGCCGATGGCATCCTCAAATCAGAGCCGGAGCATTACCCGGCGCCGCGATCAATCCTGCACCACCTGCACGGGCGAGACAGTCGCCGCGACGTTTACGGAGCCTTCTGGGCGGAATCCACACGGCTGATCCTTCGGTACAAGGACATGATCCAATGACCTCGATTAACTATGCCCCAAACGAGCGCCTACGCACCATCCGACTGTACGGCACCCTTGGCGCACGCTTTGGCCGCGTTCATACCCTGGCCGTTAACAGCGCTGCTGAAGCCTGCCGCGCGCTTGGCGTGCTGCTGCCGGGCTTCGAGCAGTTCATGATCGGCTCCAGGGATAAGGGCATGACCTTCGCCGTTTTCCACGACAAGCGCAACATCGGGAAAGATGAACTTGGCGATCCGCCGGGCCGCGCCGAGATCCGCATTGCGCCTGTGATCCAAGGATCGAAGCGCGCTGGCACTCTTCAAACGGTAGTGGGAGTAGCCATATTCGCCGCAGCAGTATTTTTCTCTGGTGGCGCTGCGGCAGGCTCCGCAGGGCTTTTTGCAGGGTCCGCAGGCTGGGGCATTGTTGGTTCAATCGGTATTTCCCTTGCTCTTGGTGGGGTTGCTCAGATGATCGCCGGCACACCAAAAGGTTTGGGGGCGCAGGACCAGGCTGATAACAAGCCCAGCTACGGTTTCAACGGCCCAGTGAACACGCAGGCCCAAGGCAACCCAGTCCCCTTGGGGTATGGGCGAATGATCGTCGGCAGCGCTGTGATCAGTGCAGGCATTTATGCAGAAGATGCGCAGTGATAGTCTCGGACCTTCTTTCATGAGGGACCGACATGCGTATTCTTACAGGCATTCTCACTTCTTTATTGCTGGCTGGCTGCAGCACCTCACCAGTATCGATTGATAAGGCTGATCCAGTTCCGCAAGCCAGGATTCACGGCTTTTCCACTAAGACCGAGTCTCAACTGGTCGTCACCAGAGACACCGGACTATTCGGGTCGGGCGTCAACTACAGCCTGTACATCGACGGGGCTCTGGCCGCGGAGTTTGCGTCGGGCGAGGTAGCAAGATTTGGCATTTCACCTGGCCGGCATATCCTTGGCCTTGCACCAAGCACCATGTTCGGTGGGAGCCAGCATGAATCTGAAATAAACGTAAAACCGGGCGAGGTCATCCGCCGGCGAATATCGCTCGATGGTGGCGGTTTTCATCTAACCCCCACCGCATACTGAATCACACAAACCCGCTCCGGCGGGTTTTTTTATGCCCGGAGAAAAGTGCATGGGTTCGCTTCAAGAGATCAGCGGCGCCAAAAGCAGTGGGTCGAGCCAGAAGGCGGCGACCGAGACGCCAGACAGCCTGATCAGCATCGCCTATGCAAAAGTGCTGGATGCGATCAGCGAAGGCCCCATCGCAGGCCTGGCCAACGGCAACCAGTCGATCTTTCTGAACAACACGCCTTTGGCCAATGCCGACGGCAGCCTCAACTTCACCGGCGTTACCGTGGGCACGCGCACTGGCGAGGCTGATCAGGAATATCTGCCGGGCTTCCCATCCGTCGAAAGCGAAACGGGCGTCGGCATCGAGCTGAAGTTTGCCAGCCCTTGGGTTCAGACGATCAGTAACACCGAACTGTCCGCCGTGCGCGTGCGCCTGGCTGTCCCGTACCTGACCTACACCGACGACAAGGGCAACATCAACGGCTTTCAGGTCGCTTACGCGATCGATATCGCCACCGACACTGGGCCCTACGTTCAGGTGGTGAACTCGTCGTTCAACGGCAAGACCACCAGCACCTACGAGCGTAGCCATCGCATTGACTTGCCAGCATCGACGACTGGCTGGCGCGTGCGTGTGCGCCGTCTGACGCCGGACTCGACCACGTCGAACATCCAGAGCACCACCAATATCTCGTCTTACACCGAGATCATTGACGCAAAGCTGCGCTACCCGTACACCGCCATGGTCGGCATCACCGTCGACGCTTCGCAGTTCTCCAGCATTCCGTCCAGGGCGTTCGACTGCAAGCTGCGCATCGTCCGCGTGCCATCCAACTACTTTCCGGACACCCGCACCTACGTCGGCACATGGGACGGTACGTTCAAGCTGGCGTGGACCGATAACCCCGCCTGGATCTACTACGACCTGATTCTCAACGACCGCTACGGGCTTGGCCAACTGATCACTGCCGCCCAGGTCGACAAGTGGGGCCTGTACCAGATCGCCGGCTACTGCGACGAGATGGTCGCCGACGGCAAGGGCGGTCTTGAGCCGCGCTTCACTTGCAACCTGTACCTGCAGACCCGCGCCGATGCGCTTCAGGTGCTTCAGGACCTGGCCAGTATCTTCCGTGGCATGGCGTATTGGGCGGCTGGCTCGGTCGTGGCCTCGGCCGACATGCCGACCGATCCGGTGTACACCTACGCGAATGCGAACGTGATCGACGGCCTGTTCACCTACGTGGGCAGCGCACGCAGCACGCGCTTCTCCGTGGCTCTGGTGAGCTGGAACGACCCGTCCAACTTCTACGAGAAGAAGGTCGAGTATGTCAGCGACCAGAAAGCCTTGGCGCGATACGGCGTGCAGCAGACCGAGATTTCTGCGTTCGGCTGCACTTCGCAGGGCCAGGCGCAGCGCCTCGGGCACTACACACTGCTGACCAACCTGCTGGAAAACGAAACCGTCAGCTTTGCTGCTGGCCTGGACGGCACCATCGCGCGCCCGGGCCAGATCATTCGCATCGCGGATGCTGACCGAGCAGGGCGAAGAATTGGCGGCCGGATCAAAGCAGCCTCTGCGCGCACCATCACGCTTGACGCCGATGCAGCGGTATCGGTGGGCGATTCCGTGACGGTGATCCTGCCGACCGGCGTGGCGCAGACCAAGACGGTTACCGGCTATGCCGATCGAGTCATGACTGTCGGGACGTCGTGGACCGCCATTCCGGTCGCTCAGTCGGTTTTTGCGATCGAGAGCAGCACGTTGGTCGCGCAGACCTACCGAGTGCTGTCGGTCGCCGAGAACTTCAGCGACACGGAGATGAAGTACGACATCACGGCCGTGAAGCACGTGGCGGGCAAGTACGCCGCGATCGATAACGGCGCGCAAATTGTTCAGTTGCCCGTGACAGTTATCCCGCCCAGCGTGCAACTGCCGCCGACCAACATTCGGCTGTCGTCCTTCAGCGCTATTGACCAGGGCGCCGCAGTCACGACGATGCGCGTCGAGTGGGATGCGCCGGCGAATGCGGTTTCCTATGACGTCTGGTGGCGCCGCAACAGTAACGATTGGGTTTATGCGGGCCGAACCTACTCAGCAGCGATTGAGGTGGTCGGCATTTACGCAGGGACGTACCTGGTTCGCGTGGCGGCCCTGAACTCGCTGAATGCTGCTTCGATCTGGGGCTACAGCGAATCCACGCTGCTCAACGGCAAAGAAGGCCTGCCGCCGGCGGTGACCTCACTGACGGCAACGCCGCTGATCCTCGGCATTCACCTGAAATGGACTTTCCCACCAGGTGCGGAAGACACCCAGCGCACGGAGCTCTGGTACGGCCCGACCACGGACCTCGCGGCCGCGACGAAACTCAGCGACCTGGCCTACCCGCAGTCCGAGTACAACATGCAGGGCCTGCTCGCGGGCGTGACGTTCTTCTTCTGGGCGCGGCTGGTCGACCGGACCGGCAACATCGGTCCGTGGTACCCGTTCGGTCAGGGCGTGATGGGGCAGAGCAGCTCTGATGCTGGGCCTATCCTCGATTATCTCGCCGGCCAGATCGGCGAATCGGAGCTTGGGCAGGAGTTGCAGGACAAGATCGATCTGATCGACGGCCTGCAAGAGCAGATCGATGCGCTGGACGGCCTGAAAGCCTATGACCCGAATGCGACTTACACCAAGGGCCAGATGATCGTCATGGACGGTCGCATCCTCCAGGCGGCCAAGAACGTGCCGGTGAACACACCGCCGCCCAACACTGCGTTCTGGACGGACGTCGGTCAGAGCGTCGAGACAGCCAATGGCCTGGCGCAGCAGGTGGCGACCAACACCACCGACATCACCACCATCGACGGGAGGGTGACGGCCCAGGCTTCAAGCTTGCAGGCGCTGCGGTCATCCGCCCGGGATGACGATGGTGAAGGTGACCTGGCCGATGCCCTGAAGGGCTGGAGCAGCACGGCCAGCATCGTCACCGAGGCCAAGACCGCCGCCAGCGCGACCGAGGCAGTCGCGAAGAGCGTCACGCAGTTGACTGCTACGGTGGGCGACAACGCTGCGCAGGTTACCGATCTGCGCCAGGTGGTCACCACGAACCAGCAGGCCACGGCCACCGCGATTCAGCAACTGGGTGTGAAGGTCGACGGCAACACGCTCGATATTCAGACTCAGTCGCAGGCGCTGGTCGACGTGAACGGTAAGGTCTCAGGCTCCTGGTCCGTGAAGATGCAATACAACTCGGCGACCGGGCAGTACATCGCCGCCGGCATCGGGCTTGGCATTGAGAACACCGCAGCCGGACTACAGAGCCAGTTCCTGGTCTCTGCCGATCGGTTCGCCATCGTCAACACCATCGCCGGCGGTGCCGTCTCGGTTCCGTTCGCGGTGCAGGGCGGGCAGGTGTTCCTCAACCAGGCGTACATTCAGGACGGGACCATCACCAACGCCAAGATCGGCAGCTTCATCAGCTCGACGAACTACGTGGCGGGCCAGACCGGCTGGATCTTCAACAAGGACGGCACGCTGGAAATCAACGGCGGCGCACCGGGGCAGGGGCGAATCGTCGTTAACAACCTGTATGTCGCGGTCTATGACGGCAATGGCATGCTTCGCGTGAAGCTGGGTAATTTGGGGTGATTCATGGCCTACGGCATGCGGGTGTGGGACGCCTCGGGAAACCTGCGCATGGACGAAAACTCGTTCACTGTGCGGATTGTCCTGTCGGTAGTCGTCAACAATAGCGGCTGGACAATCGTCAACTCGCAGGGCGCGGGGTATCAGGATTTCAGTTGTCCAGGCGTCACGCCGTCCAATGCCTCGGCCACTTGCCTTCCTGTGGCTAATTACACAAGCAATGAGACTCAGTTCGAAACCGAGGTGCGGACAGACGTGGTGCGGGTCTATAACTACAATCGGGGGTACGCCGGATTTACCAACCCGGCAACCACGGCTTCAATGCGACTGATCGTCGTGAGGATGTCTTGATGTCGTATGGCTTTCAGTTCATGAACAATAGCGATGTCGTAACGCTAGACTCCGAATTTGCGCGGCTTGTCGTTCTTGATCAGGGCGCTTACTCGCCAAACGCGGAGAGCGGCTTGCGTGCGAACGTAAATTTCTCACGTGTGATCACCTCGCAAGAACCGCCATTGATTTTCGCTAAGCCAACCGTAGTCAGTGGGCAGGCAGCAATTACCAGCGTTTTGATATACGGATCTCCTGGTAACTGGACCGGGTTCGGCATTCGCACGCGAAGCGTGAACCATGCGCCCCCAAATGGCACATGGTTCGTTGGCGCCTTTGCTGCGCAAGGTGTAAGCCAATACGGTATGCAGCTTTTCGACGGATCGGGGAAGCTTCTTTTCGATAGTGGAAACCCATGCGCGGTATTTACGGCGGCATATCAGAACTGGGCATATGCCTTCACGCAGACCCTAGACGTTGGCGTAACTAATTTCTTTTCCAGTCCAAAGCCGATCAACACCGTGGACTACATGCTGATCAATAACTACAGCATGAACGTGGTAGCAGGGTCTAACTCGGGCGCTCTTGTCGCAAGCGTTTGGGATTTCACTAATGGGACGCTGTACGCAACTATGACGTCTTCAGCTAACTCTCAGACGTTCTACCTGCCCGCCTTATTCGCCAGGCTCGTCGCTTAACTTTTCCAAACCAAAGGAATTACATATGCCCTGGTACAGAGCCGGGACGGTTTCTGTCGTCCAAAATTCGAATGCGGTGACCGGTACCGGCACAGCATTTATCGCCAATGCGCGGGTAGGGGATGCCTTTCGCGGCCCGGACGGTGCCTGGTATGAGGTGACCAACATCCCGAGCAACACCTCGATGTCCATCTCGCCGAACTATCAGGGCGCGAGCAGCAGCTCGGGTGCCTACGCGCTGGCGCCAATGCAGGGCTACGTGAAGGACTCTGCCGACGCCCTGCGTGCATTGGTGAACCAGTTCGGGCCGGTGCTGGCGGTGCTCGGCACTACAGGCACCCTGGCGGGTGTTCGCTCCGCGTTGAACCTGACCAACACCGATGGCTTGCCTGAAGGCGACAACAAGTACTTCTCGGATTTTCGGGTGCGCGCGGCGGTGCTCACCGGGCTGGTGACGACCAGCACTGCCGATGTGGTTGCAGCCGATAACGTCTTGACCGCCATCGGCAAGCTGCAGGCGAAGGCCGCTGCTGCTGTGACGGCACTCGGTCAAAAGGCTGCCAGTGGCACCAACAGCGATATCAAATCCCTGACCGGCCTGACCACCGCGCTGTCCGTCGGCCAGGGCGGTACCGGCGTCACCACAACGGCAGCGCTGCTGTCTGCGCTGCTGGCGGCGGGCGCCTTCGGCAAGAGCAACATCCTCGGCAGCGTCGGGCAGAGTGGCGGGGTGCCCACGGGCGCCATCATCGAGCGCGGAAGCAACGCTGCCGGTGAATACACACGCTTCGCCGACGGCACCCAGATCTGCTACTGCAAACCCTCTGGCATCGTCAGCGCCTCAGCTGGCCTGAACGTTCTGGGGCCTTACTCGACCCCGGCGGCGTTTGCCGCATCGGACTTCATCGTCCTGGGCAACGCAGTGCCGCAGGGTACGAACGATCAATACGGCATTGTCCTGGCGTATCCCGCCAGCGTTGGGTCGTTCAACCTGGTGCTGCGTAACGGTGCGGCTGCCCAGCAGTTCGCGAGCTTCCGAATTCTTGTCGTCGGCAGGTGGTTCTAATCATGATTATCAAATTGCACCCGCAGCGCCGCGATGAGCTGCTCGAAGTCCACAAGAGCGGCGATACGCTGGTCATCAACGGCGAGCCGCTGGACTTCAGCCCTCTACCGGACGGCGCCACGCTCCCGGCCGGCGCTGTCGATAGCCCATGGTTCACCGGGGACGTTGATCGCGTGAACGGCGAGCTGGTAATCAACCTGCTGCTGCCATTGCCAGTCAACTACAGCCAGGCGCAGGCGTTTCCCCAGGACCTGGTGGGCGTCCCGGATGGTCCGGTGCTGCTGCCTCAACCGTTGCCGGTGCCCGAAGTTGTCGAAGAACCGCAGGAGTTGGCCGAATGAGCAAAATCGACTGGTCGAAAATGATCACCAAAGAGATGAAGGAGGCTGCGGCGCTGGCGCTGGTGCTTGCCGAATCCAAAAGCCTGCTCGCCCAGCGTAACGCCGTGGCTGCCGAGCAGATCGCCCGCATTCAGGACCGTGTGGACACGCTGGGGTACGGCGTTGATGCCGGCGTGGCCACCGAAGAGGACGAGGCCGAGCTGGCGGCGCTGACGATCAGCCTCAAATCGTGGAAAACCTACAAGTTCGCCCTAGGCAAGGTGGCCACGCAGCCGACCTGGCCGGCGGCGCCGGTATGGCCCCCAGCCCCCGCAATCCCTGAAATCGCCGCAGATCCCGCCGCGCTGTCGCTCGACACCGTCTGATCGCGACCCCCGCGACCCGGCCCGCCCAGCGCGGGTATTTTTTTGTCTGGAGAAAAGCGATGCCACGAATCCAATCCGATGCGGCGGGCGGCAAGAACGTACTAGCCTTCCTCGACATGCTGGCCTGGTCCGAACTGGGCGCCGATTACCTGCGCCGCAGCGATGACGGCTACAACGTGATCGTCACCGGCACCGACGGCGTGCTGGAGATGTTCTACGACTACAGCACTCACCCATTCGCCAATGGCCGGAAGTCAAAGGTGTTCAGCCGTTCTGGCCAGACCTCGAACGCCGCCGGCCGGTATCAGTTCATGCTGAAGGATTACGCCCACTACCGCGACCAACTGAAACTGTCCGACTTCGGGCCGGTGAGTCAGGATCGCTGGGCCATCCAACTGATCAAAGAGCGCCGCGCCCTGGACGACGTAAAGGCCGGACGGGTCGAGTCAGCGATCGCTAAGTGCCGGAACATCTGGGCAAGCTTGCCCGGGGCAGGGTATGGCCAGCGCGAGCACAAGATGCAGGATCTGCTCGACCAGTATGTCGCCGCTGGTGGGGTGCTGACATGACTGACCTGCGAGCTACGCTGCTCGCCTACGCACTGGGAGTGGCCGCAGCATCAGGTCTGGCGTGGTGGGGGCTGTCTTCCGCGTATGGTCGCGGCGAGGCGGCGGCCGATATGCGCTGGAAAGCCCAATGGGCCGATCAGGAGACGCTCCAGGCAAAAGGTTTGGCCGCCGCCACGACGGCCAATCGAACCGAAGAGCAACGCCGCCAAGCGGCAATCAATCAGGTAGCGAATGATGCGAAACAACAACAGGTTGCGGCGGTGGTTGATGCTACTGCCGCTGACGCTGCTGGCCAGCGGGTGCGCGACCAAGCAGGAAAACTGGCTGCCGGAGCAAGTTGCACCGCCGGCGATTCCGGAGCTACCCGCCGAAGCCAAGCAGCCACCCGCGCCGCCATGGTGCTTTCCGACCTGTTCCAGCGGGCTGACGCGCGAGCGGGAGAGCTGGCAAGAGCATATGACGCAGGCCGAATAGCCGGGTTGGCATGTGAGGCAGCCTATGCGGCTCTCAAATCAAAATGATTGTGATCTTCTAAAGTGCGGTGATATAACCGATCGCGATAGGAGTCTATTCATCAAGTTTGGGGGTTTATGTGTCGACTGTAACATATGAAGATACCAATCAGATGGTCAAGGCGCTCGCTCATGAGTTTGAAGATAGTTGGGTAAATCAGGAGTCGCTTAAATTTCTTAGGCGTGGGAAGTATGCCAAGACTCAAGTAAATATAAAGCATGTCCCGGAGGAGTGGAGCTCGAAAAGTTTTAGGTGCCAAAATGGACATGATTTTTATCCTGATTGGCTAGCAAAAATTCCACCGGTTTCTTGCTTTAAGCTGAAGAGTGGTATGTTCAGGCAGGCAACTGTTAATACCGCGTGTACAGTTTGTGAAGCTGGCTTTGATATGGAGATTTATCAGCCGCGAATCCGTGGTGAAAGCGCAATATTTGGAGATGAAGCGTTTAGGGAGGTTGATGGGAAAACAGTATTGTGTTACTCGTTTGTGGGCTTTTCTGGCGGACCCAAGAAGCGCAGAACGTTCAAGAAAGAGTTCGATAAAGCCAAAAAATACCTAGCTCCCACTATCAATCCGGATGACTGGGTTCTTCATGTTAAAGATTTAGTTGGTACCGAGCGCCGTAGAGGTATTGAACACTTGGCCCATCTCAATCGTGATCAGGTTATCAAAGGTTTGAAGCAAGTATTGGCTGTGATTGCAAAGTACAGTGCTTCTCAAAGCCTCAACGTGTACAGCGCGATCAGCGTAGTAAAGCAAACGCGACTCGCGGGTGCAACAAAGCTACAAGCTCAGTCGTTCGCGTATAGCGCTGCTCTGATGAGAGTGGTGTCAGAATATACGAGAGCTGGAGTTATGCCGGCTTTCTACTTTGAAAGAACGGGGTCGGATGGGTGGGCTAAAGACTTATTTGACGGGGGGCGTCTCACGTTGTTGTGGGCCCGTTTAACCAATGGGGTACCGGTGAAAAGCCCAGAGTTTGTTTTGCCAACGAATAATTTTCTTTTGGAAGTTGCAGATTCTATTAGTTATGTTGTTGCCAGAGAGTTGTATGCCGTCGGGAGTCGTGCTTCAGGTAAGCCGCTTAACGCGGAGTTTGATACGAAGCTGTTAGGCCGTACGAGGTATATATGGACAGATGCAGAGGGTGGGTGGAATAATTTTTTTGGGAATGGCTTTCCGATGGCGGCGATGTTTAAAGGTACTGATTGGGAACGATTTATTTAGTTGTTGGCTAGATGCATTGAATGCTAACCAAGCTGGGCGATCCATGGCGAGAAAATTTGCTTGAGCATTGAGGGTATTCGATGAAGCCTAAAGCCCCCGGCTTATCGGTAAACCGGGGGGGGCTATTTAACATACGACCCGTTATGGGTAACGCCGGTTACAGCATTTTGCTGAGCGGCACAGGTGGCTCAGGCTCGGCGGGCTTTCCCAGCACGTAAACCACTTGGGTAGTCAGTGACGCGCCTTGTACTGTCGGCTGCAGCCCTGGGACCACGGCCAGCAAGTGCCAGCCTTGGGCGAGCTTGGCATTCGCATCACGGCTGCCGTTGACTTCGATTACCTGTTTCACTTCACTGAACTGCATATCGACTCCTTGCTTTGCACAGTGGCCGTTCCAGGCTGGCCCGGCCGGAGTTCCTGTCTGCTCGTTATGGGTAACGCGGCGTCAGTCCTTTTTATCGTTTCCAAAAGCCCCAGCAGCGATGAACTGCTGACGGATCGGATTATTTGGATCGACCTCGGGTGCGGGCTTGCCCAATACGTAGCAAGGCAGATGTTTGCCGTTGTCACCATAGGAAGACGACGTCACTGCCAATAGCTTCCAGCCATCCCTAAGATGGCTATTGACCAATGACTCCCCGAACACTTGCTTGATTTCGACTGCATCGCTCATCTGCATCGGTCTTGCTCCTTGCACTGCATTGAGGCCGCGCCAGCCGGGCCCGGCCAGGGATGAGCGATTCTAATCACAGATTCGCCACCTGGCATGACGGCGGGCATAAAAAATCCCCTAGGACGCCGGGGGCTGGCTATGCAAGGGCCGGACGGCCTGAGAACTGAATCTGCCTGCTGAGCAATCCGCACAGCCTACGGTTTAATAACTCTCAGTCAAACCTCTGAAAATCAATGGGGCAAAAATGGGGCAACTCGTACGCCATTCCATGCCAATCCATGCTATTTAAGCGGCGTTCAATATTACTGGAAAGCCGCCTGTAAGCCCCGTTCGGTATGGCTTGCAGGCGGTTTGGGCATTAATACCCGAGCACAATTGGCGTTTGTCAGTTTGGCTGGATGCGCGAACCACCCACTGGACTGCGCCACCGGCCTGATTGCTTGGGATGATTGCCTTCCTGGCACGAAAGGATACGAGATTCGGCAGCAAAGCTTGGCCAATCTCGCAGGAGCAAAGGCGGCGAAAGATGCGCGGGATGATGCTCAATGGAGATCCTACGGCGCCACTCCGGGCACTGATGCTTACGTCAGTTGTCGCGTTCAGTTGAGCAAATAGGCCCGCTCACCCACCGAACAGATCATCCTGAGGGTCGCTGTCGACCGCCGCGATCAGATGCGGCCCCTGATTGCGCACATTCCCCACATCCTTGCTCACCTCGAACCAGGTAAATTCCTCGGTCGACCTGCAGCACTCCTTGGCGATCTCGGCGGCGCGCTCTGGCGTCGTCTCGGGATCAACCCATTCGCGAGCGTGCTCCGGGCTCAGCACCACTGGCCGGCGGTCGTGAATGTCCACCATGCCCTGATCTGAATCCGCAGTGATGATCACAAACCCGTCCTGCGGGTCTGGCTCCAGCCCCTCATGCACTTCTGCCAGCGCGGCGAAGAACATTGGGCCTTCCTCCTTCAGCCTGATGAAGTAGGGCTGCTTCTTCTTCGGATCATCCGGATCCTTCACCCACTCGAACCAGCCGTTGGCCGGGGCGAGCGCTCGGCCATTCGGCCACAGTTGTTTGAAAAACCTCCCTGTCATTACCGTTTCAACCCTGGCATTGATCGGCGCCGGACGTTTTCCTTCACCTTTCGCCCAGAACGGCGACCATCCCCATTTCACTTTGTCCACGCTCAGCCCGCCGTCCACCGGCCGGATAATCTCGACCCGGGTCGACGGCGCAACGTTGAAGCGCTGAATCGGCCAGAGGTCGTAGCCGTTGATGACGATCTGCTTAGACGCCAGGTCTTTGAGGTAATGGTCCATCGGCTCGTAGATCGAGTAGCGTCCGCACATGGTGTCACCTGTCGAAAATCGGCTTATACAGTATTGACCACGATAGCTCAGCTTAGTTAACTGTATGCATATACAGTATCAGAGAGAGCTGGCCATGTATTTCCTCATCACACCGCGAATACGCTTAGGCGTGGCGATCGACAAAAAGGAGCTCCCCAAGATTCTCCCGGTCCGGGGAGATGTCCACATCATCGAAACGCATGACGAACTGCTCGGGCGTACCACCACTACCGCCTGGGTATTCACCGCTGCCCCGGGGCCGGGAGTGCTTCCCCGTTTGCTGGACGTGACCATCACCGGAATGGCGACGAATGGGATGAACCTCACTGGCGTCGAGGTGATAGACGATGCGTTCTATGCGCAGTCATGGTGGTGCCGCTTTGAGTGACGGCATGCTTTTCGATCAGCAGAAAATCTCCCTCGATGAATTGTTCAACATCCGAGATCCGGGCACGTACCTGGTCAAGGTGGAAGGTGACAGCATGGAGGGCGCCGGCATCTTCTCCGGCGACCTCCTCATCGTGGACAAGGGCATGGAGCCGGCCGAGGGGATGATCATCATCGCTGTGGTCGACCAGGAGCCGACGGCTAAATACCTGACTTTCGAGTCTGGGATGCCCGTGCTCCGATCAGCGAGCCCGAAGTACCCACCGCGGTACATTCTGGAGAACAACGACTTCGAGGTTTGGGGCGTGGTCACCTACAGCATCCGCGACCACGATAGGAATTAGAGATGGACTTCAAAGAGAGAGAATTGAAGATCTGGCATGACCTGCTCGACCATGAGGCCAGGCGCGAGTGCGCAACCGACCACTGGTCTGGTGAGTTGCTGGGTCACGCCAAGGCGATGCGCAGGATGTCCGTCATCGATGATGAGGAGTTGTGCGAACTGCTCGAGCTGGCCGATGCGGCATTCAGCCATGTCAATGAAGAGCTTGAGACCAGACGGTGGTTGGAGGAACAGCGAGGCATGGAGGAGGGTGAGGGTCGGCAGGACGCCGGAGATGGCGGGGAATTTTTTCCCCAAAACAGCGGGTGAACCTATTGAAAACAAAGGGTTGCGAAGTGACGTATTGTCACCCTTTCTTCATGGCGATATCGGGCTCAAGCGCCTGATTGGTAAGGGGAATAGCCTTATTCCATTGTAGTAGTGCGCTATTACCTGCCCCCGTCGAGCGCTACTACTATCAATTGAGCTCTATTGCACCGACAACAAAAATAACAAGGACAAAAGCCATGAGAGACCTGATGCTCGATCGTCGCCGCTTCCTGCAGGGCAGTGGCGGATTGCTGTTGGGAACCCTGTTGTTTACCTCCGGACCTATAGCATTGCTGGCGCCGAGCAGGACCTGGGCGCTGGAGATGAGCACGCTGGACAGCGCCACCGGCAGCAAGCTGTTGCTGGTGATCCGCAGGATTTTCCCCCATGACACCATGGAAGATGCCGTC
>Ga0105244_10000217_pt1 | contig 59665 bp, 48 predicted proteins | sample KBSM44metaG_FD_80423 | JGI IMG/M metagenome (GOLD analysis project Ga0105244, IMG submission 80423) | Miscanthus rhizosphere microbial communities from Kellogg Biological Station, Michigan, USA - KBS M4-4 metaG | ecosystem: Host-associated > Plants > Roots > Rhizosphere > Soil | place...
CAGTAGTGAAACGATGTATCGCCGATGGTAGTGTGGGGTTTCCCCATGTGAGAGTAGGTCATCGTCAAGATTGAATTCCAGAAACCCTCTTCGCTTACGCGTTGAGGGTTTTTGTTTGTCTGGGGTTCCAGAAATCTCTGCATCCTCTGTCTATTGCAATGCAGCCGCATAGGCGCCAGAGACCCCAAGACTTAGTGAAACGCCCCCATCCCTGCCAGTCTGCTGCCAGGTCGAAGGTGGAAGCTGCGCAGCACTGGCAGGCTTCCGTCCGGCTGACGTGGCGCATCCCACCCCGTCTCCGAAACATCCTCAAAGTCTGCGTCAGTTACCGGCGTTGGCAATGTCCAGGAGTTGTGTGCCATATCCAGTCCTTCGGTGTTAACGGTCAACCGTCCCTTGTAGGCGATGTTGTTGAGCAGGTTACCGAGAGGGATCAGTGAACCATCCGGGGCGATACCTGCCATGTTGTAGTTCACGCCATTTGCAAAAGCCGTGTTGTTGATGAAGTCCAGTGCCAGGGTATGGTGATTGGCATAGAAACCAGCGGACTTGTTGTCGAAGGCAACTGAATTACGGACGATGTGTTTCACGCCGTCAGGCACATACTTGCCACCGTATCCGCCGGCCTTGATGCCATTACCATTGCCTGCTTCAAGTTTTGTTCGCGTGCCAGGCAGGTAACCCTGCTGCCATGCCCATGAGCTTTCGATGGTGACTGGCGAAAAGGCATTGATCAGGTCAAAGCCGTCGTCAGAATTGGCCCACGCTCTGCAGCCGCGGAATACATTACCTGGATGGCCCGCCTTGATATGTGCGCCGAAGCCGTCTGCACTCTGACCTGCGCCGTTTGAGGTGTAAGGATCGTAGTTGTGGTGAGAGTCGGAATTCAGTACCAGGTTATAGCCGCCGTTCTGAATGAACAGGCCGGGTCCCATGTTGTGATGCAGATTGAGTTGCTCGAAGGTATTGTGGCTGCCGCTGTTCCAGATGCCCCATGACTCGTGGTTGAGATGGTTTTCCGGCTGCTGCGGTACGCCGGTCACCTCCAGCCCCTTCAGGTGTAGCCAGCTACCGGTAACGTTGAAGCCTTTCACCCTACAATCGTCTTTCATGGCCGAGAAATCGAAAACCGGTGTTTCGCCCGGATAGGCCCAGTAGCGTATGGGTTTGTTTTCGCTGCCGCTGTTGTTCAGGGTGATGGCATTCACGGTGTCTGTGCGGGTAGCGCAGCGGTTGATGCCGGCTGTGTAGGCATAGGTGCCGCCGCGAAAGTACACCGTGTCGCCGGCCTTTGCGGCTTGCTGTGCGCGCATGATGGTGCGCAGCGGTGCGCCTTTGGTACCCGCTGCGTGATCATCGCCATTGGGGGCCACGTAGTAGTCAGTTGCATGCGCTGTTGCAGCGCCGACCAGCAAGACCGTCAGCAGTATCGTTCTCATAGGGTCACTCCAAGCCTGCCTGGTGTAATCGTATGCGTGTTTGCTGCCCCTCATTATGAATTCGATGAATAAAGAGTCTGCTCGCCTGAGGCCCGCAACACGGCCTCACTCAATTCAAAGACGATAAAAAAGGCCGCATTTTCATGCGGCCTTCTGTTCACAGCAATCAGCCTTTAAGAGGCCAGTTCCGGAACCTCTGGTTTCACATCGTCACGACGCTGAATGTATTTCCAGTCCGCTTCATCAATGTAGATGCCATTGGGTCCGCTACCGCCTTCCAGGTCGATGGCAACATGAGCCGAGACCTGTGGCTTGACACTGGCCAGAATTGGAACGAAGCCTAGTTGCAGGCTGGTTTCCAGCAGGGCTGCCTGATTCTTCTCGTCGATGTCTGCGGCTTCGTCGAGGTAGTAAGGCAAACGCACCCGCCCGGCCTGATCGCGATCCATCAAGTGCAACAGCAGGTACATGTTGGTCAATGCCTTGATGGTCATCGTGGTGCCGTTGGAGGCAGCCCCATCGATATCGGTGTGGATAACCGGCTGACCATTGACCTTGGTGATTTCGAATGCCAGTTCGAACAGGTCTTTCAAGCCCAATTGGTTGTGGTTGGCAGCCACAAGCCGTGCCAGATATTCCTTGGCTTCTTCGTTCTTGTTGTCCTGCTCTGCGCTCTGGCTCAGGTCGAAGACCGACAACGTCTCGCCTTCCTCGTACTGCCCGGCGCTGTGGATGATCTGGTCGATGTGCTTGAGGGCTTCCTTGTTAGGGGCGAGCACGATACGGAAGCTTGCCAGGTTCGAGACCTGACGCTTGTTGATCTCGCGGTTGAACAGCGCCAGTTGATGCTCAAGGCTGTCGTAGTCGCTACGGATGTTGCGCAGGGTACGTGCGATATCCGTGACCGCAGCGCGACGCGCCTTGCCCAGCGTAAGCGCTTCGTCGGTACGGTGCGCGTAGGCATTGATCAATAACTGCAGGCGACGCTCCATGTCGTCCTCGCTGTCGAACTTGGCCACACCCTTGAGGCGAACCTGTGCGTACAGCGCCTCAATCTGCCCATCGCTGCGCAACAGACCCTGCCAGCTGTCCTGATAGTCGTTGAGCAGCGGCAACAGGTTATCCATGGAGTCGTCGATCGGGTCCATGAACGGTGTGCCGAAAGGCAGGTCTGCTGGCAGTAACTGACGGCGACGTAGCGCGTCGTCCAGCGTGCGTTGCTTGGATTCCATATCGCCGATCTGACGTGCGATCAATTGCAGCTTGGCTGACAGTTGCTGCACGCGCTCGGTGAACGCGTCGCTGGAGCGTTTCAGTTCATCCTGAGCGGCTTCCATCTGCGCAAGTTCTTCCAGCTTGGTGGATTCCTCTGCGCTCAAGGTCTGGCAACGGCGGAAGTCTTCAAGCGCCTTTTGCGCATCCAGCACCTGCTGGTACAGCGCTTCGGTCTGGGTCTTGCTCGCCGAACGGTCGGCAGCGACAGCCTGCTGGGTTTTCAGTTGTTTGAGTTCTTTCTCCAGTCGCTCTTTCTGATCGCGCAACGCGGCACGATCGGCCAGCGCCTGCAGGGCAGGCGGCTCGATGCTCGACAGGTTGATGGTCAGCCCCGGTACTGCAAACTGATCGCCCTTGAAGCCATCCAGAATGGTCTCCAGCGACTTGACCCACGCATCGCCATCATCCAGCGCAATACCTTGCTCACCCAACGGCAAGCTGAACAGTGCGCTGTTGAACAGACGCATCAGACGTTCGACGTCCGGCTGGGAAAACTCTTCGCGCAGGCGGGCGTAGCTGTTGTTGTCCGCATGATCGAGCTGCTGTTTGACCGACTTGAGGCGTTTTTCCAGATCGCGCAGGCGCTCGTCCAGGTCTTCGGCGCTGAACTGCCGGGACTGGGCCAGCGCACCGGCCAGCTCATCATGAGCGTCCTTGGCGGCGAGCAGCTGTTGCTCCAGCACCTTGACGTCATCGACCAGCGCAAAACGATTCTTCAGCACCGACAGCTCGCCGACCCAGCGCTGGATGCTGCTGATCTCGCGCTCCAGGCGCATCAGTTCCTGGGTGCTGCTGCGCTGATCGTTTTGCATCTCATCCTGCTGAGCACGGTAATGCTCAGCCTGGATCACCAGCTCTTCTTTGCGCGCACCGGAGTAATCCGACCAGGTGCCGAGCAGTGAATCGAGGATCGGTGACAGACGATGCAGTTTGCCGCGCAACACATCGCGCTGTTTGACGCCAGCGGCCAGCGCCTCGACCAGAGGGCCGGCCAGCACCAGCGAGTTGTAGTCCTGTTCCATACGCCGCACATCGCGGAAGGCTTCTTCACAGGCGGCAATGTAGTCGACGCTGCCCGAACGCAGGCTGTGCTCGAAGGCATCCAGAAACAGCTGCTTGAGTTTGGCAGCCGTGATTTCGCGCATGTGCAGCAGGTTGATGAACAGTGCGCGGAAGGTCTTGAGGCTCTGCTCGCTGGTGGAGCGCAGCGGGATCAATGTCAGGTCCAGCGGAATCGACGTGTGGCCGCCGACCAGCAGACGGCGCAGTTCGTCAGGCTTCAGCTCGTAGGCTTTCAGGCCCTGGCTTTCCAGGTTGCTGAACAGCTCTTTCTGACGCAGGCAGGTGTCGTTCTTCTGGTAATGACCCAGATCCAGCTCGCCGGCATAGGCGAAGAACTGATGGCCGAAGCCGCCACCCGGACCGCGACCCACGACGCCGATGACATGCGGGCCATGAGGCAGGGAAACTTCCACCAGAATATAGCTGGTGTCGGAGGCGAAGTAGAAGCGCCGCGATTGTTCCAGGCTGTACTTGCCGAAGCTCATGTCCGACATGCGCGCCAGAATAGGGAATTGCAGGGCGTTGATCGAGGCGCTTTTGCCGAGGTTGTTCGCACCATATACCGACAGCGGATTTTCCAGCGGGAACAGGCCGAGGCTGTAACCGGCAGTGTTCAACAGGGCAAAGCGGCGGATGCCATAACGTTCCTGGCTCATGTGTCCATCTCCTGTCGTTGCTCATCGGCGATTGCCCGGGCCAGTGCCTCTTCCTCGGTCTCTTCACCGAATTCAGCCAGGTCCAGCGGGTCATCGGTTTCCAGCAGTTTCTCGTCGCTGTCGTCATCGATGAGCACGGGCGTCGGCAGGGGCAGGGCGCTATGCAGGCTGGCGGCCAGATCGCGATCCTGTTGCACCGACAGGCACACATCGAGAAAACGGTGCATCGGCGGCAGGAAGCGGTAGATACCCACTTCCTCACTGGCAAAGCCCAACTGCGTCATGCGGCGCATGATCTTTTCTTCGAGCTCTTCCGGGGTCTGCACTTCAGCCTGGAGAAACAGATCGCGGTACTTTTCCAGCATCGAAGGCAACTCGTCGCGGCCCAGGCTGCCACCGTCGAGCACCGACATGGGGTCACGGCCCTGATCTGCCAGATGTTCAACGAGGATGAAGGTGAACAGTGCCAGGCGCTGGGCGGTCTTGTTGACCTGCGCGGCAGCCAGTTCAGGCACGAAGTAATAAAAGCCACGCGTGTCGCAGACCAGTTCGAAGCCCAGTGCCTTGAACAGCGTGCGGTACTGGTCCTGGCAATTGGAGAGCTGGGTGTACAGCTCCGGGTCGCGGCGGCTGATGTGATAGCCCTTGAACAGCTCGCGAAAGATCGGCGCGAGCTGGGACATTTCGGATAGATCAAGATGCATGAACGGTGCTCTCGGAATGCTCGGCCTGCTCGTCTTTTGCAGCGAGCAGGGCAAAGGAGCGAAGGCTGACGCGGTGCTCCCGGGTGAAATATTCGCGACGCTCGAGGCGTTCACGGGCGAAGCGCTTGTCGCGCGACAGGCGCGAGAACCAGTAGAGCAGCTCGTCGGTCTCCCCGGTCGGCTCCTGCTCCAGCAACCAGACCATCAGGTCAGGCATCGGCAAGGCGTCTTCGCAGCGTTCGAGCATCTCCTTGACCGTACGCGGTGCGCGTGGCGCCTGGCCCTTGCGGGTACCGCTGGCCTTGGGGAATCTCGCGGGTTTCGGCTCAAAACGCGCCAGGGCATACACGTAGGCCTCGACCTGACTGGCACTGCCCAGGAACGTGCTTTGCGGACGGGTGAACATCGGCATGGCAGCCTGCGGCACCGCATCCAGCCCCTTGCGGCGAATGGCGGACAAGGCCAGCGCTGCGCCACGGGTCACCGCATTATGGCGACGCGCTTCTTCGCGCAACGGCAGCAGCAGTTCGCGCGCATGGCGCAAGGTCAACTGGGCGCTGGTCTGCATTTCCAGAATGCGCGCGTGGGTGCGCAGCAGCATGTCGTCGTCGACCAGGTGACCGAGACGTTGTTGCTCGGTCAGTAGGCGCAGCAGGACGTTCTCGACCTTGCGCACGCCCTGTTCGAACGCACCGTCTGCGTTGACCAGTTGAATCATCGGCTCGACGTATTCGTCCCACGTCGCCAAGACTTCGGCATAGCGCTGACGCAACGGGATCTGCCGGTCACTGGTCTTGGCCCGGTCGGCCACGGCGACCAGCGCCTGTTCGTCGTTGGCGAGCTTCTTGAGTACGTCGCGCACGCGCATGTCCAGCAGCCGCAGTTGTCTGGCCAGATCGTTGGCGTCGCGAACCTCGAATGCATCCTGAATGTAACCGGCCAGTCGCTCCAGATGGCGCAGGTAGGCCTCGATTTCCAGGCACAGGCCCAGACGGTGCTCGCGGCGCAGGTACGACAGGAAGTCATGGATCTGTGCGTTGAGCTCGAAACGGTTCGGGCTTTTCGCGACGGGCACCAGAATGTCCAGACGGATCCACACGTCCAGCAGATTGGTGATGTCTTGCGGAGTGCTGTCCTGCTGCTGAGCGCCCAGTTGCAGGCGCAGCTCGCTCAGGCTCAACGTACCCTGGTCGAAATGTTCGCATAAGGGCTCAAGAAGCGCCCAGTGCTCGGCAAGGGCGCGCAGAACGCGCTTGGGTTCGATCATCGTTAGGCCGACTGTTGGCAAGTGAAAAGCGGCAATTGTACTGCATCAGCCGACTGATATTTCACCTGCGGGCGATATGCTGCAGCGCAAAAAGGCGAACAACGCTAGAATTGCGCGCTTAACTTATCCACAGGTGGCTGACCCTTGCTCAACGAGTCCCGTCGCCGCGCTTATTTGACTGCCATGCAGGTGGTCAACTGGCTGCCGCGCACAGAACTGCCATTCGCCGCGCCGTCGCGCCCGCAGCTGCTTGTGCCGTTGCCGCTGCCGGTCGAGGTGCAACGTGTCGCGCCTGCTGCTTCGCCAGCGGAGCACGCTGCACCTGCCGAAACGTCGAACGTCGAGCCGATGGCACGGCAGCCCGAACGCCAGAGGGTCGAGGTGCCGCGCCCTTCACTGGCCAGCACGCGCGCAGCCACCCCGGCCGCCGAAGAGGCCGAGCCGGCGCCGCCCAAGGTGCCGGTGGTACCGCCACCGCGTTTTGCCCTGCAATTGTTGCGTGCCGGACGCTGCATGTTGCTGGTCGAACTCACCACCGGTCAGCCGTTTCAGAGCCGTGATCCTTCCTACCTGCTGCTCAAGGACATGCTGCGCGCCGCCGGTCTGCCCGACAGCCCACAGATCATCGGCGAGCCCGTGCGCTGGCCATTGCTGGTCCGCGGCCAGATGGACCAGGGCCCGGAGGCCGCGCGTGATTTCGTGCAGGGCTTCGTCGGCGCGCGGCTCGAGGACGAGCCCTGCGCCTGCCTGTGGCTGATCGGGCTGCCGTCGATGAAGTACGCCGGTGAAGCCGATGCCGAGTCTTACCACCGTGAACTGCAGATTGAAGGCCTGGGCACGGCCTGGGCGCTGCCAGGTCTTGAATTACTGATGGACGAGCCTGAGCGCAAGGCGGATGTCTGGAAAGCCATGCGTCGGCTGATGACGCGCTGGAAATCGATCGATGAGTGATGCCGTAACCTTCCGCCGCATGACCGAAGCCGACATGGACGCGGTGCTGAAAATCGAATACGCGGCGTTCAGTCATCCCTGGACACGCGGCATCTTTCTCGACGGGCTCAAGTCCTACGAGATCTGGCTGATGTTCGAGGGCGCGCAGCAGGTCGGGCACGGCGTCATTCAGGTCATCATCGACGAAGCGCACCTGCTTAACATCACGGTCAAACCTGAAAACCAGGGGCGAGGTCTTGGCTTGTTACTGCTCGACCATCTGATGAAACGCGCTTATCAGCTCAACGCACGGGAATGCTTTCTGGAGCTGCGTGACAGCAACCGTCCAGCCTATCGTCTGTATGAAAACTACGGTTTCAACGAGATAGGCCGGCGTCGCGATTACTACCCGGCAGTGGGCGGCCGTGAAGACGCAGTGGTCATGGCCTGCACGCTTTTCGAGTAATACTGGCTGTCAGCGCTGGGTGTTGCCGTCCAGCGGGTCGATGATTGCCAGTTCTTCTTCGTCCAGGCCGTTGCCACCGCCGATGTCGTCTTCGTCGACTACGGTCAGGTCCAGATCAGCCGGGTCGCCATCGCCCTGCTCGGACGGTGAACGAGCACCGTCTTCACGAATCAGGGTTTCCGGAGACAGATCATCGTCAGTCGAGTGATGATCATCCGTGGAAGCACCCGTGAGACCGGCCTCACGCACGCGCTGATCCGGAATTTCATGTTGCAGCTCGCCTTCAGGGATAAGATCGCCAATACGGCCCGGTTCTTCCTCGTCGAAATCGAGTGTTTCCATGGAGCCCATACGGTCTTCGTTATCGTCGATGGGTTCCGGTTCGGTAGCACCGAACGGACGGCGTGAATCGTTCATGGGAAATCCTCATGTCAGGTGGTCGTAAAAAGTGGACCGGCCATGACTTTGAAGATTCCTTTTTGTTGACCGACGAGCGTTGGTGAATTTTGCCAGTAGTGGCAAACAGGCGTGACTTGAAGGATTCGACTCCAGTCCAAGGCTGGGCATCATTATCGAGGCGTCAAAGCATGAACGAGCTACAAGACCTGATTGATAACAATGCACGCTGGGCCGATGCGATAAAGCAGGAAGACCCTGAGTTTTTCGCCAAACTGGCCCGCCAGCAAACCCCTGAGTTCCTGTGGATCGGTTGCTCCGATGCACGCGTGCCGGCCAACGAAATCGTCGGCATGCTGCCGGGTGATCTGTTCGTTCACCGCAACGTGGCCAACGTCGTGCTGCACACCGACCTGAACTGTCTGTCAGTGATTCAATACGCAGTGGACGTGTTGAAGGTCAAACATATTCTGGTCACAGGCCACTACGGTTGCGGCGGCGTGCGGGCGTCCATGCAGGACCGCCAGTTCGGCCTGATCGACGGCTGGTTGCGCACGATTCGTGATTTGTATTACGAAAACCGCGAGTTGCTGGCCAAGCTGCCGACCGAGGAAGAGCGCGTCGACCGCCTGTGTGAATTGAACGTGATCCAGCAAGTGGCCAACGTCGGTCACACCAGCATTGTGCAGAACGCCTGGCACCGTGGGCAGAGCCTGTCTGTGCATGGCTGCATCTACGGCATCAAGGATGGCCGCTGGAAAAGCCTCGACGTGACCATCAGCGGTTTCGAGCAACTGCCGCCGCAGTACCGTCTGCGTCCGCAGGACTGACAGCCGATCGTCGCCAGCCAGCCTGTTGTTGCAGGCTGGCTGGCGACGTTCAACCCATCACAGCACGAAACGCTGCACCATCAGGTTCAGGTCATTGGCCAGCATCGACAGTGCGTTACTCGCGACGGTGGTCTGCTGCGCGCCTGATGCGGTCTGGCTGGACAGGTCGCGAATACTGCTCAGGTTGCGGTCCACTTCAGTCGCCACCTGGGCCTGCTGCTCTGCGGCACTGGCAATCAGCAGGTTGCGGTCGTTGATGGTGGCGGTTGACTGGATGATCACTTGCAAGGCTTCGCCGGTCGAGGCGGCCTGTTCCATCGTCAGGTTGGCCTGCGTCGCCGTGTGGCGCAGCGAGCTGGCGGTTTGCTGGGTGCTTTGCTGCACGCCGCTGATCAGCCCCTCGATTTCCGCGGTGGAGGCACTGGTGCGCTGCGCCAGTGAGCGGACCTCGTCGGCCACCACGGCAAAGCCGCGCCCGGCTTCGCCTGCCCGTGCAGCCTCGATAGCTGCGTTCAGGGCCAGCAGATTGGTCTGATTGGCAATTGCACGAATCACATCGAGGATGCTGCTGATGCTCTGGGTGCGTTCGGCCAGCCCTTCAGCCTGATGCGACGAATCCAGCACATTCCTGGTCAGTTCCTTGATCGAAAGAATGGTTGCCGACAGCTTTTCCTGCCCCTGTGCTGCCGCCTGGGTCGACGCCTCTGATTCGGTCACGGTATTGCTGGCGTTGCCTGCCACTTCGATGGCCGCCTGACTCATCTGATTGACTGCGACAGCAGCCTGCTCGATTTCAGTGTTCTGCAGCTGCAGATTGAGCGCACTGGCTTCGGCGATGCTGCCCATTTCCTGAACCGATTGCGACAACTGTGCCGCCGCCGCGTAGATCTGGTCGATCGTGCTGTGCAGGTTGGTGCGCATGCGCCCCAGGGTGATCAGCAATTGCGCGGTCTCGTCCTTGCCGTCCGGTATCGGGTGTTCGCTCAGGTCACCATCGGCAATGGTGCTGGCGATGTGTAAAGCCTGCCGCACCGGGTGGATGATGCTGACGCTCAGGCGCCAGGCCAGCAACAGGGTCAGTGCCAGAACCAGGCCGATGGCGCTCAGCGCGATGATCCGCGTTTGCTCGTAGCTGGCGCTTGCGGCCTCTACAGCGGTGGCCGCACTCTGCTTGTTCAGTTCGCGCAACAGCTGCACTTGCATGTCCATCAGGTCGCCTTGCAGCGAGAGCATGGTGTTGGCCAGCATCCTGGCCTCGTCCAGCTTGTTCTGCTCGATCAGCGCGATCTGATCCTGCAAGCCGGGCATGAAGGCCTTGTAGGCATCCTGCAACGCGACAATCGAGTCATGCTCTGTGCCCGACTGAACGCGTGCGAGGTATTCAGAGAAGCCTTTCTCTACCTCATTCCTGAGTTGTTCGACATTGATCTTGCTGTTGATGACGGCACCCGGATCGTCGGCGTTGGCGATCAGACGGGTGGTTTCGCTGCGCAGTTTGACCAGGCCGATGGCGATGGCATCTGCAGTGGCGATACTGGGCAGGGCGCCGCTCTCGACCGCCTCGCCCTGGGTGCGGATAGCTTGCATCTGCAACAGGCAGAACGCGCCAAGCGCGACCATCAAGAGGGAGGTGACAGCGAAGCAGATCACCAGGCGCAGCGTGATTTTGAAGCGGCGCAAGAGTGTTGTCGTTGTGGCTTGCCGACGTAGGAAACGAGGCATAAATCTTTTCACGGCACACAACCCCTATAAACACACGGACCTTCTCGGAGAGCCGTTTATAGGGCAATTGTGTGATGTCTTTATGACATCTCTTGAAGGGTTGCCGTGCAGTTGACGAATCATGGCTGGGGAAACGCAACTTCCTCCATCAGTTCGTCCAGAAAGCGTTTGACCCGGTGGTGCCGGACTTTCGCCATCTGTGCGCCGGTATCGGTCTGAAAACCGTCAGCCAGGTGCAGCAGCTTGGTGTGGAAGTGGTCGACGGCGAAATTCAGGTCGTCATAGGGACGCCGGCTGGCATGCGGGTCATCCGGATCGTAGAGCCCTTTGCCGAGCCGCCCTGATACGTAGAAGGTGCGTGCCACACCAATCATGCCCAGCGAGTCCAGACGGTCGGCGTCCTGCAGTATTCTCGCCTCGAGGGTCAAGGGCGTGATCGCCGCCGAGAAACTGTGCGCTTCGATGGCGTGGGCGACGGAGGCGATGCTCTGTTCATCCCAACCCATCTCGGTCAACAATTCGCTGGCCCGCGCTGCCGCCAGTCGTGATGCGCCGGCGCGAAACGGCGAGTCTTTCTCGACTGAAACGCAGTCATGCAGCAGTGTCGCCGCAATCAGGACGCGGGCATCGCCGCCTTCACGGTCACGAATGGCGCAGACGTTTTTCCACACACGCAGCAAGTGCGAGACATCGTGCGAGCCGTCGATTTTCTCTGCGTGAGTGTGGGGTATCAGCAGGTTGGCCAGATCCTCGAAGGGGGTGAAGCTGGCGGCGGTCATGCGGTGGTCCTCGGGCGTCTGGTCAGGCATCAGCATTACAGACAATGCCGCCTGATAAAACCCTGTCACTGCTCAAGAATATGGCTGATCTGGCCGGCAAGCAGCCCTGCACCCCGGGCGTTGAGGTGGTTGAAATCCTTGTAGTACGAATGCAGGTCGCCGATCAGGCATTGCCTGTCCTTGCAGAAGGCGTCATCCAGCGTGATCAGGCTGATGTGTTGCGATTGGCTAGCGCGCAGGAACAGCTGGCGGGTGAAACGCTGCAACAGGTCGTGTTTTTCGACCGGCACCGACAGTTCGCTGACCCGCTGTAATGCCTGCGCATCGCTGTCCGAAGCATCCCGCGCCAGGCGGTAATAAAGACTTTCAGGGTTGATCATTTGCTGCGGTACCTGCGCAACGATGAACAGCTCGGCGCCGATACTGCGGTAGGCCTCGATCGTGTGTTCAAGCGCCTGGCTGAATACCCTGCGCGAGGTTTCCCGGCTTTTCTGCGGATCGGCGCGTGAGGTCAGGAAATATTTGCTCATCGTCCTCTCGCTGTAATCATCGCCGGTATACAGCGTCCAGCGCGCCACCAGCACGACCTTCTTGATCCGCTGCTGTTTCACGTATTCGAACTCCCGATCGGCCAGCGCTTCGCAGACCCCCGCAGCATAGTTGCCGTTGGCCACGTCCACGCCGAGCAAGGGCAGGCAGCCGCCCAGGCCGATATGCGCGAGGGTTCTGCCCTGATCCCGAGCGGCGGCGTCGAACGTGGATAACAGCGCCTCGGAGTGGCTGTCGCCGAACAGCGCCATATCCGGCACTGCCTGACTGTCAGCGAGCCCGAACAGGCAAAAATCGACGTTACCGCCTTTGCCGGCCAAGGGCGGGTCGCATTTGTCGCGTATCAACGGATCGGCGAATGCCTGATGCAGCTCCGGGTCGACAGCGAAGCGCTGGGGAAAGCCGTTATTCACATAGCCGACCAGCCCCAGCGCGATAAACAGCGTTGAGGCAGCGCCTGCCGTGGTAAAAATCTGACGGCGATTGAAGGTGCCCGCCTTGCGAAACGGCTGCTCGACGAAACGCCAGCTCAACCAGGCCAGCATCAGAGACACAAGGGCAAGCGCCAGCATGAGCAGCAGGCCCGGTTCATTCAGCTTGTACTGGCGGGCGAAGGCAAAAACGGGCTGATGCCACAGGTAGGCGCTGTAGCTGAGCATGCCGATCGCGACCGGCACACGTGTACTCAGCGCGCTTCCAACCCAGGTTTTGCCATGCGCGAAGACGATGACTAACACCGCACCCAGCACGGGTACCAGTGCATTAAGGCCGGGGAAGGGCGTGCTGCTGTCGAAACCGACCACGGCATAACCGATCAGCAAAATCCCCAACGCCGCTGCCGTCTGATCGATAACGCTAGCACCCCCGGTGTTGCGCGGTCGCCAGGCAAAGTAGAAAGCTATGAATGAGCCCGCCAGCAATTCCCAGGCGCGTGCCGGCAGCAGATAAAACGCGTTGCTGGTGTCTTGATGGACGCCCTGTTGCGCCAGCGTCAGGCTGGCCAGGGCGACGACCATCAGCAGCCCAATCAGCCTCCTGCGGCCCAAGCCCCAAGTCAGCATCAAGAGCAGCGGGAAGAACAGGTAATACTGTTCCTCCACCGCGAGCGTCCAGGTGTGCAACAACGGTTTGAGTTCTGCCGTGGCGTCGAAATAGCCACTTTCCAGCCAGAACAGCACGTTGGATGAGAAGGTCGGCACCGCCACCAGACTCTTGGCGAAGTATTTCAGGTCAGACGGATCGAGCGTCAACCACGCGACAGGCAGGCAGATCAGCATCATCACGAACAGCGCAGGCAGGATGCGCCGCGCGCGTCGTTCGTAGAAGTAGATCAGCGAGAAACGCCCTTTGATCTTCTCCGCGATGATGATCGACGTGATCAGATAGCCGGAAATCACGAAAAAGATATCGACGCCCACGAATCCGCCGCTGAACAGCGGCAAGCCCGCGTGGAACAGAATGACCGGGATGACTGCGAGCGCGCGCAGACCATCGATCTCGGGCCGATAGCCGAGTGCCGGGTTGTGAGGCATGCCCATGTGATGTGCTCAGTGCAGTAAGTGGCAAGAGACGGTAAGTGCACGCTGCAATAGCTACCGCCAACGCGAGGCGCAGGGGTCGTGTAGGGAGAGGTCGAAGAGGAGTTGCAGGACAGAGCGTGCTGTATTTTTTAGTTCAGGTCTTCGCTTCTGTCCAATGACTGAAGCAGGTTTATGACGACAGATCAGTCTCTTCCCACCTGAAACAGGAAAAGCCCTTTATAATGCATGGTTTTACCCTCCTCGATGCGAGAACCATTGTGAGCTTACCGTCCTGCCCGAAATGCAATTCCGAATACACCTACGAAGACGGCAGCCTGCTGATCTGCCCGGAATGCGCCCATGAATGGTCTGCCGACGCCGCTGGCGCCGATGCATCCGACGACGTGAAAGTCATCAAGGATTCAACGGGCAACGTGCTGCAGGACGGCGACACCGTCACGGTGATCAAGGACTTGAAAGTCAAAGGCTCCTCGCTGGTGGTCAAGGTCGGCACCAAGGTCAAGAACATCCGCCTGGTCGATGGCGACCACGACATCGATTGCAAGATCGACGGCATCGGCGCGATGAAACTGAAGTCGGAGTTCGTCCGCAAGGTTTGATTCTGTCGGGCAATGGCTTTAGCCTGAACGCCTCGCTGGTCCTTCGACTGGCGGGGCGTTCATGTTTCCGGGCGCGCCAGGGCTGTTTTTCCTAAACAGGTGAATACTGTGCCGAGTACCCCCGCCCCGTATCTGAAACCCGATGAATGTGTCGTGTTGTTTGATGGCGTCTGCAAATTGTGCAATGGCGTGGTGAAGTTTTTGATTCGCCATGATCCGCATCAGCGTCTGCGCTTGGCCGCCGTGCAGTCGGAGCAAGGGCAGGCATTGCTGAAGTGGGCCGGGCTGCCGCTCGACGATTTTCATACCATCGCAGTCATCGTCAACAATCGGGTGTTCGTACGCTCGGATGCCTTTCTGCACATCATGGGGCTGTTGCCTGCGCCGTGGCCGCTGCTCAAAGTGCTGGGGATTTTTCCACGCTTTCTAAGGGACTGGGCCTACAACCGTATCGCGCTCAACCGATATCGCCTGTTCGGGCGCTATGATCACTGCCTGTTGCCGTCGCCTGAGGACCGGCAGCGCTTCCTCGACGGCTGACGACCGGCGGTCATTTGTAAAGTCTGTTATGAGTGCACGGGTTGTGATCCACTCTGGCGGTCCGTAGAATTCGTGTCATCTGGCTTCACTCCCCATATCCACAATAATCCACTTTGCACACTGCGCCCGATTCAGAAGGTCGAGCGGAGCGTTTTTGCGTTGGTTTTTCAGTGGGGCGAGCCGCCGTTTTCCATACAGGTGTCAGGCGTGCGTGTTCACGCGTGGCGATCGGCCTTCGGGTCGGAACATTTTCAGGGCGTTGTGATTCTTGATAACTTCACCTCCAAACGAGCAGGCAGGTAGCTGGCTTGGCGTATTCGCGCTGGCCTTGGCGGCCTTCATTTTCAATACCACCGAGTTCGTGCCGATCGGTCTGCTGAGTAACATCGGCCAGAGCTTCGAAATGACCCCGGCCCAGGTCGGGTTGATGCTCACGATCTATGCCTGGGTCGTGTCGCTGATGTCGTTGCCGATGATGCTGGCGACGCGCAACATCGAGCGCCGCAAGTTGCTGATGTTCGTGTTCGGCCTGTTTGTGGTCAGCCACGTGCTCTCGGCAATCTCCCCCAGCTTCGCGATCCTGCTGGTGAGTCGGGTCGGTATCGCCTTTGCACATGCGGTGTTCTGGTCGGTCACGGCGTCGCTGGCCGTGCGCATCGCGCCGCCTGGCAAGCAGGTCCAGGCGCTGGGCCTGCTGGCGACCGGTACGTCGCTGGCGATGGTGCTGGGTATTCCGCTGGGCCGCGTGTTGGGTGAAGCACTGGGCTGGCGGACTACCTTTCTGGGCATCGCCGGCATCGCTGCGCTGGTAGTCTTCCTGTTGGCTCGCGCGCTGCCTTTGCTGCCCAGCCAGAACTCCGGCTCGTTGCGCAGCCTGCCGATCCTGTTCAAGCGCCCACGGTTGATGGCGATCTACCTGCTGACGGCGATTGTGGTGACCGCTCATTTCACCGCCTACAGCTATATTGAGCCGTTCACCCAGGCTGTGTCTCGACTCAGCGGCGAAATGACCACGATCCTGCTGCTGGTCTTTGGCGGTGCCGGGATCATGGGCTCGATCATCTTCAGCCTGTTCAGCGACCGCTTCCCGAACGGACTGTTGATCACCGCCATTGGTACGCTGACCGTTTGCCTGCTGATGCTGTTGCCCCTCTCCGGTGACGCCGTGACGCTCGGCACGCTGACCATTATCTGGGGCATGGCGATCATGTGCTTCGGCCTGACCCTGCAGGCGCGCGTGCTGTCGCTGGCACCCGATGCAACCGATGTGGCGATGGCGCTGTTCTCGGGCATCTTCAATATCGGTATTGGCGGCGGCGCGCTGCTCGGCAGTGTGGTCAGCAGCCATCTCGGGGTTGCCAATGTCGGTATCGTCGGCGGCCTGCTGGCCCTCGGCGGGCTGGGGTTCTGCTGCTATACAACGCATCACTTCGGCAAGGTCCGGCCAGCTGCCGAGATGCAGGCCGAGAGCAAATAGGACGCGCATAAAAAAACTCGCTGACCGCGCAATGCGTTCAGCGAGCTTTTTGGTCTGACTTGAGTGTCAGGCTTTAAGCCGACCCAGCCACTCCAGCGACGTTCTCCAGATACAAATCCCCAGGAAATACGCCGACATCGCCAGCCACAGCCCCATGACCACCGGGCCATTGTGCGGGTGGTTGATGATCAGCAGTGCGCTGGACAGCAACCATACGGTGGTCACAGCGATATTGATCGGCATGAAGCGGCGCACGCGGAACGGGTGCAGGAACTTCATGCGGGTCAGGGTCAGCAGCGCAAGAGCGATGATGGTGATGAACGTCAGCCAGGGTGCAGGTGACAGAATGTAGAGGCACAGTGCAACGACGTTCCAGGCAGCGGGGAAGCCCTGAAAGTAGTTGTCCTTGCTTTTCATGTCGACGTTGCAGAAGCAGAACAGCGACGAAACCAGAATGACCGAGACGCTCAGCAGCAGCGTGTAATCCGGTACCGGTATATAGCGGTAGATGAACAGTGCCGGGATGAACACGTAGGTCAGGTAATCGATGACCAGATCCAGTACCGAGCCATCGAAGTGCGGCAGGACCGACGTGGTGTTGACCTTGCGAGCCAGTGAGCCGTCGACTCCATCCACGATCAGGGCCGCGCCCAGCCACAACAGGCAGGCTTTGGGTTCATTGTTGAACAAGGCAATGGTCGCCAGGAACGCAAGGACTACGCCGGTGGCGGTGAAGCCATGCGCCCCCCATGCGTTGAGTCTGGCTATGCGTTGATTGGTTATCACGGGGGCGCTCTCCAGGAAATAATGCTTGCCAGGGTGTGCCGCAACCTGACCGGTAGCAACTATCGACCCGGCAATTGCCGATAAGTTTAGCGGTGACTCTCCCTTGTTTTCCGGTTGTTTTCCATAAAGCCACGCTCTGGGTCAGATCGCTGGTCTCTGTATTCTTCCGGTTCGACGAAACAGGTAGGCGGGTCACCGTTGGCATTGAGTTGGTTGATCAGGGTCGGCTGGCCCTGTTCGTTGAACAGTACCTGCCCGACACCTGCCGAGTTCCATAAGCGTTCACCGGCCTTGCTGTGCTCGGGCGTGCGCGGAACAACCTTCATCAGGCGGCGCTTGGTGAACCAGTTAAGAGGTGAGCGGGGAGAGTATAACCAGCGATTCAGCCGATCAAAAGTGTCCAGCAGACGACGGGGGAATTCATTCTTGATACCACTGCTGGTGATTTGCCAGATATGAGGCCCGCCACTGCGCTGGCGAATCAGGATTTCGTAGACGAACGAGTAATGCACATCGCCCGACAGGATCACGTAATTGCCCGGTGTTCTGGAATGGCGAAAGATGTTCAGAATGACGTTGGCGGCGCCACGGTGCGCCATCCAGTTTTCCGCATCGACCAGCAACGGATAGCCGCACCAACTGAATATCCGTTGTATGGCCTCGATCAACTTGACGCCGAACACGGGGGCAGGTGAGACGATAATCGCTGATTTATGGTCGATCAGCTCCTGTTGCAGTTCACTGAGTGCTTCCCAGTCGAGCAGGCCGGACGGGTGGTTGAAGTTCGACTCGCTGCGCCAGCGCCGGGTGCGGGTATCCAGTACCACCAGTGCCGGGCTGGTGGGTAACACGTAATGCCATTGCTGAAACTTCAACAGCTGATCAATCAGCTGGTCCTGGGCCTGGCTGTCCAGCCAGTTGTCGTTCGACACGGCCTCGGTGCTCAGTGCGTGAGCCTGCCTGACCAGCCCGTTGAGCGCATCCGGGTTATTCCCCCAGCCCTGGCAAAGCAGATAGGCAAGCAGGGCGTTACCGATGATGCGTTTGGAGAATGGGTGGCCGTAAGCCGTTTGCTCCCAGTTCGCCGACAGGTTCCAGTCATCGGTGATGTCGTGGTCGTCGAAAATCATCATGCACGGCAGATGCGCCATCGCCCGCGCTACGCCGCCCAGGCCCTCGGCAAATGCCTCGACCACTTGCTGCTCCCTGGCGTAGCGCTCGACTTCCCCGTCTTCCAGCCGCGGCCTGCCGGGTTCGATCAGGGTCCAGGGCGTGGGTGACCAGACCAGCAGGTACATCGCCATGACTTCCGCCAGGGTAACCAGATGGTTATCCGCTGTGCTGCTGGTGAATACCGGCTTGCTGGTGCCGCCAAAAAAACGCTCGCGCAGCGTGTCGTTGCTTTTCAGGGCCGGCAGCAGGTCGGCACGCTGGTAATAGCTGGCCGGATGAGCATAGAGACGAGGGCTGTCATCGACGATGGCACCGTCGAGTCGCTCGTCGAACAACCCCAGCCGCTCGATCAGCACATGGATGGCGCGCAGCATCGGCCCGGCGACATCGTCGGCGTAGATCTGATCGCCGCTCATCATCAACAGCGCAGGGCGTTGCAGCGGCTCCTTGACGTCGGCCAGCAGGCGGTCCACGCACAGCAGACCCTCGGCCGCGCTGTGGTGCGGCTTGCGGCACGAGCCATGCAAAAGGTGATCAATGCTGCTGCGCACCACGAAGTTCGGGTAGCGGTTGCCCTCGTACAGCAGGTGCGGCGCCCACTCGGCGATGCCGCCTTCGCCTTCCACCAGCAGGTCGTACTCGATCCAGGTGTCGCGGGGCAGTTCGGCTTCCAGTTGCAGATCGATCAGGTGAATGAACGCCTGGCGCCCGACTGCGATGACCTGGCATTGCCGGTCGTCGAGTACGTAATCGTTGAAGCCCGCCGTGGGGGCATCGGTAGCGGCATGGCGCAGGCGCACTGTCAGGCGCAACGGACGAGACCCTGCCAGCCACAACACCAGGCGGCCGGCTTCCTGACGGCGCAACAGCGGGCCGGCAAGGATGGACGGTAACGAAGTGAGTTGTTCGATGGAAGAAGCAGACATCCTGACTCATGACTCTGGCGGGACACAGGCGGGAATGGTAACGCAACGGGCCTGGAAAGTTCTTGTTACACCACGCGAGCGCGTGTTTCCGGACATTGCAGGCATGCGAGGCGGCCCGCTCGACCATGTCCGTATGAAGACTTTGTTAACCGCCTGCAGAGTGCGCTGAAAATGCCGATACATGACTATGCAGCAGGCATCTGAATTCCATAAAGTTTTTATGGCGTTGTGCCATATTTGCTCATGAGGGTTTCAGCTATGAAATGGTTCTACAACGCGAGGCTGTCGGCCAAGCTTTTCATGTCTTTTGCGTTATGTGCGCTTTTCACCCTAGGGGTAGGCGTAATAGGCAGTCGCGGCGTCAGTGCCTTGTCCGTCAGCCTGGATAACGTGTTTACCAACAGCCTGCTGTCGGTTACAAAAACCGGCGAGGTCAAGGCCTCGGTCATTGCTCAGAACCGTGATCTTTATCGTTTATTGGCCGCCATGGCAGGCAATGCCCCGCAAAGCGTCAAGGACGATATTCTCGCGAGCATGACCGTTAACAGGACTCAGGCTGAAAAAAGCTACGCCACCTACCGGGCTACGCCGCTTGACGATGACGAGCGCGCCGCCGGTGATCAGATGGACAGAGACTGGCCTGGCTATCAGGCACTCATCGAGCAGGCCAAAGGCACTGCCCTGTCCGGTGACATTGCGGGTGCGAGAGCGATCATCGACGGTGATGTACGCAGCGGTTACCTGAAGGTCATGGATCAGCTGACCACCATCGTCAACTCCAATAATCGTCAGGCGGGGGAGGCCGCTGTCGCTTCCGACCAGACACAGGACGCTGCGCAACGAAACCTGTACATCGGCATTGGTTTGTCATTCTTGGCCGCGTTTGTGATGGGTCTGTTCATAAGTCGCGCCATCAGCACGCCAATCAATACGGCAGTGACCAATGCCCGGCGAATTGCCAGCGGTGATCTGACCCTGCCGATTACCAGCCAATATCACGACGAAGCCGGCATGATGCTGGTTGCCCTGAGCGATATGCAGGACAACCTGAAAAGCACGATCGGGCAAATATCCAGCGCTGCCGACCAGTTGGCCTCGGCCGCTGAAGAGCTGAATGCGGTGACTGAAGAAAGCAGTCGCGGTCTGATCCGTCAGAACGATGAGATTCAGCAGGCCGCTACGGCGGTGAACGAGATGACCGCTGCGGTCGAAGAGGTCGCGCGTAACGCCATGTCGACGTCGGAAGCGTCCCGACAGACCAGCACCGACGCGGCTGCCGGTCGTGATCAGGCCCGTGATGCCGTGAATGCGATCAATACCGTCAGTGCCGAGATCAGCAGTTCGACCACGATGGTCGAAGAACTCGCCGGACGCGTTCGTGAGATCGGGCAGGTGCTGGACGTGATCCGTGGGATCGCCGAGCAGACCAACCTGCTGGCCCTCAACGCTGCCATCGAGGCTGCGCGTGCAGGCGAGCAGGGGCGCGGCTTCGCTGTGGTAGCGGACGAAGTACGGGCGCTGGCCGCTCGAACCCAGGCATCCACTGGCGAAATCGAAACCATGATCGGCAGTGTCCAGGCCAGTGCCGATCAAGCCGTGCGGGCCATGGGCAACAGCCGCACGCTGGCCAGCAACACGCAAACCCTGGCTCAGGCCACGGGGCAGTCGCTGGAGCGCATTGCGCAGAGCATCGCCGAGATCAACGACCGCAACATGTTGATTGCGACGGCCTCCGAAGAGCAGTCCCACGTTGCGCGCGAAGTGGATCGCAACCTGGTCAACATTCAGGACCTTTCCACCCAGACCGCCGCAGGTGCGCACCAGACCAGTGCTTCAAGCCAGGAGCTGTCGCGTCTGGCCATTTCCTTCAACAATCTGGTAGGCAAGTTCAAGGTCTGACGCAAGCATCAGGCCGTTGTGTTCGGCAGGCGCTTCTGGAAAAAGAAGCGCTTGTTGCCAGGCGGATAGTCGTCAATCTGGCCGAACTCGGTGTAACCGTGGCGACGATAGAAGTCGGGGGCCTGGAAGTCGAAGGTGTCCAGCCAGATTCCCGTGCAGCCCTTTTCAACCGCCAGATCCTCGGCCATCCGCATCAAACGCGAGCCCATGCCTTGCCCACGGGCTTGTTCCGGCACGACCAGCAGCTCGATGAACAGCCACTCATAAAGAATACGAGCGTGCAGGCCGCCGAGGACTTCCCGGGTTTGATCATCGCGAATGAACATCGCCACTTTCCCGGACTTGCCGTCGCCCGCCTGCTCGGCGTTGAACCGTTTCAGTGGTTCCAGAATCGCCAGACGATCCTCTTCCGTAGGGTTGGTGTTGACGTCAATGTGAATGCTCATGCGATGGCTCCCAGCCTGGGTGTGCGCCGAGATTAAAGTGGCAGGGGCGTGGCGTAAAGCAGGATCCTGCGGTGTTTCATTTCACGCAAAGCACACGCAATTACGTCCGGCGCGCTTGGCCGCGTAGAGGGCATTGTCAGCCGCACCAATCAGGTTCTCGGCGCTGGTCAGGGGCGCTGTCGCACACGCCACGCCGAGGCTGATGGTGACCAGCGCGTTTTCGCCCAGCACCGGGTGCGGCAATTTAAGCTCGGCAACAGCGCTCTGCAGGGCCGCGGCCACTTCTCTGGCCTGCACGGCATCGCCGATCATCAGCACCAGAACCTCTTCGCCGCCGAACCGGAACGCCACAGCGCCATGCTCATGCGCGCTTTGCTGGATTTTCTGACAAAGCAATCTGAGGCAAGTATCGCCTTGCGGGTGCCCGTAGTTGTCGTTGTAGGATTTGAAGTGGTCGATGTCCAGCAGGATGATCGCCACGTTCGCCGGCGTATTGCGAGCGTGCTCCCAGACGGAGGTCATCACTTCATCCTGGTAGTGTCGATTGAACAGCCGGGTCAGCCCATCGGTACGCGCGAACTCCATCAATTGCACTTGAAGCAGGCGCCCGCGGAGCGCAAACAGGTAGCTCATGCGGCTTGCCCGCTCCAGAAAGTAGGAGGCCATCAGCAGCAGTGCTACCGTCGAGACGAACAACACGGCGTTGGCCTGCCAGATCACGAAGTCGGCGAAGTCGGCAATGTAGGTAGTCACCAACTGGATGATCAGCATGCATGACATGGCGACAGCGGCATGACGCAACGGCAATTGCTGGATCATGGTGCAGTAGACCATGATCAACAGCATGCCGAGTTGATAAAAGATCTGATAAGGGCTGTCGCTGTGAATCATGACCAGCAATGGCATGAGCGAGCACACGACCGTGGCGAATGCAGCGATGGTTTCCATCGCCCAGCGCGTGGTAACGCGTTGAGCCAGTATCAATAGCGCGATAAACATCGGCGTCATCAGGCACAGACGGCCCACGGCTACATAGAAAAACACATCCCGCAGTATCAACCAGTCACTGATCAGGAACAGGTTGTAGATCAGACTGCCGCCAATCCCTACCGCCGTCAGGAACTCGCGCCGCGGTAGCCGGGTTTCTTCCTGATAGCGTTGCTCAAGAACACGGCTGAAGCGTAACGAGCCAACACCTGAAGTGATCGTCTGCTCGACCTCGGCAAGGAGTTGCGCATCTTCAAGATTGGGACGTTCAAGGGCAGAAACAAGCATGTGACACCGGGACATTAACATCGAGAGACATAGGACATCACGAGTGATGTCTTAGTGCCATCAATGTATCGTGCCGCCAGTCCAAAGTCGACCGATGGTGGCTAACGGCGTGCCTTGGGTGACAAATGGCCGCGGGCTGTCATCGCTGAGAACATCTCGCAGCAATGCGCGAGATGGCCTTGAGACGGTCGTTTCTTCTGTCGCAAACGCCCTGTAATTCATCCTGCCACCATCAGACGAAATGCCTTAATCCCGTCTACGCTTGTGTCGATATATACGTACAACCTCACTATGGGTGCCGTCATGTTCAACGCTCGCTTGAAAAAGGAATTACAGGCACAAAAGGCCGAGTTATCCATGTACCGGCAGATGCAGAAAGGGATGGATGCGCAAATGGTCTGTCTGACTCTGGACGCCAGCCACCACATCGTCCACGCCAATGAAAACTTTCTCAATGCGCTTGGCTATTCGCTGGAGCAACTGCAGGGCAAGGATCTCGATCACTTGGTGCCTACTTACGTCAAACAGCTGGATTGCTACCGCAGTCTCAAAGTGGCGGTGCAGAAGGGCGAGTCGGTCATCGACAGGTACCGTTTTCTGCATGCCGATGGCCGGCTGGTGTGGATTCGCGCCCTCTGGCAGCCAGTGCTGGATGAGCAAGGCAGGCTGATGACGTTGCAATGCTACGGTTCGGACATCACCCAGATCGTCGAAACGGCTGCCGAGAACTCCGCGTTCATCCAGGCGCTGTTACGCTCGACCGCCGTGATCGAGTTCGACCTCAGCGGCCAGGTATTGACCGCCAACGATCAGTTCCTGCGCGGCATGGGTTATAACCTGGCGCAGATCAAGGGCAAGCATCACAGCATCTTCTGTGATCCTGCGGAAACCTCTCAGGCGTCGTACCGGGAATTCTGGGCGATGCTCAACCGTGGCGAGTTCGTGGCCGGGCGCTTCAAGCGTATCGACAGCAACGGGCGTGAGGTCTGGCTGGAAGCAACCTACAACCCGGTCCACGATGCTCAGGGCAAACTTTACAAGGTGGTCAAGTTCGCCACGATGGTGACCGACCAGGTGGCCCGCGAAGAAGAAGTCAGTCAGGCCGCCAGCGTGGCGTTTGAAATCTCCCAGCAGACCGACGTCAGCGCCCAGCGCGGCGCGGACGTGGTGCAAAACACTGTAAAGACCATGCGCAAGATCTCCGAAGAGATGCAGTCAGCCTCCTCGGGCATCGAAGCGCTGGGCAAACAGTCATTGCTGATCAATTCCATCGTGCAGACCATTGGTGGGATTGCCCAGCAAACCAACCTGCTGGCGCTCAACGCCGCCATCGAGGCCGCACGTGCTGGTGAGCAGGGCCGGGGCTTTGCCGTGGTGGCTGACGAAGTCCGCCAGCTGGCAGGCCGCACCAGCGCCGCGACCGAAGAAATCGTCAGCGTCGTGCAGCAAAACCAGTCGCTGGCCGATGAGGCAGTGCGCGGCATGGCCAACAGCCGCACTCAGGCGGAACAGGGTCTGGTGCTGGCCAACGAGGCCGGTGCCGTGATCGTCGAGATTCAGGAAGGAGCCAAACAGGTGGTGGGTGCCGTGGGGCGGTTTGCCAATCAGTTGAAGTAGTCTTTCTGGTTTCGCGGACTCTGCGGTGTGTTGTGCGGTGTGGAAATGGCCGGTCCTTGCAGTCTGGCCATCCACCTCTACGCCTCGTCGCGCAATCAAGATCGGACACGCGAAGCATCCTGAACGGTATGCCAACACATGGGCACGATAGTGTTCTTACAGACGCCTATCACCCTACTGGTCGACAGCCTCTACCGAGCAGTCAGCGCCGAATAGCTGTTCATCAGGTTGCGGTAGTTCGGGATGCGCTCGGAAAGCAGGTTACCCAGTCCTTCGATATCGTTACGCCAGTCGCCCTGCAGCTCACAGGCCACCGAGAACCAGTTCATCAGTTGCGCACCTGCCTGCGTCATGCGCGACCACGCGGCTTGTTGAACCGTGGTGTTGAAGGTGCCGGAGGCATCGGTGACCACGAATACTTCAAACCCTTCAGCCAATGCCGACAGGGTCGGAAAGGTCACGCACACATCGGTCACTACCCCGGCAATGATCAACTGTTTTCGGCCGGTCGCCTTGATGGCCTTTACAAAGTCTTCGTTATCCCAGGCGTTGATCTGACCCGGCCGGGCAATATACGGCGCATCGGGAAACATTGCCTTGAGTTCCGGAACCAGCGGGCCGTTGGGGCCTTGTTCAAAACTGGTGGTGAGAATGGTCGGCAGTTCGAAGAAGCGGGCCAGGTCAGCCAGGGCCAGAACATTGTTCTTGAACTCGTTCGGCGAGAAGTCCTGCACCAGCGAGATCAGGCCTGTCTGATGATCGATCAGCAAAACGATGGCGTCATCTTTGTTCAGGCGGTTGTAGGTGGTGTGGGTCATGGTCAAGTCCTTTCGTTTGGGTCGGTGAGGTCTGGCGTGCAACATGGGCTCAGGTTAGTAGCTCACCGGAAAGGGAAAAAGCGTCTGAAGCGGGTTTTACTGTCTCTTCACAGTGGACAATTTTGTCCAAAATATGGCCAATCCAAACGTCACCTACCCGGCAACAGCCCCCGCCTTGCCAGCCTCCACCACAAAACGCTTCAGCGTTGACACGCTCGCCGCAGGGTCCAGCACATCCGACACCACTTGAAAGCGGGTCTGCATATGCTGTTCGTTCAGGTCCACTGCCACATAGCCGCGCTGACGGCTGTCGAAGAACTTCACGTGTGGGTTGAGGCCGAGAATGCTGTTGAAGGCGTCGAACGGTGGTCCGCTGGAGGTTACCGAGGTGCCGACGAATTCGGTGGCGACGATGGCTGAATCCGGATTGCCTGCCTCGGCGTGCAGGTCGGTGGTCCAGAACGAATGGATATCGCCACCCCAGAACACCGGGTTGCGGGTCTGGTGGCGTTGCAGGGATGCCAGCATGCGCTCGCGGGTCGCCGCGTAGCCGTCCCAGCCGTCGGTCCAGTGGCCCAGCGCCTGGGTCTTGAGATTGCGCTGTTCCAGTGGAGCGACCAGCAAGTCCTGGGCAATGACATTCCATTGTCCAGGTGATTCAGCGAAGCTGCGGTCCAGCCAGGCTTCCTGTTCCCAGCCGAGCATGGTGCGTTTGGGGTCACTCAGATCCGGACAGTCGCTGGGCGCTACGTAGCCTCGACGGCTGCCGTTGGCCTGGATGCACGCCTGTTCGGAACGATACTGCCGACCGTCCAGCACATGAAAGCGTGCCAGGCGGCCATAGTCCAGGTTCCGGTAAATACGCATGTCCGGTCCTTTGGGCAGGCTGCTGGCGCGCAAGGGCATGTGCTCGTAAAACGCCTGATAAGCGGCGGCTCTGCGACGTAGAAAGCTGTCCACCGGAACGTTCGGGTCCTGGGACCACTGCGCGGCGTAGTCATTCTGTACTTCGTGATCATCCCAGGTGGCCACGCTCGGCGCACAGGCATGCAGCGCTTGCAGGTCGGGGTCGGTCTTGTACTGAGCGTAGCGATTACGATAGCCCGCCAGGTCCATGGGATCAGGTGTAGCGTGGTGACGCGGGAACCGAGGGTTTTCCGGGGATATGTTCATCTCATAAATGTAGTCGCCAAGAAAGAACACCAGATCCGGGCGCTCTGCCGCCAGGTGTCGATAGGCGCTGAAATACCCGGCCTCCCAGTGCGAACACGACACGAAGCCGAACCGCGCCGAGACCATGGCACTTGCCAGCGGAGCAGTACAGGCCTGCCCGACAGCGCTTTGCGCCCCCAGGCTCTCGAACTGATACCAATACGGGCGTCCAGGCTGCAAGCCGCTCACTTCAACATGCACCGAATGGGCAAGGCGCGGGTGGGCGGTGGCCTGTCCTGTGCGGACTACGTGAAGCATGGCCGCATCGCTGGCGATCTTCCAGCGCACCTCAACGGGTTTGTTCAGTCCGCTATCACCCGAGGGCGTCATCACCTTGGGCGCCAGACGTGTCCATATCACGAAGCCATCCGGCAACGGATCGCCAGATGCCACGCCGAGCGTAAATGGATAATCGACCCCCGCGCTGCGCGCAAATGGGCTGAGGATCGACAGCAATGTTGCACCGGCGACTCCGGTAATGATGCGTCGACGATCCGGATTGAAATCGGTCATGACGTGGCCTCCGACGATGGGTATTCCGAGCGCAACAGTCCGAACAGCAACATGTTCTTGAACACACCGTTTTTCAGAAATGCCTCTCTAGTACAGCCCTCATACGATAACCCGCACTTCTCCAAGACCCTGGCGCTGGCCGGATTGTCGCTGAAGCACTGGCCGGCGATGCGGTTGAGGTTCATGTCCGTGAAGCCATGCCTCAGCAAGCCTTGAGCCGCTTCGCAGGCGTAACCCTGATTTTGATAGTGCGTTCCTGTCCAGTAACCCAGATGGCCGCTGCGATGCGGCATCGAAAGGCGTAGCGAGACGATCCCGGTCAGCTCTCCGGTTTCCTGAATGTGAACCCCGAGGCTCAACATCTGACCGGCGGCGTATTGGTCGTGGGTCTGTGCAATGAATGCCCGCGCATGCTCAAGGGTGTAGGGGCTGGGCAGTGCAGAAGTCATGGCCGCAATCGTCGGCTCGTCGGCCAGGCGTGACAAGGTGAGTGCCTGTTCAGGCTGCAACGCGGCGAGCAGCAGACGCGAGGTTCTGATAGTGGGCAGCGGGTGACTCATCCGTATTTTCCGTCGGGTTGAATGCTCAAACGCTGGCGCGTTGTTATGGCATTTCCGTGACGGCCTCAAGAATCATTTAAGTGCCATGAGATGTACAGGTAACAGCCATGTAACAGTCATGTATCGGTCTTGTAAAACCAACCGATCGGTCATGTTCGGTTGCTAGATTCTCGGCCTCTAACAAGAAAGCGAGAGGCTGGCATGAGAACGTGGGACGAACCTAAAAAGCGCAAGGCGCACATCGAACTGATCCCCATGATCGACGTGATGATGTTCCTGCTGGTTTTTTTCGTGTTGGTAAGCCTGAACGTGATTCCGGCGCTGGGGATGAAAACCCAGCTGCCGAGTGCCAGCAGTTCGCAGCAACTGAAACCGCAGAACAAATCGATCCTGACTCTGGGGCTCAACGGCGAATTACAGCTCGACGGCAAGGCGACTACGGTCGACGCCCTGGTGCCTGCCTTGAAAGCGCTGGAAAAGCCCGACACTAAAACCACGATCATCGTTAACAGTGACAAGGGCGTGGAAGTCGCTCGTCTGGTCGAGATCATGGACACCCTGCGTCTGGGTGGTTTCACGTCAGTCTCCATCGCCACGCGCAAATCCTGACCATGTATTTCCTGTTTCGTGTACGTCAGTGGCTTGGTGGCCTGCCTGCGTTGGTGGCGCTCATCGCAATCGTGATTGGTGTACAGACCCGTCCTCTGAAAATGGAGCCGGTCTACGACGAATCTGCCGTCGAGCTGGCGCTGGTCGAGCCCGAGCAGCCCGCCCCTGAGCCATTGACGCAGCCCGAACCGCCTCCGGTACAACCTGACGAGCCGCCACCTCCGCCGCCTGTAGTCGAAAGCGAAGAGGCCGAACCGGCGCCACCTCCACCGCCGCCCAAGCCCGTTCCCAAGCCAAAACCCAAGCCGGAGATCAAGCCAGAACCAAGGCCTAAGCCCTTGCCCAAACCGGCAGTGGCAAAACCCGTCGAGCCGGTTCAGGCACCCAGCAAGCCGATCGCCAGCGCCCCGGTTGCGCCGCCGTCACCGCCTGCGCCACCCGCACCGCCGAAGGTCGACACCCAGGGTATGGAAGGTGGCTACCTCAAAGGGCTGCGCAGTGAACTGGACGGTTACAAACAATACCCGACTGGTCGTCAGGCCTCACTGGAGCGTCCGAGTGGCGAGGTTGTGGTGTGGTTATTGGTCGACCGCCAGGGGCGAGTGCTGGACTCCGGCATTCAGACCCAGGCCTCCAGCATGCTGCTCAACCGCGCAGCCGCCAACAGTCTGCGACGCATCAAGCAGGTCAAGCCGTTTCCCGAGCAAGCCTTTGGTGGACGCAGCGAACAGCGCTTCACCGCCACCTTCAACTACAGCGTGCAATAGCACTGACAAGGAACAGAGTGATGAAGTTTTCCAGAATTCACCTTGCGTTGGTCGCCGCGGGCATGAGTCACGGCATGGTTATGGCCGACTCGAGTGGCAGTGATGTCGGCACCATTGGTGTGCAAGGCAAGGCGACGGTTGGGGGTGGCTACATGGTGCAGGAGGAGAGCATCAAGGCGCGTTCCACTGTCACCAAGGAAGCGCTCGACAAGCAGACGGCGACCGGGAATGCGATCGATAAGCTCAAGTACACACCGGGCCTGAATATCTCCAGCGAAGACGCCACAGGTCTTTCTGGTTTCAAATTCACCATGCGCGGGCTCAACTCCGATCAGGTCGGCATGTCGGTGGACGGTATGCCGATCAACGACTCCGGTAACTACGCGTTGTATTCCAATCTGCTGGGGGATCCGGAAAACATCGATCAGATTTTCGTGACTCAAGGCTCTGCCGAAAGTGACGGCCCGCACATCGGTTCCAGCGGCGGCAACATCGGTATCGTCACCATCCGGCCCACCAAGGAAACCGGCGCATTCGTCAAGCAGGTGGCGGGCAGCAACGGCACTTACAAGACCTTCGCGCGAGTCAACACCGGAGAGATCAACGGGCTGAGCAACTGGCTCTCGATGTCTCACACCGAAGGTCAGAAATGGCGCGGCGATGGCGCGGTGCGTGCCGACAAGGTTGAGTGGAACAGTTTCTTCGACATGGGCTCGGGCAATACCGCCAACCTGATCCTCAAGTACCACGAGCAGGACAACAACAGCTACAGCCAGCTCACCAAGAGTCAGTTCCAGCAGAACGGGCGCAAGTTTGACCCCTATCCTTCGACGCCAGCGCTGGGCAGCAACGGTAAATTGTCCAGCTACTACGAGTTGGCGCAGAACCCGTTCCAGACGTTCACCGGCGTGCTCAATACCCAATTCAAACTGGCCGACAACCTGTCTCTTTCCGTCATCCCCTATTATTTCTGGGGTAATGGCAGCGGCGTGAACAGTTCTTCCTATGCGCTCAACCGCGGTTCGAACCAGAACGGTGTATTCGACCTGAGCAACCTGCCGACGGCGGCGGCTTATAACGCAGACGGATCATCGACCACTGGCGTTTATTACCGGCCGTCGCGCACCCAGACGTGGCGTCCGGGGATCACCACCAAGTTGAACTGGGACGTCAATGACGAACACAGCGTACAGGTCGGCTACTGGTATGAGCGCGCGCGACAGTCGCAGACTCAGCCTTTCATCCGCCTGAAGAGCAATGGCAAGCCTGAAAGTATCCAGCCGGATTCGGACTACATGGTCGATGCCAACGGCAACGAGATCCAGGGCCGTGACCGTTATACCGTGACGCCTGCCCAAAAAGTCTGGGCTCAGGACACCTGGTATTTCGCCCCGGACTGGACGCTGGTCGGCGGCCTGGCCTACATGAATGTCGAGCGCGAAGGCACCAATCACGGCAGCCTGACCGAGCGGCCGGAAAAACGGGACCAGACCTACAACAAGCTGTTGCCGAACGTCGGCCTCAAATACCAGCTGGATGAGCGCGACCAGTTGTTCTACAGCCTGTCACGCAACATGCGCGTGCCGCAGAACTACGTTCTGTATGACCCGGGCACCGGCTCCATCGACAGCAAGCCAGAAACCAGCTGGAACCACGAACTGGGCTGGCGCTACACCGAACAGGACATGACGCTGGCGGCCACGCTGTTCTACCTGCAGTTCAAGGACCGGCAGGTGTCATCAAAAGATATCAACGGCGACTTTGCCGACATCAACGCCGGTGCAGTCGACAACAGCGGGCTGGAACTGGAGTGGAGTGGCTTGCTGCCGCACCATTTCAATTACTACACCTCGTACACCTACACCCGCGCCAAACAGAAAGATGACCTGACCGTCTTCAATAACGGCACCGCCATTGAGCTGCCCACCAGTGGCAAGCAATTTACCAACGTGCCGAAGAACATGCTGGCCGCCAACATCGGCTACGACGACGGCAGTTATTACGGGACCTTTGGCGCCAAGCTCACCAGCAAGCTGTATGGCGACCTGACCAACGACGAAAGCATTCCGGGGCGCACCATCTTCAATCTGAGCGCGGGGATCTACCTTCCGGTGGACAAGAAAATCGTCAAGGACGCCACTCTGCGTCTGAACGTCGACAACCTGTTCGACAAGGAATACCTGGACGGCGTGTACACCACCAAAACCAACGCGGGCACTTACAGCGGTTTCCGCGACGGCGACCCGGCCTACATCGTCGGGGTCGAGCGTACCGTTACCGTTTCTCTTGAAGCCAATTTCTAATCTTCATTGACCAGAGGTCCGTGCCATGGACATGAATCAGCTTCACTACATCACGTTCTATGTGATGTACGCCGCCATCGCGATAGCGATCTTTGTAGCGATCGAACGAGGCATCTACTTTGCTTACGTGCGTCGCCAGTCGCGGGCGTTGCAAACGGCACTCGGTGCTTCGGTGCACAGTGAAAAGGATCTGCCGGAGACGCTGACACGCCGGACCAGCCTGCCGCTGGAAATGGTCCTGCCGGTGCTGGCGCAAAAAAATGCGCAGGGCTCGCGCAGGGATCTGGATGATGTCATCGAAACCCAGTACCTGAGCACTCGCGCACCGCTGGCCCGCAGCCTCTGGCTGATCGAAACCATTACTACCGCTGCGCCGCTGTTGGGCTTGTTGGGGACGATTCTGGGTATCATCGATACCTTCAAGGCCCTGGCCAGTGCCGGTGTATCCGATCCCGGGCAGATTTCCGCCGGTATCGGTACAGCGCTGTTCGCGACCGGGCTGGGTATTGCCATTGCTTTGTTCTGCGTGGTCTTTCACAACTACTTTCAGGACAGCCTGGAACGCATCAACGACCAACTCAAGATCCTGCTGATCCGCGCTTCCAGCGGAGCACGTGTGCATGACGAAGCCGAGCATCCGGCTGCTTCGGCTCAACCGAAATACCGGACGGCCTGATCCACCTGGCGGCGCGTGCCTATGGCATGCGCCATCTTGTCTGTGTCTGGCGATGAGGTTCGCAATGCCCTATTACCCTTCGTATCGTCGACTGTCCCTGAGCTACCGCGCCGTGATCGCAGCGTTACTGCTGGGCAGTTCGTGCGCGCAGGCAGATTTCGCCATTCCGGGTTTCGAGTTGGTCCACACCGTGCCGGTCGGGTCTGACCTGCAGACGCCTGACCTGCGAGCACCCGACGAGGTCTGGCGGGAGCTGTTTGACGGGGCTCGCGAGCGTATCGACATCGAACAGTTCTATGTCGCAGACCACGCAGGCTCGGTCATGGACAAGGTGCTTGAAAGCCTGACGGCAGCCGGGCAGCGCGGAGTGAAAATCCGTTTTCTGCTGGAAGAAAAAGGCCTGAAACTTTCCGACCCGCAGACCCTTGAGCGACTGCGCGCCATTCCCAATCTCACCCTGCGCGTACTGCCCTACGCAAAGCTCACGGGCAGCGGCATCATTCACGCCAAGTTTCTGGTCGTGGATGGCCGACAGGCGTTCATCGGCAGTCAGAATTTCGATTGGCGCTCACTGGAGCACATCCACGAAACCGGCCTGCGCATTGACGAGCCGATCATCGTGGGCCAGACGCAGGCCATATTCGATCAGGACTGGCTTGCCCAGGCTGCCATTACCGAGGGCAAACCGGCTCCCGTGCCGCACCCGATCGATAGCCCATCGCCCAACGGCAACTACCTGACCGCCAGCCCGCAGCGCTATAACCCGCCAGGGGTCGTCGACTCCCAGGCCGAACTGCCGCGTTTGCTGGCGCAAGCCAAAAGCGAGGTTCGTGTCCAGTTGCTGGATTACGCGCCTCTGTCCTACGGGCCCGACAAAACCCGGCCTTACTATGCGGTCATCGATAATGCCCTGCGCAGCGCGGCCGCCCGCGGCGTGTCGATAAAGCTCATGGTGTCCGACTGGAACACCGGCATGCCCGAAGTCGCTTACCTCAAGAGCCTGGCGCTGGTGCCCAACGTGCAGGTGCGCGTCGTCACATTGCCGATGGCGGCTCAGGGTTTTATCCCCTACGCACGCGTGATCCACAGCAAGACCATGGATATTGATGATCAGGTGGCCTGGGTAGGCACCAGCAACTGGCTGGGCGGCTACCTCGACAACTCGCGCAATCTTGAAGTGGTGATGCACGACGGCTCGATGGCCAAACGCATCGGCCAGTTGCACGAGCAGCTTTGGGCCGGGCCGTACGCCAAGCCCATCGACATCAATCGCGACTATCCGGAACCGCATCCGGGCAAGCCTTGACAGTAAGCAGATGGGTAGCCGAAAGGGCAGTGTTAGTGAGGGGGCTGAAATGAGCTTGATCGTCCGTGCCATGGCAGACAGTGATTGGTCTCCGCTGGCGGATATGTTTGAACAACCGGTATTCCGTTGGTGGACGCTTCGTATGCCGTACCAGTCAATCAACGACATAAAAAAGCTTGTTGAAAGTCGAAGTGCTTCTGGACTGTCCCTGGTTGCCGAGCGGGATGGCGTGGTTGTTGGCTGCGCCATGCTCTATCGTTTTCAGGGGCGCAGACAGCACGTAGCTGATTTCTGGATGGGGGTCGCAGACGACCATCATCGCCAGGGTATTGGTGACTTGTTATTGAGCGAGCTCACTACTACTGCCTCGCGATGGATGAATTTAAAGCGCCTGGAGCTTACTGTTTTCGTTGATAACAAGCCCGCTATCGCACTGTATGAAAAGAATGGCTTTGTCATAGAGGGGACGCACAGGAAATTCGCCTATCGAGATGGCGAATACATAGACGCTTTCAGCATGGCAGCAGTCTACTGACGTATTTTAAAAGCCCCTTTGAATGCAGCCTATCTGTTATCAGGTACAAAGGGGGGCGTGCCGCACCGGCGCAACGCGTACCACTCATGAGCGCTGATTTGCTCGACTCCATCTTTTCTCTTACGCCGCATCATCCAGGCTGACTTTTCAGACAAACCCTAGGCCCCTCTGCCCGCTTCAGCCACAATGACACCTTTCACCCACCAGCCTGCTGCGGGCTGTAAAAGGATTGGTGCTACTGATGATGCTCTCTTTCAAACCATGGTTGCGGGGCCTGGCGCTGGTTTTGCCACTGGCTGCGTTGCTGACCGCGTGTGACAAGTCCGACAAGCCGGTGACGCCGCCTGCGGCGCCGCACACCACTTATAGCCAGGCCGGCTGGGACGCGTTGCCAGCGGTGTCCGACGCGGATTTGCAGGCCGGTTTTGCCTCTTGGCGCAGCGCCTGTGTTCGTTTGAAAGCCGATGCGGTGTGGGGGCCGACGTGTGCGGCGGCGGTGAGTCTCGCGGCCGCACCGGATGCGGCGCAGATCCGCACCTTTTTGCAGGAGCAGTTGCAGGTCTACAGCCTGCGCGCCGATGGAGGCAGTGCCGATGGTTTGATCACCGGCTATTACGAGCCTGTTTATCCGGGCAGCCTGACCCAGACCACCACCGCCAATGTGCCGGTTTATGGCATCCCGGACGATCTGATCGTGGTCAATCTGGACAGCATTTACCCCGAGCTCAAAGGCAAGCGGCTGCGCGGTCGGCTTGAGGGGAGGGTGCTCAAGCCTTACGACGACGCTGCGACGATCAGCGCGCAAGGCTTGAACGCGCCGGTGATTGCCTGGCTGACCGACCCGATGGATCTGCAGTTCCTGCAAATTCAGGGCTCGGGGCGCGTGAGTCTGGAGGATGGCTCGCAGCTGCGTCTGGGCTACGCCGATCAGAACGGTCGCCCGTATCGCGCGATTGGTCGCTGGCTGGTAGAGCAGGGTCAGTTGAAGAAGGAAGACGTGACCATGGGCAGTATCGCCGCCTGGGCCAAGGCGCATCCGGAGCGTATCAGCGAGCTGCTGGCGAGCAATCCCAGCTACGTGTTTTTCGCCCGTAACCCCGACAGCAACGAAGGCCCGCGCGGCTCGTTGAATGTGCCGCTGACCCCCGGTTACAGCGTGGCCATCGATCGCAAGGTGATTCCGCTGGGCAGTCTGCTCTGGCTCTCCACGACGCGGCCGGATGGCAGCAGCGTGGTCCGTCCGGTCGCGGCGCAGGACACGGGCGGTGCGATTGCCGGTGAGGTACGCGCCGACCTGTTCTGGGGGACCGGCGATGAGGCGGGCAAGCTGGCTGGCGACATGAAGCAGAAAGGCAATATCTGGCTGCTGTGGCCCAAGGGCATGCCACTGCCTCAGTCCGCAGAAACAGCTCCTGCAACAACCCCGGCTCCTGCTAGCCACTGACATCCTCTCACCTCGATAGCTACCGTCCTGCTCAATGGACAGGTAGCTATCTTTTCGCACCCCGTTTTCCTTCCAAACGCATTTGAAACAGCCAAATGCACGGTTTTTCAACGCCAGAAATATGTCAAGAAAAGAACAATTTACCGTTCATCGGTAAATTGTGGACGACATATATCGGTTTCTTGACACTGTCATAATGACATTAAACATTGGTATTAATGCATTTACACAGGGATCGTGCGTAGCGGCCCCTTTTGAGGTCGTTCCGGATGAATCGAGCTGACGATGTGGCCAATTTGTTTCAGCGTTTTGGCGCGAGCTCCGAGGGTTATCTGGAGATCGACGACAGCCTGGACTACCACGAAACGCCCGTAGACAGTGTCTTTCCTGCTACGCCGCCACGCGTAACCGATCAACCGGTGCCTGAGCAGACCTGTGCGGCGCAACCGGCCGAGACGCCCGACACGGCACCTGACCTTCAGATGACCCCGACAGCCAAAGGTGCAGCCTCCGGCGTCCTGGCAAATCTGCTTGCCGAGGCCGCACAGGCACGCCAGGCTGAAGCGCAGGCACGCAACAACGAAGCGCTGGTCCAATCGCTGTTCAAGGGCCAGCCGCCGAGAACATCGGCGCGCGTGATTGCGGTGGTGTCAGCCAAGGGCGGTGTGGGTAAAAGTACGCTCAGCGCGGCAATGGCCAGCCTGGTCAGAGTGCCCGGCGCGCAGACACTGGCGATCGATCTCGACCCCCAAAACGCCTTGATGCACCACCTTAATGCCAGCCCGGATGTGGCCGGCCTCGGCGGTGCCAGCCTGAGCGGCGAAAACTGGCGCACGCTGTTGCTGACCGGCTCCTGCGACACGCAGGTTTTGCCATATGGCGCGCTGCCGCTCGATGAGCGTCGTTCCCTCGAGCATTTTCAGGAAAACGATCCACACTGGCTGGTCCGTCAGATCGCCCGCATGCAGCTCGATGCCCGCGACGTGGTGATTCTCGATGTGCCGTGCGGTGACCTGCGCATGTTGCAACAGGCGCTGACTGCTGCCAGCCAGGTCCTGGTGGTGCTGACCGCCGATGCGGCGTGCTACGTGACACTGGATCAGATGCAGGGCTGGCTCGAGCCGGTTCTGGCGGGGTCGCAGCCGCCGGCCTGTCATTACGTCATCAACCGGTTCGATGCTTCGCGCACCTTCAGTCGCGACATGTACGACGTACTGGCGCGACGTCTGGGCGAGCGCCTGCTGGGCGTCGTTCGCGATGATTACGCGCTCGCAGAAGCGCTGGCCTACGGCCACAACGCGGTCCAGGTTCCGAGCGCCTCTCCCGGCACCCAAGACCTTCGCGTGCTGAGTAATGTGCTGATTGCCCGACTGCTGACTCAGGACGTAGAAGAGAACCGATTGTCATGACCAACCTGTCGCTCGACGCGTCCGTACCCCGGACGCGCTCATCATTGTGGCTGCATGCTTTGCTGGCGTGGTTCGGCGGTCTGTCGACGACCCTGCGACGCACCTTGAAAAGCGTGGCGATTGTCGTCGGCCTGCTGCTGATGGCGCTGGTCGTCACCGTGCCGCTGGACCTCTATGCACAGTGCTTTTTTGCCTTGGCATGCTTCGCTGCGATGCTGGTGATTCGCCGGATACCGGGGCGTATTTCGGTACTGGCGCTGGTGACCCTGTCGTTGCTGGCTTCGTTTCGTTACATGTACTGGCGCCTGACCTCGACCCTGGATTTCGACAACTGGCTGGACAGCCTGTTGGGCTATGGGCTGATCATCGCCGAGTTCTACACGCTGATCGTCATCGTGCTGGGTTACGTGCAGACAGCCTGGCCGTTGCAGCGCAAGCCGGTGATCATGCCGAGCGATTCCAGCCAGTGGCCGACCGTCGATGTGTTTATTCCGTCGTACAACGAGGCGCTGAGCATCGTCAAACTGACCATCTTTGCCGCCCAGTCCATCGACTGGCCGCGCGACAAGCTGCGGGTCTATGTGCTCGATGATGGTCGTCGCGAGGATTTTCGCGAGTTCTGCGAACAGATCGGTGTCGGCTACCTGACCCGCGGCGACAATCGACATGCCAAGGCGGGCAATCTGAACGAAGCGCTCAAGGCCACGAATGGCGAGTACATCGCCATGTTCGACGCCGACCATGTGCCGACCCGCTCCTTTCTGCAGGTCGCCATGGGCTGGTTTCTCAAGGACCCGAAACTGGCGATGCTGCAGACGCCGCACTTTTTCTTCTCGCCCGACCCGTTCGAAAAGAATCTCGATACATTCCGCAGCGTGCCTAACGAGGGCGAGCTGTTTTACGGCCTGCTGCAGGACGGCAACGACCTGTGGAACGCGACTTTCTTCTGCGGCTCCTGTGCGGTGTTGCGGCGCTCGTCGTTGCTGGACATCGGTGGTGTGGCCACTGAAACCGTGACCGAGGATGCGCACACAGCGCTGAAGTTGAACCGGGCCGGCTACAACACGGCGTACCTTGCGATTCCCCAGGCGGCGGGGCTGGCGACGGAAAGTCTGTCACGTCACGTTGCCCAGCGTATTCGCTGGGCGCGGGGCATGGCGCAGATCTTTCGCACTGACAACCCGCTGCTGGGCAAAGGTCTGTCACTGGGCCAGCGGCTGTGCTACGCCAACTCGATGCTGCACTTCTTTTACGGCCTGCCGCGTCTGGTGTTTCTCACCGCGCCACTGGCGTACCTGCTGTTCGGCGCCGAGGTCATGCACGCCTCGGCGCTGATGATCACCGCCTATGTGTTGCCGCACCTTGCCCACGCCAGCCTGACCAATTCGCGGATTCAGGGCCGCTTCCGCCATTCGTTCTGGAACGAGGTCTACGAGGCGGTGCTGGCGTGGTACATCATGGGCCCGGTGCTGATGGCGCTGGTCAATCCGAAATTCGGTGGCTTCAACGTGACCGACAAGGGCGGAGTGGTCGAGGAGAAGTTTTTCGACTGGACGCTGGCGCGGCCTTACATCGTGCTGCTGACGCTGAACGCAGTGGTCTTCGCACTCGGTATCTACAGCCTCTACCAACTGGGCTGGAATAACGATGCGATCACCCTGACCATCGTCATCAACATGGCCTGGACGATCTACAACATCATCATCACCAGCGCTGCGATTGCGGTGGCCAGCGAGATCCGTCAGGTGCGTACCGAGCCCCGGGTCCAGGCCAGACTGCCGATTCGCGTTACCTGCGCCGATGGCGTGGTATTCGACGCCGTGACTCAGGATTTTTCCCAGACCGGCCTCGGACTGGTGATGCCCGCCGATTCGGGCATCGACAGTGGCGACAGCATCACGGTGTCGCTGTATCGCGGTACGCAGACCAGCCATTTCCCTGCCACGGTAATGTTCTGCCGCGACGGTTATCTGGGCACTCGTTTCGATGATCTGTCGCTGCGTCAGCAGAGCGAGCTGGTACGCCTGACCTTTGGCCGTGCCGACACCTGGGCGTCGACCTGGGGCCGCGGCAAGCCGGACACACCGCTGTCTGCGCTGCGCGAAGTCAGCCACATCGGTGTTCGTGGCGTCGTCGAGTTGCTCAAGGCCACTCGCAAGGATTTCAGCCGGTTACTGCCGACCCGTAAAAAAATCTCCCCACCTCCCGCAAATTGATGGATTGAGTAGTCATGACTAAACGGTATTTTCTCGGTGCCGAACGCTTCGCCGTTCGCCGCTCATGGGCCCTGTTGGCTTGTGCGTTGTCCGTGCTCTCCACCGGGATGTGGGCAAGCGCTGCTGAAACGACGGGTGCCAACGAGGGTTACAGCGTGACGCTGCAACAACTGGGGCGCAATTACCCGATGAACCTGCGCGGTGTGGAAGCCACCGACAGCGTCAACTTCAATGTGCGTGCCGATCAGGTGGTGACCGGCGCAAGCCTGTCGCTGAGCTACAGCTATTCGCCGGCGTTGCTGGCGGACCTGTCGCAGATCAACGTCATGATCAACGACGAAGTGGCCGCGACCCTTCCGTTGCCCAAGGAAGGTGCCGGCAAGCCGCAGACGCAGGTGATCGAGATTCCGCCGCAGATGATCACCGAGTTCAACCGCCTGAGCCTGCAGTTCATCGGCCATTACACGATGAGCTGCGAAGACCCGAAGCATTCCAGCCTCTGGGCACGGATCAACAATGACACGCGTCTGGACATCCGTGTCACGCCATTCGCGCTGCCCAACAACCTGGCGATTCTGCCGCTGCCGTTCTTCGACCGCCGCGATGACCGTGACGTGAATCTGCCCGTGGTGATGGGCGCGGCACCCGATAACGCGACGCTCGAAGCTGCAGGCGCGCTGGCTTCATGGATTGGCGCGGCCAAGACCCGCTCGCGCATGGCCAGCTTCCCGGCGCACTTCAATGAGCTGCCGGCCAAGGGCAACGCACTGGTATTGCTCAAGGGCGATGGTCCATTGCAGCTCGGCGCGCTGACGATGCCTGCGCCGAAAGGCCCGACCCTGACGATGGTGACCCATCCCAACGACCCGAACAGCAAGCTGTTGGTGATCACCGGGCGTGATTCGGCGGAACTCAAGCGGGCGGTCAATGCGCTGGTGGTCGGCGGTCAGAGCCTGGTCGGCAGCAGCGCACTGATCGAGCGTGTCGACCTGCTCGCGCCGCGCAAACCGTACGACGCGCCGAACTGGCTGCCCAGTGATCGGCCGATCAAACTGGGCGAGCTGATGCCTGCCAACAAACTCAACGTCTCCGGTTACGATCCGGGTGACATCACCGTGCCGTTGAACCTGCCGCCAGACCTGTTCAGCTGGCGTGAAGACGGCGTGCCGTTGAACCTCAAATACCGCTACACACCGCAGGAACGCTCGAACAATTCGTCGATCATGGTCAGCCTCAACGACACGCTGATCAAGGCCGAGCCGCTGCCGTCGATCGAGAATCTGAACAACTCGATCGTCTCGCGACTGACGGGCGGCGATGACACGATCAGCCGTGAAGCGCATGTGTACCTGCCGCTCAACTCCGTGGCCCTGCAATCGCGCCTGCAACTGCGCTACATGTTCGATTACCTCAAGCAGGGCGAATGTGGCGACATCATCATCGATAACATGCGCGGCAGCATCGATCCGGAATCGACGCTGGATTTCAGCGGTTACGACCACTTCATGGCCATGCCGAACCTGGGTGTGTTTAAGGATTCCGGGTTTCCGTTCACACGCCTGGCGGACCTGTCGCAGACCGCTGTGGTGCTGGCCGATCAGCCGAGTACTGAAGATGTCAGCGCTTACTTGAGCGTATTGGGCCGTTTCGGCGAATCGACCGGTTACCCGGCGACCGGTGTGTCGGTTATTCACGCTGCACAGATCGCCAGTGCCGCCGACAAGGACATTCTGGTCATGTCCTCGGGCAGCGATCAGCCGTTGCTCAAACAGTGGGCCGACCGTTTGCCGATTTCCGGCAATGCTCAGCAACAGGGCTTCGAGCTTTCCGATCTGGCCTTCCGTCTGCGCGACTGGATGAGCCCGGACCCGGATGAAAACCAGCGTCGGGCGCGGGTGGCCATGGCGTTTTCCAGTGACGCGCGCAGCACCTTCCTGACCGGTTTCGAATCGCCGCTGCACAAGGGGCGCAGTGTCGTGTTGATCTCCAGCGGTCAGCCCGGCGGTATGAGCGACGTTGCCCGTGCGCTGAGCAGCAGCGACAAGGTACAGGGCAGCCTGGTAGTGGTACGCGGCGATTCGGTCGAGGCGCTGGTTGCCGAGCAGAAGTACTACGTCGGTGACCTTGGGCCGATCAAATACGTGCAGTGGCTGATGTCGCGCAACGTGCTGTGGCTGCTGCTGGTGGTTGCCGTGGGTGTGGTGCTGGTGACCGGAGTTGCCTACCTGACCCTGCGCTCGCTCGCCAAGCGCCGTCTGGAGCAGGAATAAGCCATGCCGCTCCGTGCACTGAAACTGCGCCGCGCCTCGGGCTGGCTGGTCGGCCTGCTGGCGTCGGCGACCCTGACGCCGGTGCTGGCGAACAGCGCGTGCGATGCTGTGGCCTGGCCGTTCTGGCAGGACTATGCCACGCGCTATGTGCAGGCCGACGGCCGAATGCTGGAGTCGAGCCTGAAGGTCAACCACAGCACCTCCGAAGGTCAGTCCTACGGCATGCTCTTTGCGCTGGTGGCCAATGACCGCGCCCGCTTCGACGCGCTGTGGACGTGGACCGCCGCGAACATGATGGGGGCTGATGTCAAAACGCGTCTGCCGGGATGGTTGTGGGGGCAGGGCGAGGATGGCAACTGGACGCTTCAGGACGCCAACTCCGCGTCCGATGCCGACCTGTGGATCATCTACGCGCTGCTCGAAGCGGCGCGCGTCTGGCAGCTCCCGGCCTATCGAGACGATGCGCTGGCCTTGCTCAAGAATGTAGGGTCGCGGCTGGTGGTCAATCTGCCGGGGCTCGGCAAAATGCTCCTGCCCGGCCCCGAAGGTTTCGCGCAGCCCGACCATCTATGGCGCTTGAACGCCAGCTACCTACCCATTCCGCTGCTACGGCGCTTGGCGAAAGAAGCACCCGGCGGGCCATGGAAGGAAATTGCCGACAACACCGCGAAGCTGATCGACGCATCGAGCCCCAAGGGCTTTATCGCCGATTGGGTTGGCTACCGCGGGACCTCCCCGAAAAGCGGTCTGTTCGTGGTCGATCCGAGCACAGGCGAACTGGGCAGCTATGACGCGATTCGCGTTTACCTCTGGGCGGGCATGACACCTGCGTCCGATCCGTTGGCAGCACGCCTGCTGGCCCGTCTCGACGGGATGTCGAGCAGCACTGCCTCGAGTGGTACGCCGCCGGAAAAGGTCCAGGTGGTCAGCGGTGCACGCGAGGGGCAGGGGCCTTTCGGTTATTCGGCGGCGCTATTGCCGTACTTCCACGCCAAGGGTCAGACCTGGCTGGCCGAGCAGCAACAGCGCAGGGTCGAAGCCGGGGTCAGCCAGGCGCTGGCCCGTGACCCGAAAGACCGCACTGAACCGGCCTATTACAACCTCATGCTCAGCCTGTTTGCCTTGGGCTGGGTCGAAAAACGCTATCAGTTCCGTGAAGACGGAACCCTCAAATTATCCTGGGAGACGTCATGCCCGCGCGCCGCCACACGTTAGTCATCGGGTTGGTTGCCGCGATCGCAGCCAGCGTTTCTCAGGCTCAGGCCGCCACCGCCGAGGCGCAGTTGATCGAGCAGGGCCAGTACTGGCAGGCTCGCTCGAACCCGGTGCGGGCTGCCGAGGTCTGGCAGAAGGTGCTGCAGATCGACCCCAATCAGATCGACGCGTTGTATGGCATGGGGCTGATCGGCGTCAAACAGAACAAGCCGCAGCAGGCGCAGACTTACCTGGCTCGTCTGCAGGCCCTGTCGCCAGTGCCGTGGCAGTCGGTGCAACTGGAGCAGGACATCGCCCTCGCTCAGCCGCAGAATCAGGCCTTGCTGGATGAGGCCCGACGCCTCGCCGATGCCGGTGAGCGCGACAAGGCGACCGGGGTCTTTCGCCAACTGTTCAACGGCCGTTTGCCCGAGGGCACGATCGGGCGCGAGTACTACACCAACCTGGGGTTCAACAGCGCGGACTGGCCTGAAGCGCGCAAAGGCTTCGAACGCCTGATCCGGCAGAATCCGGACGACTCGATTCTGGCGTTGTTTTTCGCCAAGCATCTGGCCCGCCGAGAAGACACCCGGGCCGAAGGGATCGCTGCGCTGGCGCGCCTGAGTACGCACACGGACATCGCCGGGGACGCCGATCAGAGCTGGCGCATGGCGCTGGTCTGGATCGGTCCGCCTACGGCGGCGCAAGTGCCGCTGTTCGAGGCGTTCCTCAAGGTCCATCCCGATGATCAGGACATTCGTGATCAACTCAACAAGGGACGTCAGCAGCACGCCGGTGGCGGCGCCTCAGGCTGGCAGCAGGATCCGCTGGTGGCGCGTGGGCTGAAGGCGCTGGAGCAAAATGATCATGCCGCTGCTGAACAAGCATTTGCCGCGCGACTGAAAATCAAGGCCGACGATGCCGATGCGCTGGGTGGGCTGGGCGTGGTCCGCCAGCAACAGAATCGACTGGCCGAAGCGGAGCAGTTGCTGACCCGCGCGACTCGCCAGCCTGGTGGCACACGCTGGAAAAGCGCCCTCGAGAGTGTTCAGCTCTGGACATCCTTGCAACAGGCCCGCGACCTGCAGGCCAAGGGGCAGACCGGCAAGGCGCAAGAGTTGCTGGCTCAGGTGCAGCGGCAGAACCCCAGCAGCATCGATGTACGTTTGACTCAGGCCGATTTGCAGGCCCAGGCCGGTCAACTCGACGCGGCCCAGGCGGGCTATCGTCAAGTGCTGGCGACCCAGCGCGGCAATCCGCAAGCCGTGCGCGGGCTGATCAACGTATTGGCGCAAAGCGGCCAGGCCGATGAAGCGCTGCGCCTGCTCGATACCCTGTCGCCTGCCGAACAGGCAGCGCTGGGCGAAAGCGGTCGCTTCAAGGCCTTGCGTGCCACGCAGACGGCACGGCTGGCCGAGCAACGTGGCGATCTGCCTGCCGCTCAGGCGGCCCTGAAGGATGCAGTAAAAAATGATCCAGACAGTGTCTGGACGCGTTTCGACCTGGCGCGTCTGTACCTCAAGACTGACGAGGCGCCCAAGGCCCGCGTGCTGATCGACGAGTTGCTCAGGTCTCGGCCCAACGATATCGACGCGCTCTACACCAGTGCGTTGCTGTCGGTGGAAATGGGCCAGTGGCAGGACGCGCAGGCTACCTTTGCGCGCATTCCTGTCGACCAGCGCACCCCGGACATGAAGGCGCTTGCCGACGAAGTCAACATGACCGTGCAGATCAACCTGGCCATCGGTATCGCCCGGCGCGGTCAGCGTCAGGAAGCGCTGGCGCTGCTCGATCGCCTGCAACCGGTCGCCAGCGGCAGCCCGGAGCGTCAGCTCACGCTGGCCAGTGCCTACATCGACGCCGGCGAGCCGGAGCGTGGCCGGGAAATGGCCCGCGCAGCCATCGCTCAGGCACCTGCGCAGTCACCTGATCTGCTGCTGCAATACGCCAGCCTGTTGCTCGCGGCGGGGGATGACGTGCAGGTCAATGCGATCCTGCGCACTGTGCAGGGCCAGCCCATGGGCGTGCAGACCCGTAAACGCTTCGATGACTTGCTGTATCGCTACCGCATTCGTCAGGCCGATTTGCTGCGTGAGGGCGGCGATCTGGCTGGCGCGTACGACACGTTGGCCCCGGCCCTGGCCCAGCGTCCGGACGACATTCAGGCGGTGTCGGCCTTCGCCCGGATGTACACCGCCAACGGTGACAGCGCCAAGGCCTTCGAACTCTACAAGCCGTTGTTGCAGCGTAAGCCCAACGATCCGCAAGTACTCCTGGGGGCTGCTGACGCGGCCGTGAAGGCTCATGATTATGCCTTTGCCGAAAAGGCCTTGAGCCAGTTCCGCGCGTTGCAGCGCAACGACCCGCAGACCCTCACCGAGGCCGCGCGCATCTACCAGAGCATGGGCCAGACCGGCGCGGCCACCGAGTTGCTGCGCAAGGCTGTGGCCATCGAACAAAGCGAAAAACAGCGTCTGATAACTACGCAGGGCGGGTCGGGTGTGACGTCGTCCAATCCGTTCGCGGCGGGCGGTTCACGCAGCGTGGCCGCAGCGTCTGCCATCCCGGCACCGGCACAGGTGTCGCTCAGCGGCGGGGCGGCGACGAGCTTGCCGGCCACGCGTGAAACGGCCTACCCCGGCCAGAGCGCTGCGCAGCAACCGTTGTCAGCCGGACGTGCGCAAAGCGTGCGTGGCAATCCGTTTCTGGCTGCTGGCGACCGCGATCAGGCCAGCAGCGCACAGCAGGCGCTCAATCGTATTCTCGAACAGCGCAGCGGCTTCGTCAGTCAGGGCCTCGCCGTGCGCAGCAATAACAGCGAGTCCGGCCTGAGCAAGCTCACTGTGGTCGAGACGCCGCTGGAGATCAACGTGCCGGCCGGCGATAACCGCGTGGCCGTGCGCGTCACGCCGGTGTCGCTGAATGCAGGCAGTGTGAAATCCGATGCGGGCGCTCGTTTTGGCGGTGGAACGGCCGGCGCAGCAGGTTCGCAGAGCGACAAGGGCGTCGGTCTGGCGGTCGCCTTCGAACGCCCCGAAGAGGGCCTCAAGGCTGATATCGGCACCACCCCCGTGGGTTTCAAATACAGCACGGTCGCAGGCGGCGTGAGCGTCGACCGGCCGTTGGGCAATAACCCTGATCTGCGTTACGGCCTCAACGTGTCACGGCGTCCGGTGACAGACAGCGTGACTTCGTTTGCCGGTTCCACCGACGAGCGCAGCGGTCTGTCCTGGGGCGGGGTGACCGCCAACGGCGGCCGCGGGCAGATCAGCTATGACGATCAGACCATTGGCGGCTATGGCTACGGTTCCTGGCACAAGCTGGTCGGCACCAACGTCAAATCCAACACCCGTGGCGAAGTCGGTGGTGGTGTCTACTGGTACTTGCGCAATGCCGAGGACAGCAAGCTGACCGCGGGCCTGAGTCTGATGGGCATGAGTTACGCCAACGACCAGAGTTACTTCACTTACGGTCATGGTGGCTATTTCAGTCCGCAGAACTTCTACGCCATCGGCGTGCCGGTGATGTGGGCGCAGCGCACCGAGCGCTTCAGCTATCAGGTCAAGAGTTCGGTCGGCGTGCAGCACTTCAAGCAGGATGGCGCCGCATTCTTCCCCGACGACAGCACTCTGCAAGCCGCTTCCGGCCAGCGTTACTCAGGGCAGAGCAAGACCGGTGTGGGCTACAACCTGAGCGCGGCGGGGGAATACAAGCTCGATTCCAGCCTGTTCCTGGGCGCCAACCTGGGCCTGGACAATGCCCGCGACTATCGCCAGTTCAGCGGAGCGCTTTACCTGCGCTACATGTTCGAGGACATGACTGGCCCCATGGAGCTGCCGGTCAGCCCTTACCGTTCACCTTATTCCAACTGATTTCTGGAGAAATTCGATGCCTTCCGTTCTTGCCGGTATGACCCTTCTGGTCCTGGGAGAAAGCCACATGAGTCTGGCCGACCACCTGATGGAGCCGCTGCATGACAACCTGACCCGTCAGGGTGCGATCGTGCATTCGATTGGCGCCTGCGGGGCCAGTGCCGGTGACTGGCTGATCAGCAAGAAGGTCGATTGCGGTGCCGAACAGAAAGGCAACGGCAAGATCGTCATCAAGGGTCGTGACGCGACGACTACGCCGATTGGCGAACTGATCGCTGCCGACAAGCCCGACCTGGTGGTCATCGTGATCGGTGACACCATGGCTTCGTATGACAAGCCTTCGTTTCCCAAGGCCTGGGCGTGGCAGAGCGTAACCGGCCTGACCAAGGCCATTGCCGCCACCGGCACCAAATGCGCATGGGTCGGCCCGGCGTGGGGCAAGGCGGGCGGCATGTACCAGAAGAACGACGCACGGACCCAGTTGATGTCGCAGTTCCTGGCCAGCAACGTGGCACCCTGCACCTATATCGACTCGCTGAGTTTTTCAAAGCCAGGCCAGTGGATCACCACCGACGGTCAGCACTTTACCGTGGCCGGTTACAAATCCTGGGGCACTGCGATCGGTGATGCACTGGGCAAACTACCGGTCAGCAGTGTCAGCGCAGCAGGAGCCAGACAATGATCGCCTTGCGCCTGATCGCCGCCAGTGCGGCTGCCGTATTGCTGGGCGTGCAAGCGCAGGCGGCCGATATCGCCCTGTATCCCACCGGCCCTGCGCAGGATTCGGCGTTCATTCGCTTCGTCAATGCGGCCACCGCGCCGCTGCAAGTGATCGCTCGTGAAGGCCAGGCGCCGTTGCAACTGGACAGCGCAAAACCGGTTTCACTGTTTTTCCCGGTGCAGGCCAGCAGTTCGATAAAGGGCACACTGGTCAGCGGCGACAAAAAACTGCCGATGGACGTCAGCGTCGAGCCCGGCGAGTTCGCCACCGTCGTACTCACCGCACAGTCCGACGGTAGCCTCCAGCCGGTGACTGTCCGTGAACAGCCCGATGACTTCAACGGTTTGAAAGCCTCGCTGGCGTTCTTCAGCCTGGATGCCGGGTGCAGTGAGGCGAGCCTGCGTCCTGCCGGTCGCAGCGCCGACCTGTTCAAGTCGGTTGCCACGGGCACCCTGCAACGCCGTTCGATCAACCCGGTCAGCCTTTCCGTGCAACTGGTCTGCGCCAACGCCACTGTCGGCGCGCCGCTGGACCTGGGCGAGCTCAAGGCCGGCGAGCGCTACAGCGTGCTGCTGGTGCCGTCCGCCACAGGCCCGCGTCTGTTGTCGGCCACGGACACATTGTCCAACTGATCAGGCTCTTTCGTCGTCATGGTATTTGCCTCGCTCGAGTTTCTGATGGTGTTCCTGCCCGCTTTTCTGCTGGCCTACACGGCGAGCCCTGCGGCGTGGCGCAATGTCGTGCTGTTGATCGGCAGCTGGTTGTTCTACGGCTGGCTGAGCCCGTTGTTTCTGGCGCTGCACATGCTGCTGACCGTGGTGGCCTGGGTCGGCGGTCTGCTGGTCGACCGGGCGCGGCAAGGCTCGAAAGGGCGAGTGCGGCTGTTGGTGGCGTTGATCGTGTTCAACACCGCCGTGCTGTGTTGGTACAAGTACGCCAACATCGTCGCCGGCACCTGGAATGCGCTGATCACCTGGTATGGCGCGATGCCGCTCGATTGGCAGCGGGTGGCGCTGCCGGCCGGGCTGTCGTTCATCGTCCTGCAGGCGATTTCCTATCTGGTGGACGTACACCGGCATACCGTGCCGGTCGAGCGCAGCTTCATCAATTATGCGACCTACATTTCGATGTTCGGCCACTCCATCGCCGGGCCGATCATTCGCTACGACTGGGTGCGCCGTGAACTGGTGCAGCGTTACTTCACCCGGCAGAACTTCGCCCTGGGCGCGCGGCGCTTCATGATCGGCATGAGCATGAAGGTGCTGGTGGCCGATACCCTGTCGCCGCTGGTCGATGTGGCCTTTCACCTGCCGGCCCCGTCGCTGATCGATGCGTGGCTTGGCTGCCTGGCGTATTCGCTGCAACTGTTCTTCGATTTCGCCGGTTACAGCGCCATGGCCATCGGCCTGGGACTGATGCTCGGCTTTCACTTTCCTGAAAACTTCAACCGGCCTTATCTGGCCCGCAGTATTCAGGACTTCTGGCGACGCTGGCACCTGTCGCTGTCCAGTTGGCTGCGCGACTACCTGTACATAGCGCTGGGCGGTAATCGGCACGGCGTCTGGAACACCTACCGCAACCTGTTCCTGACCATGGCTATCGCCGGTCTGTGGCATGGCGGTGACAGCTGGAATTACCTGCTCTGGGGCGCGGCGCATGGTGTGGCGTTGTGCGTCGATCGCGCCTGGTCGCGCTCGAGTCTGCCTGCTGTTCCAAGGCCGCTGGCGCACCTGCTGACGTTGCTGTTTGTGTGCCTGGCGTGGACGCTGTTTCGCGCCCCGGACTTTGCCACCGCGATGAACATGTATGCCGGGCAGTTCGGCCTGCACGGCCTGGGCCTGGGCGATGCGCTGGCCGTGACCCTGCGCCCGGCACACGGCATGGCCGCCTTGTTGGGTGTGGCCTGCGTGCTCGCGCCGTTGCTGCGGGCTCGCTGTGAGCAGCGTTTTGGCAACCGGACGCTATTCGTCTATGGCGCCGCGCTGTGGCCGGTGGCCGGATTTCTGCTGTCGTTCGCGCTGATTGCCAGCCGCGAAACGGTTCCGTTTCTGTACTTCCAGTTCTGAGGCCGGTGCCCATGACTACTCCGTCTGCTGTACCGCCTCCACCCAGTGAACTGGCCGTGCGCACCTGTGGTGTGGCGGGCATTACCCTGGCGCTGTTCCTCGGCGTTGGCTTGCTGGCCTCGGGCATGTTGCTGGTCAGCGGCAAGGTCGGGCTGCTACCCAGGCCGCTGACCCTCGACGCAGCGCTGCACGGCGAAGTGACTCACCAACTGGCGAAACAACTGTCCGGGAGCTTTCTGAGCCAGCATGCGGCCAATATCGAGCGCGGTGCGAGCTGGCTGCTGCTCCACGACACCGGCCCGCGTGTGCGCCAGGGGTGTCCGGGTTGGTTGTTCCTGACCGATGAGTTCAGGCTCAACCGCGACGCGCAGGCCAATGCGCAGCGCAAAGTCCAGGCGGTGATCGCTGTGCAGCGCAGCCTCAAAAAACGCGGTATCGAATTGTTGGTCGCCGTGGTGCCGGACAAAAGCCGCATTGCCGCAACCCGATTGTGCGGTCTCTACCGGCCTGACGTATTGCAGGCGCGTGTCGAGCAATGGACGCATGATTTGCAAGCGGCTGGCGTCGATGCTCTGGACCTGACCGCAACCCTTCAACCGCTGGGCGAAACAGCTTACCTGCGTACTGATACGCACTGGAGCGAGAGTGGCGCCAACAGCGCCGCCAGAGCCATCGGCTTGCAAGTGCAAAAAGCCGGCATTCAGGCCACTCCGCAGCGTCAATTCCAGATTCAGACGTTACCCATTGCCGAACGCCCCGGCGATCTGGTGCGCCTCGCCGGACTCGACTGGTTGCCGTCGTCATTACAACCTGCGCCGCAAAGCGTAGCCGCCACGCAGATCACCGAGCTTGCCAGCGAATCAGCGACTGGCAGCGACAACCTGGACGACCTGTTCGGCGACAGTAACCTGCCCAACGTCGCGCTGATCGGCACGTCGTTCTCGCGTAATTCGGGTTTTGTCGGGTTTCTACAGCGCGAACTCGGCGCCCCGATTGGCAACTTCGCCAGGGACGGCGGCGAGTTCTCGGGCGCTGCCAACGTCTACTTCGACAACCCGGCCTTCCGCCAGACGCCGCCCAAACTGCTCATATGGGAAATCCCCGAACGGGATCTGCAGACGCCTTATGTGGCGATCGAAAAGTTAGATATACCTGTAAAATAAACGTCGGGCATACCCTGTTAGAGCTGCTGTTACGAATATCGAACTTTAGATGGAAGAACACCCGGCCGAAGCCGGGCGCTCTTTAGGCAGGGTGGTGTTTATTCAACAGTATATTTTTTCTCAGCGATGAAAGCGGGTTCCTTCCAGTGGGGGCCTTTAGCCGTGCGACCTTTTTCATCTAAAGCCAGAATGCCTTCACGAAAAAGTCTGGTATAAGTGCCCCAGAGCTCACCGGACTGGAGAGCCTCAAATTTATAAGCGGTGTAGAGTCTGTCTATTCGTGGTTGGGACAAATTTAGAGCAAAGACTGCCAATACATCTGCCACGGTTTCATTAATGATAATGTCTTTGATATTGGTCATTTTATTGGCCTCTCAATGCGTCTGCATGATCTTGTTTGTCTCCAGCCGATAGAGCCGCTTCGGTGTAAAGAAAATCACGATTTTCGTTAATTCTATAATCCTCAAGGGCTGCCGTATGAGCGTTATTCCATACGTTACCTTGCACGCCATCAGCCACCCCCAGTGCCCTGTAACGTTCTAATTCCCTGAGCTCGTGGGTGTAAAATCTTTTATCAGTATCCGTCACGGCTAACTCGCCACGCAAAATTTTTTCCAGACGATTGATCATTATAGTATTTGCATCTGATGAGCCGAATCGGCTTGTGTGCAGCTTAACGAGATCAATGCCGTCCTGAGTGACTGAGGCGGTTGTCCAGTCGAGGTTCTGGGTGGGGCCGCCCGCTTTTTCAGGATCGTACATTCGACCGCTATGCTCTCCTTTGGTTGTTGCCCCTTCATAGGGGCTGTTGAACACCACATAGACCGGAGGCAGACCCGAATTTAGCGGGTAAACATAAATGGCATCCCGAATGTCCATCTGACTGGTGCCGGGTAAAGGTTCGGCCTTCACCTCGATAGGCTCCAGTGTAATTCCAGCGTACGCCGGAGTTTCGACTGGTTGCGCCACCGTCGTCGTTGAGCTGTTTCCAGGTGCTGCGATTGGAAACGTCAAGGTGATGGGCGGGGTGTCCGAAGTGTTAAAGGTGTAGGCGTTGGCCACTGGGTCCAGTATCAGAGCCCTCACAGGCACCTTGGGAGAAAATCCGCCTTCGGCTTGTGTTGCCACGACTGAATACTTCGACTGATCGCCGTAAATTCTATAGGGCATATCGACCGTTCCACCCGTTGCCGCCACGTCATTCAAGGCGTCGGACAGATCAGGCATCAGAACTCTGGCCGGAAGGTCCAGCATTCTTTCCGGTAACTCTCCATTGCCAAGCGAAGGGGAGTACAGCAACGTGCCGATGCCTACGGCTGTGGTAGAGCTGACAGCCGTGCCTGCGAGAGCCGTTAATATTTCGATAGCGGCTTGAATGGTAGCGTCCAGAAAGAGACCGGATCCTGCCGTAACGGAAATGACTCCTGCAACTGCACCCAACTGCGGTGTACCAGCTTCCGGGAGCCTGAGCGTCTTGCCCGCTTCTAGCGCTTGAGCTTCTGCCGTCACGCGCGCGTGCTCGTCAGCGTCACGCTGGGCCTGCGTCTCTGCCTCCATACGAGCTTGTTCAGCCGCTTCGGCAGCTACTCGGCGAGCTTCTGCTTCGGCAGCAAGAAGAGCCTGCTCATCCGCTACTCGCTTGGCTTCAGCCTCCGCTGCAACTCGGGCTTGTTCAGCGGTTTCGGCAGCAAGTCGAGCGTGCTCTGCAGCTTCAACGGCAAGCCTCGTCGACTCGGTTTCTGCCGCGATACGTGCGTCCTCCCTGGCCTGCGCTGCAGCAATAGTATGGCTCAGTGATACAGACCTCTCTGTGAGAATCCTGATTTTCTCTTCAAGAATTTTTGCTCTGTAGGCTGCTGTAACTGAGGCTTCCCAGCTTTTATAAACGTCAAGGGGAGAGCCCAGGTCTCTTCTTGTTTGAAAGATATTTAAAAAATCCACAGCGTTTTTTTTAATATCTACCGCCAATGCATGCCTGCCAAAGAAAGCATGAGCGCCTTCTTTGCTTTTGGCTAACTCAGCAGCGCGCTGTGAAATCAGGCTGTCCACCACGTTTTTTTCAATCGTAGACTTTTCTAACTCAGAGAAGGGGTAATCTCCTACACCGGCAGAAATTTCCGCGTCAACGTCAGCCGGAAGGAGGGGCAAAAAGTCTATGTAAGACTGATGGATATTTTGCTGTGTTGAAGAGGCCGTCACGATAATGGATATCGTGTACTGTTCGTTTCTTATACCCCTTTTACTGAAGAATGCATCCATCTCATGGTTTGCAGGAATACTGCCGTCCCATCGCAGCGGTCTGGCGATTACTCCGGCTCCCGATAGCGGGCCTAATGGCCTGGGCAACGGCTGGCCAGGTGTTACGATTGTGGGTGGAAGAGTAATGACGTTTTGCGGCATGTGCTTATCCTTAAGGTTTAAATCGCCGAATAATATCTCCTTGATATTAGCTAGTATTAATAGTCACGAAGTGCGGTACATAGGTATAGGTAGTTGTTTTTTTGTTCAGGCTTTCAGGCACGCAATTGAAACGCATGCTGGTGTAGGACTGGTCAGCGGCCGCACGTAGTGTTGCCGGTTTTGTAATCCATCGCAGTGTTAAGGCGTTACTTCTGGTGCTGAATGCATTGGTCGCGGCGTACGTTGCTTTGAACCCATGGGACAGCAAGAGCCCCCCATAACCGAGCTAACCGTTCGGCCAGTTCACCCCAAACGCGGATCGACCACAAACTCCAGTTCTTTGGCCGTTGCCACTACCGCCCTGAACTCCGGGTGCTGGACGTTGAGCAGGTAGTTGGACTCGCGCGGGATGATCACGCTGGGCACTGCCAGTGCCAGGCTCTGAGCGGAGGCCAGCCAGTCGTCGCCGAACGAGGCGGTTGCCGGTGGCGCGGGTTCTTCACGCCAGTCGCGGGGCAGGGTGTCCGGGCGCGCATTGAGGACGTGCCCCTCGGCAATCTGCAGCTCAAGCATCGTGTAGTGCTGAGCCACAGTGGCGTTGTTCAGGTGCACCAGCACTTCCAGCAGCGCCAGTGACTCGCTGCCCGCGCAGTACACGCAGGCGTTGCCCTTGCTGTTCCAGCGTCCGCCGTAGAGCTTGGCGCCCTCGCCATCGAAGGCCTGTGCCAGCCATTTGCGCTTGACCAGTCGATAGACCGCTATCACGCCAAGACCCCGTGTTCCAGGCGGCCGATCAGGTCGAGCACTGCCTGAGCCTCTGCCGAGGTCGCGAGCATTTCCAGTGGCCTGCGATTGCCCAGCCCGTAGACCGGGTTGGCCAGCCAGAGGCGAGTCGCTTCGGCGTCGTTTTCGAACAGGTCCAGTGCCGCCTTGTACACCGCTGCCAGGCGGAACAGCCGATCGCTTTCTTCGGCGTTGAAGCGGCGCACCTTCAGGCGTCGCTGCAAGGTTGCCGGCGCTATGCCCAGATGCTCGGCCAGGGTCGAGCGGTTCAGGTCGGTGTAATGCGCCAGACGTTCGAAGACTTCATACGGCAAGCCGTCATGCAGCGCCGAGTACAGCCGCGCGCCTCGTGCGGGGATACCCAGGTGTTGCCAGAAATCGTCCTGCCGGGGCAGGGCCGGATGGTAGTCGCTTATGGGCAAAGACATGGCACACCTGTCTATCGAGTGATTGCAATTGAATCTATCAATTGATAATAGGCACGTTTCAGACGTCGTGATAGTGATTCGCAGCAACTAATTGCGAATAAAACTACAGAAACTTCAAAAATCACCGACTTAGGCTATAGGTTTAGTTTGAATGTTGCTGATCTCGCGTTATAGGCTCGATGTCAGTCGCTTCCGATGGTGCCGTCTAACGAATATGTGCTGTCCGCCGTGGTCAGCCTGATTTTCCTGCAGTGAGAACCACACGATGTCCACGCTTGCGCTATTGATATGCGATGACTCGAACATGGCGCGAAAGCAGCTGTTGCGCGCGCTACCTGAAGACTGGGATGTGTCGGTCACGCTGGCCACCCAGGGGCAGGAAGGCCTGGAAGCGATTCGTAAAGGTCAGGGCCAGGTGGTCCTGCTCGACCTGACCATGCCGGTGATGGACGGTTACCAGACGCTGACGGCGATTCGTGCCGAAAACCTCGACGCCAAGGTGATTGTGGTGTCGGGCGACGTGCAGGACGAGGCCGTTCGTCGGGTCATGGAGCTGGGCGCGCTGGCGTTTTTGAAAAAACCCGCCGACCCGGACGAACTCAAAAGCACACTGGAGCGCCTTGGCCTGCTGGGCAAGCCTGCCGCGTCACCGGTTGCACTGCCGGCCCTCAACAACAAGGGCGGGGTGATCAGCTTTCAGGATGCCTTCCGCGAAACCATCAACGTCGCCATGGGCCGTGCAGCGGCGTTGTTGGCCAAGGTGCTGGGCGTGTTCGTGCAACTGCCGGTGCCCAACGTCAACATGCTTGAAGTTGGCGAGTTGCACATGGCGCTGGCCGACGCTCACAGCGACCAGCGTCTGACCGCGGTGTGTCAGGGCTACATCGGTGGCGGTATCTCTGGTGAAGCGCTGCTGATTTTTCATGATTCGGAAATCTCCGGAATCTCGCAACTGATGGGCGGCGATCACTCCGACAGTTCCGACATGGAGATGCTGCTCGATCTGTCCACGATCCTGATCGGCGCCTGCCTGAGCGGCATTGCCGAACAGATCGACATTGCCTTTTCGCAGGGCCATCCCCAGTTGTTGGGTGCACAGGGCGGCATCGACGAGCTTATCCGCATCAATCAACAGCGCTGGAAAAAGACCCTGGCGGTCGAAATCAGTTACAGCGTGGAAGGCCACAATCTGCATTTCGATCTGCTGATGCTGTTCACCGAAGATTCGGTCGAGCTGCTTACCAAAAAACTTGCCTACATGATGAGCTGACCCATGAGCAACGCTATTGAAATCAACGAGCTTCATTGGTTGCTGGCCGTTACGCAGAACATTGACGTAGGCATCGTGGTGCTGGACCTGAACTACCGCGTAACGGTCTGGAATACCTTCATGGAAAACCGCTCGGGTGTGGTGCCCTACGTGGCAGTCGACAAGACCTTTTTCGAGATTTTTCCGGAGGTCAACGCGAAGTGGTTCAGCAAGAAAATCGATAACGTCGTGACCCTCGGCACGCCGGCGTTCACCATCTGGGAGCAGCGGCCGTATCTGGTGCGTTTCAAGAATTATCAGCCGATCACCGGGCAGGAGGAGTTCATGTATCAGAACACCACCCTGTTCCCGCTGCGGTCGACCACCGGGGCGATCAGCCATGTGTGTCTGGTGATCTATGACGTTACCGACGTCGCGGCCAACCGCAATCAGTTGCTGGCGGCCAACAACAAGCTGCAGCAACTGTCGGGCTCAGCGAAAAGCTGAGCCTCGCCCGGGCTTGGCGACGAATGAAACCGGCACTGCGGGCTTGATCCCGCTCGTGCTAGGATCGCGATTTTTCCGCTGACGCTCAGGGACATCATGCGACCTCAAGCCACCCTCACTGTTTTGCCTGTCGAGCGCCCGCTGGTCGGGCGTGTCAGCCCGCCGGGCTCCAAGTCGATCACCAACCGCGCATTGTTGCTGGCCGGGCTGGCCAAAGGCACCAGCCGCCTGACCGGCGCGCTGAAGAGTGACGACACGCGCGTGATGTCCGAAGCCCTGCGTCTGATGGGCGTGCAGGTCGACGAGCCGGATGACAGCACCTTCGTGGTCACCAGCAGCGGGCATTGGCAGGCGCCGCAGCAGGCGCTGTTCCTCGGCAACGCCGGGACTGCGACACGCTTTCTGACCGCGGCACTGGCCAACTTCGAAGGCGACTTCGTGGTGGATGGCGACGAATACATGCGCAAGCGTCCGATCGGGCCACTGGTCGATGCCTTGCAGCGCATGGGCGTGGAAGTCAGCGCACCCAGCGGTTGCCCGCCGGTGGCGATCAAGGGCAAGGGCGGTCTTGAGGCCGGTCGTATCGAAATCGACGGCAACCTGTCCAGCCAGTACGTGTCGGCACTGCTGATGGCCGGTGCCTGTGGCAAGGGGCCTGTGGAAGTTGCACTGACAGGCAGCGAGATCGGCGCGCGTGGTTACCTCGACCTCACGCTGGCGGCCATGCAGGCGTTCGGTGCCGAGGTTCAGGCCATCGGCGACGCCGCCTGGAAAGTCTCGGCTACCGGTTATCGCGCTACGGATTTCCACATCGAGCCGGATGCCTCGGCGGCCACTTACCTGTGGGCTGCGCAGGCCCTGACCGAGGGCGCTATCGACCTGGGCGTTGCCAGCGACGCGTTCACGCAACCCGATGCGCTGGCCAGCCAGATCATCGCCAGCTTCCCGAACATGCCGGCCGTGATCGACGGCTCGCAGATGCAGGACGCGATTCCGACGCTGGCCGTACTGGCCGCCTTCAATCGTCAGCCGGTGCGCTTTGTCGGTATCGCCAACCTGCGGGTCAAGGAGTGCGACCGCATCTCGGCACTGTCCCACGGACTGTGCGCCATCGCACCCGGCCTGGCGTTCGAGGAGGGTGACGATCTGGTCGTCAACGCCAACCCGGCGCTGGCAGGCACTACGGTCGATGCCTTGATCGACACCCACTCCGACCATCGTATCGCCATGTGCTTTGCGCTGGCGGGCCTGAAGATCGCCGGCATCCGCATTCTCGACCCTGATTGCGTCGGCAAGACCTACCCGGGCTACTGGGATGCGCTGGCCTCATTGGGCGTCACCGTCCAGCGCTGACCGCGGGCGCAGCGGCCGTTTTTCAAATCCCGAAAAACGGCTGCATCATCCGCGCCAGCAACCCGTGAAAACGCAGCTTCGATTCAGTGGCCAGTACGCAAATGCATTCCCGGTCGGGGTAGGCGATGGGCTGGTGATGGATATGGCTGTCCAGGTCGGCCACATCGTTGAGTCCGAACTCCCCCTGCACGTCGTAATACGCGCCCTTGAGGACCATGGTCATCTCGCCGCTTTCGTGGCTGTGGACCGGCATGCTCACGCCGGGGGCGATTTTCAGCAGCATCAGGTTGCCCTGTTCGATGCCTTCGGCGCGTACTCGTTGTACGCCGGGGATCAGGGTCTTCCACTTCAATGTGCTCAGGTGTCGACCAAAATGCGCCTGCATGCAGACCGGCATCAGGTCCGGGTCCTGATTGGCCGCCGGCATCGAGTGCAGGGCGGGTACAAGCCCCGCTTGCTGCTCATCAAGCCGCGCCAGCATGGCCGATCTGCCCTTGAGCGGCACCACACTGCTGGTGTGCTGCTGCATCAACACACCGCCAATCGCCTCGGCCTGCCTGAGCCGCGCCCGGCACTCGGCACAGCGCTCCAGATGCGCTGCAGTGACTAACGAGATGACCTGCGACAGCGCCCCTGCGGCATAACTGACCAGCGTGGCGTCGTCCGGATGATGTTGTGGACCCATCATGATTCCTCTATCCGCGAGCGCAATTTTTGAAACGCCAGGCGCAGGCAGGACTTTACTGTGCCGAGCGGCATACCCAGGCGTTCGGAAATCTCCCGGTGGCTGAGCGCTTCGAAATACGACATTCGCAACACTCGGGCCTGATCGGCAGGCAGGTTCTGGATGGCGATGTTGAGTTGTTGTTCCTGGCGCTGGCTGTAATCGAGTGTTCGATCTACCGGAGCTTCCAGACGCTCGAGTTGTTCCAGCGAGTTTTGCACCTGCACCCAGCCACGGTCCTTGCGCACACTGTCGATGTAAAGATTGCGTGCGATGCGAAACAACCATGTCCCCAGGCTGGCCTTGGCCGGGTCGAACGAGTCAGCCTTGTGCCACAGTTTGAGCAGCACTTCCTGCACCAACTCTTCGGCCTGACCTTCCGGCACATTCAGCCCGGTGAGGTAGCGCAACAGGCGCGGAGCGAAGTGATCGTAAATGCGCATGAAGCTGTCGCGGTCCCTCTGGCGGGCCACGGCGGTGACTTCATCGATCCAAAGTCGGGTGATTGTCGATTCGCTGTGAGAGGGGGACAAGTGACAGAAGGTCCTGAGACTGGCAGTTATGCGCATGATCCACCTTCTGATCACCATTGTGTGGGTTTGGTTCGCTATGCAGAGGTGTTACGTAACGGGGTGGGGAGTGGATCACAGGATGTGATGAGTGGCGGTTTGACTTGCAGATCCGGCCATGGCAGTGGCCGCGGGCCAGATCTTGCCGTCTTTGGCCACTGTCATTTCTGACAGTAGAGTCATTAACGTTAAATGATTACTTTGTGTTCTGGATGTCATCAATGTCATGGAGACAAACATGGATACTCGCGTTGCACGCGTTTCATCTTCGCTGGCCACCCTGTTGTTGATCATCGTTTGCATGGGGCTTATTTTTGCGCCTGAGCGATCACAGGCTCAGGTTGCGAACCTGGCGACCTGTCTGACAGGGACTCACACTGCCGACTGGTCGCCGGGACTGACCAACACCGATCAGTTGGTCAATGTATCGACGACAAGCAACTGGGGGCCCTGTGTTTCTCCTTCATTTCCTCTGGCAGTCAGCGCTTCGTCCAGTCAAAACTTTCAGGCGAATTTTTCCTGTCAGTCGTTGCTGCTGCAAACGCCGACCATTACATGGGTCATCAACTGGAGCGATGGCGCCACCAGTACTTACGAGTTCAGTGCGACGCTCAATAATATCGGTAATCTGAATACGACCATTGTGGGTGTCGGAAAAATCGTCGATGGCCGGTACAAGAATGCCAAGGCGATGAGTACATTTGTACTTGGCGATATCGAGTCCACATTGAGCAACGATTGCGCCAAGACGACCGGCGTAACCAGCGTTAGGGGTCTTTCAACACTGGTGATTGCCCAGTAACAGATGGCCAGGGAAGGCATGAAACAGCCTGCTACAAGGGCTTGTGATGCAGACTGACCCCTAGCCCCATCGACTCCCCCTGCCGTAACAGCTTCAACCCCGGATGCCCAGGCAAATGATGGGCATTCACCGGGTGGCTGACGGGCTCGAAACAGAAGAAATTCAGTCCCGGAGGGCAGAACACCAGAAAGTACTCGCTGCCGGTGGCGTGGCAGTGCAGTTCATAGCCCAGGTCCGGCTGGCTGATGACGCTGTGGCCGTCCCAGCCGGTGAAGCCGTTGTCCAGCCGTGCTTCGGGCAGCCTGTTGCTGTGCTGGAAGTCCCATTCGGCGGGCAGATCCTGCAACTCATTCGGCAAACCTGCCTCGTCGCACAGCCAGACCTGCGCAGCTTTGGCCTGCAAGCGTGTGTGAGGCGTGCGTGGCAGGTAAGGGTGCAAGCCCAGGCCGTGCCACATGGCGCGGCTGTCCAGATGAGTGGTGTTCAGTTCGATACTCAGTTTGCCGTCGTGCAGGGTGTAGCGCAGGTGCGCGCGGTAGGAGAATGGCGTCTGGCTGTCGAGTTGCAGAAAGACCTGATCTAAAGTGTGCTCAATGACCGTCCATGACTGCTGCCAGGCGCTGCCATGAATCGGCAGCGGGTCGTTGGCGCTGTTGGGCTCCAGGGCCAGCCAGCCGTCTGGTGTCTCGAAACCGCCGTTGCCGATCCGGTTCGACCACGGTGCCAGCGGGTAGCAGGCCAGCCGACGAGGCGTCCCGGCCGCCAGAGCCTGTTCGTCGCTGGGGCGCAGCAGGGGTTGCCCACTGGCCAGGACGATCCAGTTGACGATACTGCCGCCCATG
>Ga0105244_10000226_pt1 | contig 58209 bp, 42 predicted proteins | sample KBSM44metaG_FD_80423 | JGI IMG/M metagenome (GOLD analysis project Ga0105244, IMG submission 80423) | Miscanthus rhizosphere microbial communities from Kellogg Biological Station, Michigan, USA - KBS M4-4 metaG | ecosystem: Host-associated > Plants > Roots > Rhizosphere > Soil | place...
CAGAAACAGGCTGGAGTTCTTACCGATGGAGGAACTATGATCCTTCGATAGGAAGGTTCTTTAATGTTGATCCTTTAAGTGAAAAATACGCTTACCAGTCGCATTATAACTTCTCAGAAAATAAAGTAGTAGCTCATAGGGAGTTAGAAGGATTAGAGGCTTTGCCTACAAATGCTGCAAAGGTTTATGAAGAAAGATTAAAACTTGCTAATAGTCTTGATGCGCGGGGTAATACTGTAGAAGCTTCCAGATTAAGAGAACATGCTGATGCAATTCAGGAACTGAACACCTTAGTTATTTCTGCACCGATTTTTGAAATTGAGGAAATTGTACTATCGGTAAGGGCGGCAAGTGCTTCAGGGTTCTTTGGACGAGTTTGGTCTGCAATGAAAGGTGTTTTCACAGGGGCAGAAGCTAGTGCTGGAATTGCAGAAACAACTATTGGAAAAGTACCTAATCCATATGGGAAAGCAGGAGGACCGTTGCATCAATCTAAAATAAATGATGTTGAAGAAGAGTTGAAAGCAGAAGGATTCACAAAAATTAGAAATGAAGTAATGGTAAAAACACCTAATGGAAATAAAAGTAAAAGATTTATAGATGTAGAAGGTACAAATCCTAAAACTAATGCAGTTAAACGGGTACAGGTTGGAAAACAAAACAAAAATGGCACACCTGTATCAAGAGAAAGAAAAGCGTTGGATGATATTGAAAAAGCAACTGGAACAAGGCCAGAATTTGTTCCATATAATCAAGTGACACCAAAAACTCTCCCTACTAAAGTAGGTGATGCAGGTAAAATTGTACCATAATATTTAAAAATTAAACAGAAATGGCTTCGAAGCAATTAAATTTTTTTATAACAGAAAATGAGTATCCTAGAATTAATGAATTCTTTGCTACTAACGAGATAAAGGTGTTCCTAGAAGAAAATATAACTGATGATTTTAGAATTCTTCCGTTGGAACAATTGCCTCAGAAAAACGATTTTCCTTCCATGGTTTATTTGACCAATAATCGTTTTCTACATGAAACTAAAATATTATCAACTAAGAACGGTATCAAATACTTTGACATAAGAAAAAGCCCAGTCTTGGAGCTAAGTTTGGGGGGATTCATTTCCAAAGAAAAAGATATATTAGAACGAGGTAGGTTTTATTATGTAAAATCCTTTTATAATGAAAATGATGAACTGGAAAAAAAATCAAATTCATTTTGTGAGTGGTCTGATAGCGTGATTAAGGATTTTAAAAAAGAATTTTTGCAAAGATATTCTAATGATAAAGATTTTTTATATTCAAAATCTGCGATAGAATGGATTGAGAAAAATAACGCGGAAGAAATGGGAGGTGGTTTAGGATGGAAAAAGAAGGTTTAAATATTATCTTTTATTATAATTTTTCAACTATGCTAGAAATAGTTTAGGGTATTGAAAACAATACCCTAAATTTTAATAAATTATACCGATCAGGTAGGAAACATCAGATTAGCGTATTGTAAAGATGTCTCCGGAAATCCTAAAATAGACAGAGCTACTCATTATTATCCTTTCGGGCTAGAGTTTGGAGGAGAGCTAGTTACTGCGACTTCAATATCTCCAAATTACAAATACTCTACACAAGGGCAGGAAAAACAAACAGAAACAGGCTGGAGTTCTTACCGATGGAGGAACTATGACCCTGCGATAGGAAGGTTCTTTAATGTTGATCCTTTAAGTGAAAAATACGCATATCAATCACATTATAACTTCTCAGAGAATAGAGTTGTTGATGGAAGAGAGCTGGAAGGCTTAGAATGGCAAAGCACAAAAAGAGCACAAGATCTTCCTGGTGATCCTGCAGAATTTGCAGAAATGATTGGCGGAGGGATTAACAGTCTAAGAGCTGCAGTAGCCAATAATGTTGCTAGAACAGCTAATTTTTTCTCGAATGATGCGGTAAAAAATAAACTTGTAGTTGGTGAGGATGGTGGTTTAACTCTGTTAACTGGAGTTCCTAAAGAATCCTTTAAAGAAAAGGTAGCAAACGGTGCTCTTGATTGGGGTACTATACTTTTATCTGTTGCTGGCGGACCTGAAGGAGCATTAGCGGCGCAAGGTGGAAAATCGCCTGCTGTAAAAGGGTTTGAAGAGGTAAAAGATGCTGTAAAGACGGTTCATGGAAACTCTAAGCTGAGTCAGAAGGCCCAACATGGTTATGAAATATTAGACAAGAAGACAGGAGGTGTTTTGGAGTATGGAATAAGTGGACAAAAACGAAGTGCTACACAAATAAAAGATGGTGGTTCCTCAAGGATAAATCAAAAACTGAAAACAAAATATAAGAGTGATCCCAATGTGGGAGGTAGAGTTATTGACGGAAACCTTGGAAATAGAAAAAATGCGCTTGATTGGGAAAAAGATAAAGTCGACGCTTTTAAAAACGCAAATAATGGAGTATCACCTCTAAACCAAAAACGCCCTAAATAAAATGCTAAACCAAATAACATTGGCGTGTTACACGCAAGGACATAAAAATCAGTTTATTAATTCTGAAACATGGTGTGTACAAGAATTATATTGTTCTATGCTAAAAGAATTGAATACAGGAAAAGTTGTAAAAGCTAATATCAATATTAGAGATAATTGGGGGGATTTATTAGAGTATTATGAAAGTTATACAGACGTTATTTCAATTCGAAATCTTTTTGATTTTTTAAGCTATGTAAAATTGGATAAACAAGGCAAGAAGCGTATGCAGTTAGAAGCTATCCACAATGGCATGATGCAGATCGCAGATGCTGAAAAGTGGGAAAAACAGCCATTGATAGATGCCTATAATAATTGCTTAGAAAAGAATCTGGAATATCAATTTTTTGTAGGAACTGCTAAATCATCGCCCGATAAAAAGCACAAGATAAATTTTTGGTGCAATTGGGATATAGATATTTTCGAGGTTTATTCTGTGCTATATGATAAAAACAATAATGAGATAGAGCGTAAAAAGATCATTGAAAAATCTCCTTACGATGGAGAATTTATTTATTATGCAAAATGGAAATGGCTGGACAATACTAAAGTTCTATTGGAAGACAAATACAAGTACGGCAATAATGAAAAATGGGAAATAACAATAGATCCTGTAATCTTCAGTTAAATATTCCCCCGCTGGCGCGAGCATGCTGCTCGTGTCCGCATTAATCATTACAACAAACCAAGCTTATTCCTCTCAAATTCCTACTGCAGATCAAAGTGGTAGCCTAGATTCCTACGGAATGACAAAGACGCAGGTATAGGATCTGTATTAATTAATTATTCAACATTTATAATTCTTACGATGCATTTATCTTGCCCACATAGTTGTCATTCCGTAGGAATCTCAACAATCTACTGAACTTTGAATTAAAACCAGATGAATGTTTTATCACTACAATGAACTAGTCTTATTACTCTACAATTCTTACTGCAGATTAAATTGGCAGTCTAGATTCCTACGGAATGACAAAGACGCAGGTATAGGATCTGTATTAATTAATTATTCAACATTTATAATTCTAACGATGCATTTATCTTACCCACATAGTTGTCATTCCGTACGAATCTCAACACCCCCTTTGATAACTTAAGAAAAAAGGCTGTTCCAAATGAAACAGCCTTTTACAATAAATTTAGATGATAGAAATGTTTTCATGGTGGTTAAGAACTCCAACTTTCAGCATACACTCTTTCATTTTATGGTAAGTTCTTTTGATATCGTGGTCAAGACCGATGGAGAATCTGATCAGTCCGTCTGAAATACCGATGGAAGCTCTTTCTTCTTCCGGGATCTCAGATGAGGTAGATTTTCCTGAGCATGAGAATAAGGTTTTATAAAACCCTAAGCTTACTGCAAGATAACCCAGGTTTTCTGTCTGCATCAATTCCATCAGTTCGTTTGCTTTTTCTGTGGTTCCGGCATCCAGCGTCAGGAGCCCGCCGTATCCGTATTCTTCATGAAGCATGCTCTTCATGAGTTCATGGTTTTTATGAGACGGCAATCCCGGATAAGATACTTTTAATCCGTCTTTTTCGAATCTTTCAGCCAGATACATTGCATTGTGGCTGTGTTGTTTGATTCTGATGTGCAATGTTCTCAGGTTTTTTAAGATACTTGATGATCTTAAGCTGTCCATTGTAGGTCCCAGAAGCATACATGCTCCGGAATTGACATTTTTGGTGTCATCAATAAATGCCTGAGTTGCACAATATACTCCTCCAACCGTATCACTGCTTCCGTTGATAAACTTCGTGAGGCTATGAATCACCACATCTGCTCCGAATAAAGTAGGAGAGATAGAAAGGGGGGAGAATGTATTGTCTACAATAAGCTTCAGATTGTGTTTTTTACAGATTTCAGAAAGCTTTCTAAGATCTGCCACTTCAAGAAGCGGGTTGCTCACACTTTCGCAGTAAATAACTTTAGTGTGAGGTGTAATGGCTTTTTCGATCGATTCAAAATTGTTGATATCAACAAAAGTTGTTGCAACATTAAACTGAGGCATGAAGTTTTTAAGAAAAGCATAGGTTCCTCCGTAAATGGTTCTGCTTGAAATAATATGGTCTCCACTTTTGCACACCTGCATCAAAACGGAAGTAATAGCTCCCATTCCGGATGCTGTAACATTGGCAGACTCTGTATTTTCCATCTTGGCAAGGGCTTGGGCCAGATACAGATTCATTGGAGATGAGTGTCTGGAGTACAGGTAGCATCCTTCGGCATTTCCTTCGAAAGTATCAAACATGGTCTTTGCAGAAAGGAATGTATACGTAGAGCTATCGGAGATAGAAGGATTCACTCCTCCGAATTCACCAAAATACTGAAGATCCTGGATCTCGTTGGCTGCGTTAAAGTTTTCCATAAATATTGTTTTTATTTTATCGTCCCAATTTGCATTAATTTGCTAATTATTACAATATAAATTTGAATTTATAGAAAATAAAACTGTAAAATATTGTTTATTTAGAAAATTTATTTAGTATCTTCGGGATTGCTAAATTTTTACCAAAAAATTATCTATGGAACTTGACGAAACTGATAAGAAACTCTTATTTTTTTTACAGGAAGACTGTAAGCAAACCACCAAAGAACTGTCCGGCAAACTTGGATTGTCTGTTACAGCTGTTTATGAGCGTGTAAAAAAGCTTGAAAATGCAGGGGTTATTTCAAAATATGTAGCCTTGCTTGACAAAAGTAAAGTTAAGAAAAATTTCATTGTCCTCTGCCACGTAAAACTGAGCCAGCATAAAAAAGAATTTGTATTGCAGTTTGAAAAAGAGGTGATGGATCTTCAGGAGGTTACAGAATGTTTCCATGTAAGCGGAGATTATGATTATATTCTTAAAATAGGCGTTAAAGATATTGAAGACTACCGCAGCTTTATGCTGACGAAATTGACGACGCTTCAGCACATCGCAAGTACGCACAGCTCATTTATGATTTCCGAAGTGAAAAACACCACGGCGATTGTATTGTAGCGTATTAAAAAATTCCGGATTGGGTTATTTGATGTGATCTTCCTTTGTTATTTTATCAATGAAATAATGAAGCCTTTTAATATCGGATCTCCCTTTGTTTTTATCATTCAAAAAGCAAGTGGTTACAATTACCATTTTTAAATCAGGAATCACACAGATAAGCTGACCTCCATAACCGGTTGCTACGAAAGCCTGATGACCGTTGGTTTTTCTTCGCCACCAGTAGTAGCCATATCCGTTGGCATCCGGCATGACATCCCAGGAATCCAGTTTTACATGTTCAGCTGTAGATTCCTGAACCCATTTCTGTGAGACAATCTGTTTGCTGCCCAATTTTCCATTGTTAAGGATCATGGAACCAAATTTCAGCATATCTTCAGGTTTCATGAACATCTCTGAGCCTGCCAGATTTCTGTTCATGGAATCCGTATCCCATCGGGTAACATTCATCTTTAAAGGTCTGAAAAGATTTTCTGTCGCGAACTGTTTCAGGTTTGTCTTTACAATTTTTGCCAATGCAGCTCCAAAAAGATGGGATTCACCACTATTATAATTGAAAACAGTACCCGGATATTCTTCGAATGGCAAATCCAGAACAAACTTCACAGGGTCGCTGGAAAATGACATTGCCGTTGAGATTTTTGAATTTTCAACCCAATCAAAACCACCCTGCATGGTCAGGATATTTTTTAACGTTAAGGTATTTCTGATGGAATCATGAACCACTTTTCCTTCAATATTGGAAATATTTTTAAAACTGGTCCTTGAGACATTGTATTCCGGAAGGATTTTTAAAACCGGAGTATTGAGATTGGGAAGCAGGTTTTTATCTTTTGCAATTCCTGCCAGAACAGAGACAATGCTTTTGGTAACAGATTTTATGCTGAAAACAGATTCTTTGTTGGCTCCATGAAAATACTGTTGGTACAGAAGCCTGTCGTTTTGGGAAACAATAAAAGATCCCAGAGAGGGAATACTGTCATTGATTTCTTTGGTGAACTGGTCTGTAAATTCTTTGGGCAGTTCTTTATTGAATGCTGCCTGTGATTTCACTGTAGGGCAGAATAGGGTAAGACATAGCATTGTCAAAACCTGCAGTACTTGCTTGGATCTCATTGTTTAAAAAAGAAGGGATAAATTATTAGTTGATCAAAAATATAAGCTCAACCGAACCAGTATGGAGTGACTTAGCTTATACTTTCAATACCTCTAAATTATGAAAAACAATGAGATGTTAAAATTATTTTACCGAATATTTTTTGATGTAATTCTGATATCAGGTGATGTTATACGAGAACCCCGTTTTTAGAAGAAATAGGATCCGGAAGATCTGTTTCTCCGCTCATCTGAAGAAGATCAATTTCAATCGCTCTGCAGATAGAAAGCATAGGAACATCAAACATTAATCCTGCAAAAGGGTTTTCAGAATAATCTCCCACCAGTTCCATGATGATATAGATCCATCCAATGATGATACAGAAAGGAATAGAAGTCCATATTCCCCAATCACCAAGCTTTGCAAATTCATTTACCAATCCCAGTGGAAGAAGCATAATAAACAGGATGTTAAAAACAAAGGCTGTGCTGGCAAACTGTCTTGGAGAAGGGAATTTTTTGATTCTTTCTGCCTGGCCCTGAAAATTATAGAATTCATTTAAACTATTCTGAAGCTGAGTCTGGTTGAAATCGGTAATCGCATTCATATTTTTCAGCTCATTGATATCTTTTGCCTGTTGGGAAACCAGATAAGTGGCAAAGTTTTTATAATCATCCTTAAGCTCATATTCTTCCTCCGAAAGGTATTTATGCAGGAAAATAGGGGCTCTGCCGTAGTCCGGGAATCCCGCTTTAATCAGTCTGTTTCTTCTCAGGTTGATATTCCCGAATTTTTTTTCTGTGCTGATGTGTTCCCATTCAGTAGGTACCAGAAGCTGCTCACGGAAAGTATATAACCATGCAATATGACGATAAACGATTCTTCTTTTACGATCTTCAAGATCAAAAACACCAATTTCCTCATTTTTAGTATCAAAAGCATATACCATAGAAGCAAATGAGCGGCTTGAATTCACAATGCCACCCCAGATTTTTCTGGCTTCCCAAAGTCTGTCATAAGCCTGGTTGTTTTTGAAACCCACAAGGAATGCTTCCGCGGTACCAATCAGTGCAACAGGAACCCAGGGAATCGTCATCCAGTGCCAGTTGAAGAAATAAAAGAAAACAGCAATTAAGGTACACCAGATTGAAATAAAGATAAGATGTACACCGGCCAGATTGAGAACCTGTTTATAATTGACGTATTTGGTTGTGATCATAAAGATGGATGTGTTTTGCGTGTACAGACAAAATAAATACCAAACTATAATAGATTTTAATTTGTAATGCCTGTCAGATAATGGGTAGTCAAGTTTTTTTAGTTTATAATGAGCTAGAATTGAGATTGATAATCTTAATTAAAAGTAGTGAAAAAAATGCATAAAAAAACCTCTAAAAATTTTTAGAGGTTTTAAGTTGATATAAAATTAATATTTCAGCATTTCTTCGATCTTATTGCTGAGCTTTTCAGCATTGGGAAGCATTTCTTTTTCCAGAACCAGATTGATAGGAACGGCTGGTACATCCAGTGATCCCATTGTCTCTACAGGCGCATCAAGATATTTGAAGCAGTTCTTAGAAATACGGTGGGCAAAAGCTTCTGCAAAAGAGTTGTTAAGCTGCTCTTCCGTAAGAACAATACACTTTCCATGCGCTTTTACTCTTTCAAAAACAAGTTCTTCATCAAGAGGAATTAATGTTCTCAGATCAATCACCTCAACTCTTCCATTGAAATTCTTAGCGGCTTCTTTAGCCCAGTAAACTCCCATACCATAAGTAACCACTAATAAAGTTCTGCCTTTTTCAGTTTCATCTTTATCAGCCTCAATGATTACTTTACCTTTTCCAAATGGAAGCACATAGTCTTCAGCAGGCTCTATTGTTTTAGCATCTTCAGTTCCCGGAACTTTACTCCAGTATAACCCTTTGTGTTCCAGCATTACTACCGGATTCGGGTCATAATAAGCTGCTTTTAATAAACCTTTAAAGTCTGCAGCATTACTTGGGTAAGCTATTTTGATTCCTTTGATATTGGCGAGTATACTTTCAACACTTCCACTGTGGTAAGGACCGCCGCCGCCATAGGCTCCGATAGGAACACGGATGATATTGCTTACAGGGAATTTTCCACCACTTAAATAGTTGGATTTTGAAATCTCTGTGATTAACTGATTGATTCCCGGGTAGATATAGTCTGCAAACTGAACCTCAACAATAGGTTTCAATCCTACAGCGCTCATTCCGGCTGTAGATCCAATAATATAAGCCTCCTGAATGGCTGTATTGAAAACTCTTTTACTTCCGAATTTTTTTCCTAAAGTAACCGTTTCACGGAAAACACCACCGATTCTTTCCCCCACATCCTGTCCGTAAAGCAGAGCTTCAGGATGTTTCCACATTAATTCCTGTATAGCATGGATGGCTGCATCTACCATTACAATTTTTTCTCCGTTAGCTGGCTCACGTGTTCCTGTTTCCTCAGTAATTGGAGTAGGAGCAAAAATGTGCTGCATTACAGTTTCAGGCTTTGGATCTTCTGCATTTTTAGCTTTTTCGAAAGCCTCTTCTGCCTCAAGACGGGCCTTTTTGGTGATTTGCTTTAAAAGATCCTCATCAACACCTGTTTCCAGTAAATGTTTTCTAAGGATTTCTCCCGGATCTTTAGCTCTATGTTTTGTTAAATCTTCTTCGTCTCTATAGAATTCTCTTCTTACTCCTGAAGTATGGTGGCCAATCAGTACTGTTTTTGCACAGACAACCAAAGGTTTTCTTTCTGTTCTTACAAAATCTACAGCTTTTTTCATGGCTTCGAAACTTTCCACGAAATCAGTCCCGTCTACTCTCATTCTGCTTAATCCCGTGAATCCTGCTACAAAATCATAAGCATCACAGGTTCTTGCTTCATCCTTCGTTACGGAAATTCCCCATTCATTATCCTGAACCAAAAATATGATAGGAAGTTGGTGTAATGCTGCAAATTGTAGCGCTTCACTCACTTCACCTTCTGTAACCGAATTGTCTCCAAGGCTGCATACAACCACAGGGTTATTTTCAAAATTCTGAAGATTGAAATCCTGAATATATTTAATTCCCTGTGCTACTCCTGTAGTAGGGATGGTTTGCATTCCGGTTGCGGAGCTCTGATGAACGATCTTCGGTTTGTTTTCATCCCTACTTGAAGGGTGAGAATAATAAGATCTTCCTCCTGAAAAAGGGTCGTCAGCTTTAGCCAGTAATTGAAGCATTAATTGGTAAGGCTCAAAACCAATTCCTAAAAGAATACTTTCGTCTCTGTAATAAGGAGAAACCCAGTCTTCTTTCTTTAGCTGATAGGCTGTTGCCAGCTGAATGGCTTCATGGCCTCTTGAAGTACTATGAACATATTTGCATATGTTTCTGTTTTCTTCATAAATATCAGCCATTGCCTTGGCCAGCATCATATGATTATACGCTTTGAGTAATATATCCTGAGAAACTTTTTCGTGAAGTGCATTTTCCATAGGAAGCAAATATACATAAAAAAACAAAATACTAACAACTGTTAGTATTTTGTGAAAAATCTTTGTTTATATAGGTTATTCCTTGATCACTTTTTTAGAAATAACATCTTTGTCTGTTTTTACTTCAATGATGTAGATTCCTTTTGTGTAAGCAGATAAATCTATCGTTTCTTTATCATTATTTATAGTGCCGCTTTGCAGTTTTTTACCTGTAAGGTCATACACATTGAAGGTAGATTTCTTAGGTGCTTTTAGAATGTTTGTAACATCTTTTGTGATCGTTGGGGAGATAGCGAGATTGTTAAGAGGATTTGAAAGGTCTTTAGTTCCTAATAGCTCGGTAAATCCTGTTACGATGACAGAATAGTTCTGAGGAGCATTGCCTCCTGAGTTATTTTTCAATATGCCTTTGTTGGTGATCTCAATTTTATAAGTTCTTCCGGCAACCGGCGCATCAATTACAACCTGTTCTACGTTGTCTACAGTATTATCTCCTTTTGTGGCAGGAGTCATAGGATTGTTGGCATCCAGTTTCCACGGATAATACACGGTGTTGGTAGTCGTATCTGTAATTTTCAGATCCAGATCATTAATCAGCTTGGAGCTTCTGTTATTGTAAATATTGCTCCATTGATTGGTGAAGTTGGTGAACTCAGGATCTATCCAGGATATGGTCACTTTTAACGGCTCTGAACCTGATGCTTTTACTGTTTTTACATTGGCAACTCCGCTGTTTAAAGTTTCATCATTGAAAATAATAGTGTTATTTGATTTTCCTACAAGAAGTTCCGCTCCTTTTTTCGAGTCAATAAAGCCCCATCCAAACTGTGGGTCAGGGCCTATATTTCCTGCTTCTTTCGCTGAGTGAACCATTAAGGTTTTTGCTGATGCAGCATTTAAAACATTTCCTCCAAACAGCTGTTTATTGATCTGTGTCCAAAGTCCCACAATACCTGTTACGACAGGTGCTGAATAAGAAGTACCATCTCCAATATTAATCTTACTGCCTCCTGTTGCATTATTATCAGTCCATGCACTTGCAACACTTGTTCCTACAGCAGTAATATCCGGTTTTATACCTCCGTCATCCCTTGGTCCTGCGCTGCTGTAACTGGAATGGATAACATCTGAGGAGGCGGTATATCTTCCATCATTAGTTGTAATTCTGTCTGCAGCACCTACCACAATGATATTCTTTCCAAGAGAACCAATCCCGATACAGTCGTATCCCTGTGCGCAATTGCTGGGAGGAAGTGTATCTGTTGCTGCAAATTCTACTAAATTTCCAGTGTTATCTGTATAATATTTTTTATAAGTACTTGTAGCAGCGCTAGGTCCATCGCCAAATGAATTTCCTGCGGATTTTATAATAATGTAAGAAGGGTTATTGTATACAATTTGGTCGTAGTCACGATCGTTGCTATGATAAGTTCCCTGAGCGTCAAAAGAAGTGTTTGGGCTTGAAAATGCTCCATTCCAGACCCATGACGGTTCGTTGTTAATCAGCTGAGGATCTGCCCATCCCTGGTTACTTCCATAGGAATGATTTGAAATATTGGGTTGTGCCTTGATGATTTTTTGAAATACCGTGCTTTGGGTAGTTTCTCCATCCAGAACAGAGGTTCCAAAAGCATAGGCCACAATGGTAGAGTTAGGCGCAATACCTTTGAAATTGACTTGTCTGGTTGTTCCGTTCGTAAAGGTTACGGTGTATGGATAGTCTTTCGCTCCAATAAAGCTGGAAACGGCTGTTGCGTGGTCTCCATAATTAACGGTGCTGCTTTCTTTGTTTGTGATTCTGTTAGGAAGGTTGTTAAAAAAAACGTGTCCGGCAAATACTCTCGCTACACCGGAGGAAGTACTGCCGTCAAAAATAGTAAATTTAATACCTTCTCCATTGAATGAACCTGTTAAGCCCGTAATGTTTCCTCCCTGTAAAAAATCAGCATTGGAATTTTTAATCTGGTCCATATCATGAGCCTTGAAAAAATACGGTTTGTTGCCAGGTAAAAAACCTGCCAGATTGGTTCTTTGCTGTTCAATCTCTTTTAAAACTTCAGGAGTTCTGTTAGCGTTATATCGTTTAGATATATAGGCCTCAAATTTTTCATTGTTGTCTATTCTCTGACGTTCAAATGATCGGTTTAATTCTTCATTGTTTTGTGCATTTATTAGCGTAATAGCTAAAACACTGAGTAAAAGTAATTGTTTCTTCATTTTGAGTGATAAATTGTTAAAAATACAGTTGATCAAATCTATGGTAAAAAACTGATACTTAATTAGTTTTAGTATATAATTCTAATTTTTTTAATGAAATTTTAATATTTTATTTCATGATTGTTTGAATTGTTTATTTTTTTAATAAAATCACGTTATTTTGTTGTTGGGGCTAGGGTTGATTCTTTGTGTTTTTGATATGAAATTGGAAAAAATGAAGTAACTTTACATTCTCTTTTATAAAAAAGTTAGAACATTATATGTATTTAATTTTTGACACAGAAACAACCGGTTTACCAAAAAATTTCAACGCTCCGCTTTCAGACTCGGATAACTGGCCAAGAATGGTTCAGATTGCATGGCAAGTGCACGATGATGATGGGAACTTAATTGAAAACCAGGATTATATAATAAAACCTGAAGGGTATGATATTCCCTTCAATGCCGCACGTATTCACGGAATTACCACCAAGATTGCCAATGAAGAAGGACGAGATCTCCAGGAGATTCTTGAAGAGTTCTCTAAAGTCCTTGAAAGGGTAAGAGTGGTTTCCGGGCATAATGTAGAATTCGACTATAATATTGTAGGAGCAGAATTTTACAGAAAAAACTTGAAAGATAATCTTCAGGAAAAACCCAAAGCAGATACCATGATTTTGGGAACCGACTACTGTCAGCTTGGCGGAGGTCGTGGAGGAAGATTCAAACCTCCGAAATTGGAAGAGCTTTATGAAAAACTTTATGGGAATAAATTTGATGAAGCCCATAATGCTGCTGCCGACGTAAATGCTACAGCCAGAGCTTTCTTTGAGATGGTAAGAATCGGAGTTGTGCCTGCTGAAACCTTAAAGATTTCAGAAGATCAGCTTGCTTATTTCAGAAGTCTTTATCCTGATCCGATTAAGCCTTTTAATATTGTTATCAGAAGGCAGGTTGCAGATTTTCATAATAAGAAAAAGCAACAGGATTTCGGGAGTATTGATGAAATTGATTTAGGGAAATATTTCAATTTTAATAGTCATAGTGTTTTCTCAACATTGACGGCTACCTCAAGTATCAATGATTTGATTAAAAAAGCTTCAGACGAAAATTTCCCCGCTGTCGGTATGGTGGACCTTGGAAACATGATGGGAGCTTTTAAGTTCGTATCAGCAGTGGAAGGTGCCAATGGGGACAGAGCAAAGAAGCATAAAGAATATTTAGCAAAAAAACAGGAAGCAGAAGAAAACGGAACGGAGTTTAATGAAGAAGAGCCTGTTTCTGAACCGCTTATTCCTGTGGTTGGCTGTGAATTCTATATTTCGGAACGTTATGAACAAAAGCAGTTTACCAAAGATGATCCCGACAGGAGAACACAGGTAGTACTTTTGGCAAAAGATTTTAACGGGTACAAAAACCTGGCAAAACTTTCCAGTATCGGTTTTCTGAAAGGATTCTATTTTGGGGTTCCGAGGGTGAGCAGAGAGCTGATAGCACAATATAAAGAAGGAGTGATTGCACTCACCTCCGGAATTATGGGTGATATTCCTGATGCCATCTTAAATACCGGTGAACAGAAAGGAGAGGAGCTTTTCAAATGGTGGAAAGATACTTTTGAAGATGATTTTTATGTTCAGATCCAAAATCATAAACTGCCTGAAGAAGAGCATTTAAATGATGTTTTACTCCATTTCGCGGATAAATATAATGTTAAAATTTTAGCGCAGAATGAGACTTTTTATACCAATAAAGATGATGCCAATATTCAGGATATTGTAAGCTGTATCAAAGATGGTGAAAAGCTGACAACGCCTATTGGGAAAGGGTTTGGTAAAAGAAGAGGGCTGGCAACAGGTGAATATTATATCAAGAATTCCGATGAAATAAAAGAGGCCTTTTTAGCATATCCTGATGCATTTGATGCGTATGAAGAATTTACAGCAAAGTTTAAACCCTATACCTTAAAAAGAGATGTTCTCCTTCCGAAGTTTGATATTCCGGAAGAATTTATCCATGCTGAAGATGAGGTAGACGGAGGAAAAAGAGGAGAAATGGCATATCTTACCTATCTTACGTATGAAGGAGCAAAGAAAAGATATGGTGTAGATGGTATTACAGAGGATATTAAAGAACGTCTTGACTTCGAGCTTGAAGTAATTGCCAATACCGGTTATCCGGGGTACTTCCTTATTGTACAGGATTTCTGTAATGAAGCCCGTAAAATGGGGGTTTGGGTAGGTCCGGGAAGAGGTTCTGCTGCAGGTTCTGCTGTAGCTTACTGTATTGGAATTACCAATGTAGACCCTATTAAATATGACCTGCTTTTTGAGAGATTCCTTAATCCGGAAAGGGTATCCATGCCCGATATTGATATTGACTTTGATGATGAAGGAAGAGATAAAATTATCAAATGGGTAGTTGAGAAATACGGAAAAACTCAGGTAGCACAGATTATTACGTACTCGGTTTTGGGTGGGAAATCTGCTATTAAAGATGCCGGAAGAGTACTGGATGTTCCAATTCCTGATACAAACAATATTGCTAAGCTGATTCCTCCGAGTCCGGGGATGAATATCGCGAAAGCGTTAGCAAAATATGATAAATTAAAACCGGAAGAACAGATGCTCGTTGATGAGATGAGGTATGTTCTTAACAGTCCTGATGATGCGCGGCATGGAGTTTTGGCAAGTGCTAAAAAGATGGAAGGCTGTATCAGAAATACGGGAATTCACGCCTGTGGGGTAATCATTACACCGGAAGATGTGAGTAATCTGGTTCCGGTAACCATTGCAGCAAAAGATGCTGATATCTTGGTATCACAGTTTGACAACTCCGTGGCGGAGAGTGCCGGTCTCTTGAAGATGGACTTCCTGGGGTTGAGAACTCTGACTATCATTAAAGATGCATTGAAGCTTGTGAAGGCAAGATATAATGTAGATATTGATCCGGATCTTATTCCGCTTGATGATACCAAAACATATCAGCTATTTAAAGAAGGAAGAACAGTAGGGATTTTCCAGTATGAAAGTCCCGGGATGCAAAAATACATGAGGGAACTTAAACCCACTGTTTTTGCTGACCTTATTGCCATGAACGCCTTGTATCGTCCGGGTCCGATCAAATATATTCCAAACTTTATTAACAGGAAGCATGGGATTGAAGAGATTGTTTATGACTTACCGGAAACAGAAGAATATTTAAAAGAAACATACGGGATTACCGTTTATCAGGAGCAGGTAATGCTTTTGTCCCAGAAATTGGCCAATTTTACCAAAGGTGAAGCCGATACGTTGAGAAAAGCGATGGGTAAAAAGCAGATTGACGTTCTTAATAAAATGTACCCGAAATTCATTGAAGGAGGTAGAAAAAACAACCTGAATGAAGAAAGACTTGAGAAAATCTGGAACGACTGGAAGGCCTTTGCAGAATATGCCTTCAACAAATCTCACTCCACGTGTTATGCATTTATTGCTTATCAAACGGCTTATTTAAAAGCAAATTATCCGGCTGAATATATGGCGAGTGTGATGAGTAACAACATTAACAATACGGATTCAATTACCATGTTCATGGAGGATTGTAAAAGTATGGGCGTGGATGTATTAGGTCCGGACGTGAATGAATCCCAATACAAATTCTCAGTAAACGAAAAAGGGCAGATCCGTTTCGGATTGGGAGCTATCAAAGGAATTGGGGAAGGACCAAGTGAAGCAATTACAAGAGAAAGAGCAAACGGAAGGTTTAAAAATATTTATGATTTCTTTGAAAGAATATTGCCTTCACAGATGAATAAGAGAGTAGCGGAAAGTTTGGTGCTTGCCGGTGGTTTTGATGAACTGGACTCTTTTCACAGAGGACAGTATTTTGATATTGATATGGCCGGAAAAACCAATCTTGAACGGTTGATCAGATATGGACAAAGCTTTCAGGAAAGTAAAAATGAGATGGAACATTCATTATTTGCTGATTTTGCGGAAGAAGTTCAGATTGAACAGCCTAAACTGCCACCTTGCCCGGAATGGCCGAATATGCATAAGCTTAACAAAGAAAAGGAAATCATTGGCTTCTATCTTTCTGCGCATCCGCTGGATGAGTTCAAGTACCAGTTCAAGTTTATGCAGGGGCAGCTTTCCAAAAAATCTGTTCTTGAAAAAAATGATGAAGAGAAAGTCGTGACAGATGAAGCACCTGTTTTAGAGCAGGATACTCAGGATGACGCTGTAGATCTTACAGAAATTGTGTCCGATGATGTTGTGGCAGGTGAAGAGGAAGTTGTGGAAGAGGTAACTAAAAAGGCTGAGCCTAAAGGTAACTTCATGTTCCTGAATCTTGATGAGGTGGATGCTTACAAAGAGCAGGCTTTTGCAAATAAGCAGGAAGAGCTGTTTGAAGAGAAAAAGAAAGACTGGAAAACCATGCAGAAAGAAAGAGAAAACGGTGGCGGCGGAAAAGAATATACTGTTGCTGGTCTGATTACGGAATATGTAGTAAAAGATGGCTTTAGAAGCGGCGAAAAAGTGGCTTTTGTTACGCTGGAAGATTATTCCGGATCTTATTCATTCAGATTGGGTGACAGAGATTATATGAGGTTGAAAGAGAAGCTGGAGGTTCAGAGATTTGTTATTTTTAAAATAAAATTTGCTCAGGTTAAAGACGGAAGGGTCTTTGTGAATGTAAATGATGTGATAGAGCTTCAGGAAGCTTTCGAAAGATTTGCTAAAAGTATCTCGTTAGTCATGGATGTGATGGATGTAAGACCGGAAGATCTCGACTTCTTCCGAACGGTTCTCGACAGAAATAAAGGAAATCAGAAACTGAAATTCTTTATTAAAAACCTTGAGGATGATTCCCATATCGAAGTACAGTCTATGAAACATTCAGTGGACCTGAATGGAGATCTGATTAAGGAAATTCAACTTCTTAATAAGTATGAGTTTTATTTAAACTAGAAAAAATTACCTATACAAAAAAGAGTGGCTTATGTCACTCTTTTTTTTGTTTGTATATTTTCAATATTGATGAAAAATTTTAAATAATTTTTTATGTTAAATAGAAAAATTTTCTGAAGTCTATTTTAATTATATACTAATTTAAATATTTGATTTTCAGTGTTTTGTTATTTTTCCATTAATTATGAAATAGTTATTAAAATTAAATAAACGTTTGATTTTATTGGGTTTTACTGTTGATTTTAATTGTTTTTGTTTAAAATTTTATGATATTTTTTAATTTTCCATTTAAAATTTAAATTAATATTTATAAATTTACCGCCCTAACTTTTATTATTACTATTTTATGAAGAAATTACTACTATCGTGCTTGGCTTCCTTAAGTATGGGAGTTTTTGCACAAACTAACGTCGCCAACTATACTTTTTCGAAAAGTACCGGGGTGGCTTATACCTCAATTACGGGAGGTACAAAATTATTCCCTACCGGAACTAATACAACGTATGACAATGAGGTATCTGCCGCGATTCCTCTATCATCGCCTTTTAACTTTGGCGGTGTTGTCATGACAACATGCTATGTGAGCGCCAATGGATTTATAACATTTGGAGCGGCACCTTCAGGAACAAACTATACTCCAATGTCAAGTTTGGGATCAACTACAGGAGCAATTTCTGCTTTTGGACAGGATGGAGGATTTTTATCAACAGATTCACCGCAGCCAGCAGGAAACCATGAGGTGAGATATGAGGATCTTGGAACTGAATTCGTGGTACAGTGGCAGGATCATGCTAACTACCATAACAGATCTACTGAAAAATTAAATTTTCAGATCAGGTTGGTTTACGCTACAGGTGAAATAAAGGTGATCTACGGAAACTGTACAGATCCGGGTACCAGTACTTCAGGAAGTACACCACAGGTAGGGATAAGAGGAAACAGTACTACTTATGCATCCAATGTAAATTCCCTGATGATTGGAAATGTACCATCTGGAACTACCTGCGATTGGTCTAAAGCTGTTACAGCGAGTGCTAATAACAGTACTATGACTTTCTCAAGCACAACCAATGCAAGTGTTAAAATCCCGGCTGGGCTGCAATATTCATGGGCGCCTGGTACGCAAGCTCCGGTAAGAACTTTTGCTGCTGCAACCGCAATAACCAATAATGCAGCAACGATCAATTGGACTGCTCCGACAGATGCAACGACTTATAATGTTCAATATAGAGCGATTGGAAGCTGCGACTGGACTAATTATAGTGGTAATCCGGTGTCCGCTGCTACTGCTACCATTAATGGACTGACTCAGAATACAACTTATCAGGTTCAGGTTCAGGCTTTAAATGGGGCAGCTCAATCTATTTACTCTCATATTCCAAATGCTGCCGGATCAGGAAGTGGATATGCATCCGCAGGATCTTTTACCACTACACCAAACTGTGCAAGTACAGTAACCGGTCTTTCTTCCTCAGCTTTAACTCCTGAGTTTGCAACGATTAGCTGGACAGCTTCAACAACGCCTCCAGGGAATGGATATGAGTATTATTATTCTACATCTTCAACTACCCCTAATGCAACGGTGACGCCTTCAGGTTCTGTAGGTGCAGGAGTAACAACTGCAGATTTATCCGGTTTGACTCCTTCAACTCAGTATTATTATTGGGTAAGAGGAAATTGTAACGGAACAGATAAAGGGATATGGTCAAGTTCAGCGAACTTCACAACATTAGGTCTTTGTCCAACAGTTACAGCGCCTGCATCCAGTGCTACAGGAGTAAGTGTAACTCCTACAATAACATGGACTGCAATAAATGGTGCTTCCGGTTATAAATTAAAAGTAGGAACAACTTCAGGAGCAAATGATGTTTTAGATATGGATATTGCTGGTGGAACTAGCAGCTCTTATGTTTTCTCTACACCTTTGAATTATTCCAGTACCTACTATTATTCTGTAACAGCCTATACAGCTAATATTACAGGGCCTGCTACAGCGTGTACAGTGAGATCTTTCCAAACAGCCTGTACATCATCTAATTTACCATATGCTTTAGATTTTGATAGTGTTACAACACCAGCTTTACCAAATTGTACAACTGCTATTAATAGTGGTTCAGGAAATGTATGGAAAACTGCAACGGCTCCAACTGGCTTTACAGGGAAAGTGCTTAACTATTCATATAACAGTAGTAATGCTGCCAATACATGGTTCTTTACACAAGGGTTAAATCTTACTTCCGGAGTTAGCTACAGAATCAAATATAAATATGCTAATGCAACCGGAACAACACAATATCCTGAAAAAGTAAAAGTTGCTTACGGATCTTCAGCTACAAGTGCTGGAATGACAAATACTTTAGCGGATCATGCGAATATTATCGGAGGAACTGCTGTAAATACTTTTGTAGACTTTACACCAAGTGCAACCGGGGTTTACTATTTTGGATTCCAGGCGTATTCTGCTGCTAATATGAATCAAATTTATGTTGATGATATCAATATAAATGTTACACCTACCTGTTTAGAACCATCAGGAGTTACGGTATCTGCAATTACTACCAATGGAGCAAGTATTTCATGGACTGCACCTGCTACTGCTCCTGGAAACGGATATGAATATTATTATTCGCCAAACAGTACGGCTCCTACTGCCTCTACTACAGCTTCAGGAACAAGTACTACCACTTCAGCTCCTTTAGCCGGACTGTCTCCTTCTACAACGTATTATGTATGGGTAAGATCAGTGTGCAGTGGTTCTGATAAGAGTGCATGGAGCATTGCTGCTACATTTAATACACTTTGTGGAACTGTTATGGCACCTTTTACTCAAAACTTTGATAATGGAGCAGCACCAAGCTGTTGGAATAATGTAAATCCTACAGCAACAACTACTGATGCAACCCTTTTCTGGAAATTTGCAGGATCTGCAGACTATGGTGCAAGTCCGGCTAATAACGGAAAAGCCGCAGGGACGTATGCATGGGTAGACGCAAGTTTACCATATGCCGGAGCAGGTGCAAATACTGTACAATTGGTTACTCCTCCTGTAAATTTAACAGGTTTAACAGCCCCGCTTGTTTCTTTTGATTGGTTCAAAAATCATTCTACAGTATCTACTACTACCGTTTCACCTTCTACTTATGATAATAATAAACTTACCGTAGAGGTAAACGATGGGAACGGTTGGGTAGTTATATTTACAGATAACACAAACTTAAATCAATGGAGAACAGTGAGTGTTCCTTTAGCTGCTTCTTATATCGGAGCTACTATTCAGGTGAGATTTACTGTTGATAAAAATGTAAGTGGTAACGGATATTACTATGATGATCTTCTTTTGGATAATGTTGAAATCAAGCAAAATCCTAATTTAGCGACTTCTGAAACTTCTGTGAAAGCAGATAAGATTAATGTATATCCTAATCCATTTATTGATACATTAACGATCTCGGATGTGTCTAAAGTGAAATCTGTTTCAATCATTGATGTTTCCGGAAGATTGATTAAAACTATTGAAAAACCTTCTTCTGAACTTCAATTGAGAGATCTTAAAGAAGGATTGTATTTAGTCGTTTTGAATATGAAAGACGGATCTAAACAAACCGTTAAAGCAATTAAGAGATAAAAATAATTTCTTAAAAATAAGAAGAAGAGGCTGCTCAATTTGAGTAGTCTCTTTTTTTATAGGTGAAATTATCTTTTGTTAAAGGAAAAGTTTAATTCGTTATGAGATAATTAAAAAAATATTTTTTTTATTGCTGATTTTCACTAGATTTGATTAACTAATACTGTTTTTATATGAGAAATTTTTTACTTGTTGGTTTCTTAATGGCCGGCTTTTTATCCTCCGCACAGACTTACTGTACGCCAGCGTTTGCTAGTGGGTGTAGTGGAGGAGATGTGATAGATTCTTTTGCAATTCCGGGTGCCGGATTTGATCATCCTGATACAGGCTGTTCTACTGATGCATATGGAGATTACACTTCTATGACAATTAACCTTAGTGCAGGTTTAAGTTATGATTTTAGTGTTAAACATGGCTACAGTGATCAGAATGTACGTGTTTGGATAGATTTTAATAACGACGGAACTTTTGATGATGCAGCTCCGGAACTTGTAGCTTCTGCGAGTAGTACTCTTGTAGGGGCAAACAATATTACCTCAGGGCTTATCACAATTCCTTCTACCGTTACTCCTGGTACTTACAGAATGAGAGTGGGAGACAGGTTCTCCAGTGATCCTATTCCTTGTAATACTGATGGATATGGAGAAGCTCATGATTATACAGTAGTTATTGGTGCGGTTCCAACTTGTTTTGCACCATCTGCATTAACGGTATCCGCAGTTACAGCAAATTCTGCTCAGGTGGGATGGACTGCTCCGTCTTCTGCTCCGGGCAGCGGATACGAATATTATTATTCAACCTCCAGTACATATCCTGCTGCTTCCGTAGTGGTTTCCGGGACAAGCAGTGGATTAACTGCCGATCTGCCTTCACTTGCAGCAGCCACTACTTACCATGTGTGGGTGCGTTCTGTATGCAGTACTTCAAATAAGAGCGCGTGGTCTCAAATGGCAACATTTATGACATCCTGTGTTTCTGTAGGGGTGCCATATGCATTGGACTTCGAAAGTATAACTCCACCTGATATGCCGAGCTGTACTTCAGTAGTGAATGACGGTTCAGGAAATCTGTGGGAGACAGGTGATCTGGATGCTCAAGGATTTACAGGAAATGTCCTTCAGTATTCTTATGACTATGCCGATAATGCTGATACCTGGTTTTTTACCAACGGTATTAACCTTACTGCAGGAGTAACCTATAGAATTAAATATAAATATGCAAATGCAGAAGGAACGGTATACGCAGAAAAGCTAAAGGTAGCCTACGGAACTTCAGCTACGGGCGCAGGAATGACCAATACATTAGCAGATCACTCAAATATTGTTTCCAGTACAGCAACAAGTGCTTTTGCAAACTTCACACCCACTACCACGGGAGTTTATTATTTTGGATTCCAGGCATATTCTGATGCGAATATGAATCAATTGTATGTGGATGATATTAATATAGATGTAGCACCAGCTTGTAGTGAACCTAATGCCTTAGTTGTTTCAAATATTACGGCCGGAGGAGCTACAGTTTCATGGACGGCAGCTACTCCTGTACCTGCAAACGGATATGATATTTATTACAGCACAACCAATACAGCGCCTACAGCTACAAGTACACCTAATTTTACAGGAATTACGGCGGCTACTTATAATATTCCTAGCTTAGCGCCTTCCACTGCTTATTATGTGTGGGTAAGATCTGCATGTAGTGCAACAAGCAAAAGTGTATGGAGTGATTCTGCTACATTTATGACATTGTGTTCAAGTGTGAACCTTCCTTATACGGTAGATTTTGAAAACGTTACCGTTCCAGCTCTTCCTGGCTGTACAATCAATGTTAATGCAGGAACAGGAAATAACTGGGAAACAATGGATCCTCCTTCTGATAGTCAGGGATTCACTACCAATGTGTTAAATTATCATTATAACTCTTCCAATTCCGGAAATGCATGGTTCTTTACCCAAGGGTTGAATCTGACAGCTGGAGTGCAGTATACAATCAGTTATAAGTATGGTAATAACTCTTCAACTTATGTTGAAAAATTGAAAGTTGCCTATGGAACATCACCTGATGCATCAGCGATGACAGGATCTATAGCAGATTATCCTTCAATTAATGATGAAATGGCTCATACAGAATCTATAACATTTACAGTTCCTACAACAGGAATATATTTCTTTGGATTTAATGCTTATTCAGATCCGGATCAGTATAATCTGTATATAGATGATATTAGTATTAACAACGCGAATCTGGCAACAGCTGAAACGGCTGTAGCGAAAAACACTATTCAGGTTTATCCTAATCCGTTTACAGATGTATTGAATATCTCAGATATTAAAAAAGTGAAAAATGTATCAGTAACAGATGCTACAGGAAGATTGGTAAAAACAATTGCAAACCCTGAATCTGTGATTCATTTAAGAGATCTAATGCAGGGTGTTTATTTAATAACACTGGAAATGAAAGATGGATCTAAACAGACGATCAAGGCAATTAAAAAATAATTCATCATTTAAATAAAAAGAAGGGGACGGGTCATTATGATCCGTCTTTTTTATGGGAGCTGGGATTTTGACTTTGAAAGTATTTATAAAAAAAGAAGAACAGAATATTCTGCTCTTCTTTTATATTTTATCCTGTGGCCATCACTGATGATGGAGTATTACCCATTGTTCTTTATTTATTGGGTACCGGTTGTATATCTCCCTTATTCATAAGATCAAAAACAGTAGGGAAGAACATGACTAATATAAAGTAGATGATGATCATCAGCACAATCAGTGCAAAAAGAATAATCACTAAGCTATTGGGTTTGTTTTTCTGTTTCGGTTCCATGATTTTGTGGTATTTGGTGAATAAATTTTATTTATACTAATATTAAGCTAATTTCTTGCCACATTTCTTACAATACCTTGCATCATCATCAATATCTTCATTCCCGCAGCGTTCGCACACCAGTTCAAGGTTTTGTCTTTTGTTTCTCATTTCTGCGGTTACAATACCAGTGGGAACTGCGATGATGGAATAACCGGCCAGCATCAGAACAACCGCAAAAAACTTCCCTAAAGGCGTAATAGGCGATACATCACCATATCCTACAGTGGTTACCGTAACCACTGCCCAGTAAATGGATTGGGGGATTGTTTCAAAACCTTGTCTTCCGCCTTCTACCATAAACATAAGGGAGCCTACAATGACTGAAAAAATAATCAGGAACAAAAGGAAGATATAAATTTTTCTCGAACTGTTTTTTAAAGCCCTTACAATTAAATATCCATCATTCATGAAATCCAGCAAATTGAAAATCCTGAAAATCCTCAGCATTCTCAACATTCTGAAAATCAGGAAGTATTTGGTAATAGGGAAGAAAAAGCTAAGGAAAAAAGGAACCAGCGCCAGAAAATCAATAACTCCGAAAAAACTGAATATATAATTCCGCTTATTTTTTACCACTGCAATCCGCATAGAATATTCCAGGGTGAAGAAAACAGAGATTACCCATTCAAGAATCAAAAAAGTATAATGGAATCTTTTATCAAGCTTTGGGACACTTTCCATCATAATAATAGCAGTACTTGCCATAATTAAAGACAATAATATGATGTCGAACAGTTTTCCAAGCTTCGTATCAGAGCGATAAATTATCCGGTAAAGGAATCTTTTCCAAAGAGTGTCCTCAGGAATAAGATTATGTTCTCTTTCCATTTATATAAGGTTATTTCACAGCGAAGTTAATAATTTCTATAAAGTATAGGGTAAATATATGACTGTTAAAAGAATCCTGCAAATGTTAAAACAAAATTCGTCATCAAAAAGTGAATTATTTATACTTAATTATATGTATTTCAGAGTGTTATATTTAACAAAATACGAATAAAATATGACATATAAAAATGTTTTTTTTAACATTCTTATAAGCCGTATTCGTAATTTTATTCTACAAAAGCTTTATATCATGAGAAAAATTTTAACCTTGTTTATTCTGTTTTTCATAAGCAGTTTTGTGCATGCTCAGGTTGGGATCAATACTTCATCACCGAATGGTGCTGCAGTGTTGGATATAGTTTCCAACCAGAAAGGAATCCTCATTCCTCGCCTTACAGATACTGACCGGGATACCAACCTGGCTGATAATGACGTTTCCACAGTACCTCCTGCAGGTGTCGTAAACGCTAACCTTACCGCAGGAACCCTTATTTTTAATACGACAACGAATAACTTCCAGTATTGGGATGGTACCCTCTGGAGACAGCTTTTTGTTCCCACATCTTCTCAGGCTGGTAACGACGGTGTCGTTAAAATAAATTCTGGAAACGCAAATGTAAAACCCTCATTCAGTTTAAGTGCTGCAGGTAGCGGTTACGGCCCAAGACAACAAGTTCTCTATGCTGTACCATTAGTCTTTGCTGCAAGCCCTACGACAAGCTGGCCGGAAACAACTGTTCCCTTTCCCGGAGTGACCTCCAATATTTATATTTCGGCTACGGGTAAATGGAGAGAAAATGAAATTAACGGCCAGGTCCATGTCTGGAGAGTAATCTCTACGATCACTCCTGGCTCCAACTCTTCAGGATCAGTAAAAGCTACTTTTAAAAATCCTGATTCCGGTTTTGAAGTTAACTCTATCCAGTTGGTTCCAAGTGGATCAAGTGGAACAGGTAACATTCTTACTTTTTATTTCTATACCATTGCAGACCCTGCAAGTCTTGATCCGGGGAAAGGGTATCAGCTCTTTATGGAATCCGATATAAGCTGTAGTGTTGTGGTAGAGTCCTTTACAAGGGTATCACTGTTCAAAGATTAACAGTCTTATTTAATTCTTTCTAATATCAAATTAAGCCGGCCGGAGAAAGCCGGTTTTTTTATTGCTGTAGAAATTTTTCCGGATTTTTAGTAAAATTAATATCTTCGCTGTAACCGTAAAATATAAATTAATGAAGCTAAAAACTGTAATTGCAAAAATTGAAGAAGAGATCAGTATCAGACAGGCTGAAGATTTTGATAATGTAGGATTGTTGTGTGGTGTTTATGACCGCGATGTATCCGGAATTCTGGTTTGTCATGATGCTCTGGAAAATGTAGTAGAAGAGGCCATTGAGAGAAATTGTAATCTGATTGTTTGTTTTCATCCCATTATATTTTCCGGACTAAAATCTTTAACGGGAAAAAACTATGTAGAGAGAGCTGTTTTAAAAGCTATTGAAAATAAAATAGCCATCTATGCCATCCATACCGCATTTGATAATGATTTCTTTGGGGTAAACCACGGAATATGCAGTCAATTAGGACTCAGCAATATGAAGATTCTTCAGCCTAAAGAAAATAATTTAAAACAGTTAACGGTTTTTGTTCCTAAAGAATATTCGGAAAAGGTAAAAGAAGCCATGTTCTCTGCCGGAGCAGGAAATATCGGATTTTATGATGATTGCAGTTTTACAGTGAATGGCAACGGAACCTTCAGGCCGGTAGAAGGTTCAAATCCATTTTCCGGACAGCAGGGAATTCGTGAAAATGCAGATGAAGATATGATTTCTGTGATTTTTGAAAGCTTTAAACAGGGACAGATTGTAGGTGCTATGAAGGCTGCACACCCTTATGAAGAAGTAGCGCATCAGGTGTATAGTCTTGATAATAAAAATCATCATGCCGGATTGGGAATGTATGGTGATCTGGAAGTGGAAATGGATGAAAAGGATTTCCTTGGATTGGTAAAAGAAAAATTTGGGCTGGAAGTGATAAAACATTCCTCCTTCAATAATAAAAAAATTAGAAGAGTAGGAGTTTTAGGAGGCTCCGGAGCCAGTGGAATACGATCGGCAGCAGCCAAGAAATGTGATGCTTATCTTACCGGAGATCTTAAATATCACGACTATTTTTTAGCGGAGTCTAAAATGTTGATCTGTGATATAGGACATTACGAGTCAGAACAATTTGTTACTCAACAATTATTTGAAATTTTATCACAAAAATTTAGTACATTTGCAATTTCAAAATCTATTGAAAAAACAAACCCAGTAAATTATTTCATTTAAATATGGCAAAAACCAACGATATTTCAGTTGAAGAAAAATTAAGAGCTTTATACGATTTACAGATCATTGATTCAAGATTGGATGAAATCCGAAATACTAGAGGAGAATTGCCAATTGAAGTTGAAGATCTTGAAATCGAGATTGAAGGTCTTGAAAAAAGAGCTGAAAAATTTCATGCTGATATCAAAGATCAGGACGATCAGATCAAAACAAAGCATGAAGTAATTAACCATGCTAAAACTTTAATTGAGAAATACAAATCTCAGCAGGATAATGTAAGAAACAATAAAGAGTTTGAAGCATTAGGGAAGGAAATGGAATTCCAGGATCTGGAAATTCAGCTTGCTGAAAAAAGAATTAAAGAATTCGGAGCTAAAATTGCTCACAAAAACGAAACTTTAAGCGAACTGAATGCTAAGATCGACGATTTGAAAAGCCACTTGAAATTCAAGAAAGAAGAATTGGATGGTTTGATCTCTGAAACTCAGAAAGAAGAAGAATATCTTATAGAGCAGTCTAAAGAATTCGCAGGTAAAATCGATGAGAGATTATTAGCTTCTTATAACAGAATCAGAACAAACTCTATCAACGGTCTTGCTGTAGTAGGATTAGAAAGAGGAGCTCCAAAAGGATCTTTCTTCACAATCCCTCCTCAAAAGCAGATGGAAATTGCTCAGAGAAAGAAAATCATTATTGATGAGCACTCTGGGAAAATCCTTGTTGATGACGAATTGGTAATCGAGGAAAACGAAAAAATGAAATCTGTAATTAAATTCTAATTATTGATTTTTAAAAATATAAAAGCTGTTTCAGAGATGAAACAGCTTTTTTTATTTGATCTGAATATAAATCTGCCTCTCTTGGAGTAAAGCAACTTTAATAGGGGCTTTGTCATTCCGTAGGAATCTCTGCACATTCTTTTAACATGATAAATATTCCTTCCGAAGGACAAAGGTTGTGTTGTAATTGGATTAAAAAACTTAATGAAGAGCTATCCATAGAAACGGGCTTCAGCCCGTTTAATCAAAAACAAACTTTCCTTATCGGCTTTAGCCAAAACATAAAAAAAACCGCTTCAAAATGAAGCGGCTGATCGTATTTTAATCCTGATGATCGTACATCTTATTATACAAAGCAATAAATTTCTCTTTTACCGCTTTTCTTTTCAGTTTTAACGTTGGAGTAAGCAATCCGCTTTCAATGCTCCATATTTCAGGAGTAAGCTCAATTTTTTTGATTTTCTCCCAGTTTCCAAGATGCTCGTTGATGCCGTCAATCTCTTTTTCAATCCTTTGCTTAAGTTCTGGGCTTTTCGCAATCTCCTCCGGTGTGGAACCGATATTCAGGTTGTTTCTCATAGCCCAGCTTTTTGCAAATTCAAAATCAGGCTGTACCAAAGCACACGGCATCTTTTCACCATCACCCACAACCATGATCTGCTCTATGAATTTAGAGGCTTTTGCTAAATTTTCAATCGTCTGAGGGGCAATATATTTCCCACCCGATGTCTTGAACATTTCTTTCTTACGGTCCGTGATCTGTAAAAATCCGTCACCATCCAAATGTCCGATATCTCCGGTTTTGAAGAAACCATCTTCTGTGAAGGCTTCTTTTGTCATTTCTTCATTTTGGAAATATCCTTTGAATACGGACGGTCCTTTTACCGTAATTTCACCGTCTTCCTGAATTTTAACTTTTAAATTATCCAATGGAATCCCTACGGTTCCCACTTTCATCTTATCAAAGCTGTTGACAGAAATTACCGGAGAGGTTTCTGTTAAACCATACCCTTCCAAAATAGGAATTCCTGCATTCTGGAACATTAAGTTAAGCCTGGTAGACAATGCCGCAGATCCTGAAACCAATGTCACAATCTCACCTCCTAAACCTTCTCTCCATTTGGAAAATACCAATTTATCTGCAATGATTTCCTGAAGTCCGGATGGCTTTGAAATGGTTTTCTTCTTACTGATTAAGTTCAGTGCCCAGAAGAATATTTTTGATTTTAATCCTCCTGCAGAAGATCCTGTATTGTAAATTTTGTCATATACTTTTTCTACCAGCCTTGGTACTACCGTCATATAATGAGGCTTCACTTCTTTTACGTTTTCACCCATTTTCTCAATGCTTTCCGCAAAATAAAGAGAAAAACCGTTGTACTGATACAGATAAAACAGCATTCTTTCAAAAATATGGCAGATAGGAAGGAAGCTTAATGCTCTTGTTTCCTTATAATCCAGACTTCTTTTCTTGGGAATTCTCGGAATGGCTCCCAATACGTTGGAAACAATATTATTATGAGTAAGCATTACTCCTTTCGGTCTTCCGGTAGTTCCGGAAGTATAAATAATGGTTGCAAGATCTTCCGTATTGATCGCGTTAGAAAGGTCATCCACTTCAATTTGTGTAGATTCATCTTTACCCAGATCAAGAATTTCTCTCCAGTTGGCAGCGCCACTAATATTATCAAAAGTAAAAATGCCCTGTAAACTCGGGATGTTGTGTTTTACTTTCATTACTTTATTCAACAGTTCTTTATCAGAAACAAAACAGTATTGAATTTCAGCATTATTGAAGATGAATTCATAATCTTCCGGAGAAATACTTGGATAAACAGGCACTGAAACAACTCCGATCTGAGAAAGCCCGAAATCCATTATAGCCCATTCTGTACGGGAATTGGTGGTAATCAAAGCGATTTTATCACCCGGTTTTATACCAAGCTTCAATAATCCTCTGGATATCTTATTTCCCTCATTAATAAACTCCTGGGTAGAAGTTTTTTTCCACTCACCATGATATTTCGTTACAAACATATCCGTTTTAGGATATTTTTCTAAAGCGTAGTGTGGAATATCGAATAATCTCTTGATCGTCATGATTTTTTACGTAATTTATAAAGAAATTTAAATATAAGCATTTTTTTTAATTGAAAACATTTCAATGTAATAATTAGGAATTAGTTAAATGCTTACCATAATATATGGAATCAAAAAGGAGGCCGGAAGCCCTGAAAAAGGGATTTTATATTTTGAACTGATCATTTGTGAATGTTTATGGTTCTGAAGGTATCCGGTATTGTTTTTATCTCTCACCATTTCGAATCCCAAAACACGCATTCACTGGCATTAAACTCGCTCTAACTTCCATTTTCTGTGCCTTTTTTCTGCTTTCAATTTAATTTTTTCAGATTTGCTTAAAAAGTGTAAATTTACGGCTATCTAATTATTTTTTTTATGGACTTTAATTTATCGGAAGAACAGCTGATGATTCAGCAGGCAGCAAGAGATTTTGCACAAAATGAACTATTACCTGGAGTGATTGAAAGAGACCGTGACCAGAAATTCCCTACAGAGCAGGTGAAGAAAATGGGAGAAATGGGACTTTTAGGAATGATGGTAGATCCAAAATACGGAGGTGCAGGTATGGACAGCGTTTCTTACGTGCTTGCGATGGAGGAGATTGCAAAAATAGATGCTTCTGCAGCTGTTGTAATGTCTGTAAACAACTCATTGGTTTGTGCCGGTCTTGAAAAATTTGCTTCTGAAGAGCAAAAAGTAAAATATCTTACCCCATTGGCAAGCGGACAGGTAATCGGAGCATTTGCATTATCTGAGCCGGAAGCAGGTTCTGATGCTACTTCTCAGAAAACAACTGCTGAAGATAAAGGAGATTACTACCTTTTAAACGGGATCAAAAACTGGATCACCAATGGTGGTACAGCTACTTATTATATTGTAATTGCACAGACAGATCCTGAGAAAAAACACAAAGGGATCAATGCTTTCATCGTAGAAAGAGGATGGGAAGGTTTTGAAATCGGATTGAAAGAAGACAAATTGGGAATCAGAGGAAGTGATACACATTCTTTGATCTTTAATAACGTAAAAGTTCCAAAAGAAAACAGAATCGGTGCTGACGGATTCGGTTTCAACTTTGCAATGGCCGTATTGAACGGAGGAAGAATTGGTATTGCTTCCCAGGCTTTAGGGATTGCTTCAGGGGCTTACGAACTGGCTTTGAAATATGCTAAAACAAGAAAAGCTTTCAAAACTGAAATCATCAACCACCAGGCTATTGCATTCAAATTAGCTGATATGGCTACTCAGATCACTGCGGCAAGAATGCTGTGCTTCAAAGCGGCTTGTGAAAAAGATGCAGGAAAAGATATTTCTGAAAGCGGAGCTATGGCAAAATTATACTCTTCTCAGGTAGCAATGGATACTACTATTGAAGCAGTACAGATCCACGGTGGATACGGATACGTGAAAGAATACCACGTAGAAAGATTAATGAGAGATGCAAAAATCACTCAGATCTACGAAGGAACTTCTGAAATTCAGAAAATCGTGATCTCAAGAAGTATCGCAAAATAATATTTTATAAAACACACTACCTATGAAAAAATCTTTGTGGATCACCCTTGGTGTTGTACTGCTGTTACTGGGCGTATTTGTCTGGTATAAATACTATTTCGTTTTCGGAGAAGGAGTGAAATCCGGATATCTGAACTACGCTATGAAAAAAGGCTATGTCTTCAAAACATATGAAGGTAAGCTGATTCAGGAAGGCTTCGGAAGTGGAAAAACAGGAACCATTACAAGCTATGAGTTTGAATTTTCTGTAGATGACCCTGAAGTTTTCAAACAACTGGAAACGAACAGTGGAAAAACCTTTGATCTGCATTACAAAGAGTACAATGGTGCTCTTCCGTGGAGAGGAAACACAAAGTTTGTCGTAGACAAAGTAGTGAATATGAAATAAAAACAAATAAGGCTCTCAATCTGAGGGCCTTATTTTACACCAAATCACAAAATATTAATATATGAAATAAAATTTCCAATTTTATTTTTGAACCCTGTTTGATAACGAAGATTCATTCTCTTTTGCTTATACTTAAAGTTAAGAGGAATTTTTGTAATAAACAAATACTTCCGTTGAATGTTTGATAAAATTAAAAATAAGAATCGAACTTTAATTCTAAACCTCATTAAAAAAATATTAAAAAATCTATCCAAAGACGGATTGAAATCTAATGAGAGTCGTTATTCGGAATGTTTTTATTTCTCTTTTTATAAAAATAATATCCAATACCGGCAATGAGAAACAAAGGCCATAACGGAAGAATAAACAGGAAGATAGAAGTAATCACATCCCAGCCTGATTCGATGGCTGCTAACGATTTTCCACCGAAAGTTTTAGGTTCTGTTTCTGTTTTCTCTTGATCACGGATATTTATATTGATCGTACAGATGGTATTTTCGGCATAGTTTCGCCCTGAAACCTGAATGTCTTTCGTATCAATATCCCCGATATTACTGCTGATAGCATCCATTAAACCATCAAAATGCTGGAGAGGAACTTTGATATCCAGGCTGTAGACTTTTTGATCTTCTCCGTGAGGACTTGCAGATTCCACGTAAGAAAGATTTTCACTTTTGATATAGCCATTATTTTTATGGGCTTCTTCTCTGATAATTTCCTTCACTGTTTCTGTATTTTCTGCTTGTATGGTAAGGTATCCTGATTTTACCATATTATCTTTAGGCATATTCAGCTCATAACTGTCATTTTTAGGTTTGTCTTTATAGATGATCTTGGTTTCCTTAATAATCTTTGGAGCCGGAGCTTTTGCAGCCACTTTTTCAGGTTTCTTCTCCGTGGAATCCCTTTTCTCTATTTTGGATTCCAGTTTTGTTGTTGCTATTTTTTCAGATAAAGAATCTACCATCTTTGAGGTATTTTCTATTTTTTGCTGAATATCGTTCTTAGTATTTTCAAAATCTTTTATTCTGATACTGGCAGAGTCCAGAACTTTATCCGCTGTTTTATTGGCATTATCAATAGCTTCCGTTGCAACTGTTGCAGCGCTGTCAGCTGAGTGGATCGCTTCATGTATTGTATCCTGTGCAACTTCTCCTTTTTTACACATAATGAAAGTGCTTGATATAGCAACGAGTAAGATGAACTTTTTCATAAGTTTAATTTTTTTGATGAAGTAAAATTAGAAGGGAAGTTCTTGTAAAGATTGTAAATGAAATGTATTGTACTGGTAAAATAGTAACTGTTATATTTTCAGTATTTTGTATTTGATTTACAAAAGATTTACAAAGCGTTTTTCTGAGTTTGCGGTATTGAAATGATTTTAAAGCTTTGTCTTTTTACTCAATAGTAGTTTGGGAAACTGAAGATTCCCATCCTCCGGAGGGGTGGCGAAAATTCAACGAATTTTTGACGGGGTGGTTTCAAACCCTATCATAAAAAAATCCGCAGAAAATTTCTGCGGATCTATATTTAAAACAATTTCGGCTTTTTGCGATTTTCCTCTTTTATTTCAGATTAATTTTCTCTGAATTCACTGATGAAGTGTAATTTCACATTCGGGAATTTTTCCTGGGTCATATGAATCGTGAAAGAAGAATCTGCCAGGAATACCAATTGATTGTATTTATCTCTTGCCAGGAATCTCTGTTTTAATCTTGCAAATTCTTTGAACTCTTCAGACTTTTCATCAGCTTCTACCCAACATGCTTTGTGCATGGATAGAGGTTCATACGTACATTTTGCCCCATATTCATGTTCCAGACGGTATTGAATAACCTCGTACTGAAGGGCTCCCACAGTTCCGATGATCTTTCTTCCGTTCATTTCAAGCGTAAATAGCTGTGCAACCCCTTCATCCATCAACTGATCAATACCTTTTGCCAATTGCTTAGCTTTTAACGGATCATTGTTGTTGATATAACGGAAATGTTCAGGAGAGAAGCTTGGAATTCCTTTGAAGCTTAATTTTTCTCCACCAGTTAATGTATCTCCGATTCTGAAACTTCCGGTATCATGTAATCCCACGATATCACCAGGGAAACTTTCTTCCACTACTTCTTTTTTGTCAGCAAAGAATGCGTTAGGAGAGGAGAATTTCATTTTTTTACCTTCTCTTACCAATAAATAATTTTCGTTTCTTTTGAAGGTTCCGGAAACAATCTTTACGAAGGCAAGTCTGTCTCTGTGTTTAGGATCCATATTCGCATGGATTTTGAAAACGAATCCTGTGAAAGTGCTTTCTTCAGGCTTTACCAGACGGGTATCACTTTCTTTTGGCTGTGGCATTGGTGCAATATCAATGAAAGCATCCAGTAACTCACGAACTCCAAAGTTATTTAAAGCCGAACCGAAGAATACCGGCTGAAGATCACCTTTCATATAATCCTCACGATTAAACTCAGGGTAAACAGACTGGATCAGATCAAGCTCTTCTCGTAAAGTTTTTGCTGCTTTTTCACCAATAACATCATCAATAGAAGTATCATTAATGTCGTCAAACTTAATAGAATCCCCAACTTTCTGTTTTTTCTCTTCTAAGAATAGCTGAATATTGTTTTCCCAGATATTGTAAATTCCCTGAAAGTCACTTCCCATACCAATTGGCAAAGAAAGTGGGCAGACTGTTAACCCTAATTTTTGTTCTACTTCGTCTAACAGATCGAAGGCATCTTTACCTTCACGGTCAAGTTTATTGATGAAAACCAACATTGGGATGTTTCTCATTCTGCAAACCTTAACCAGTTTTTCAGTTTGTTCCTCAACCCCTTTTGCAACGTCAATCACAACGATTACTGAATCTACAGCCGTTAATGTTCTGTAGGTATCTTCAGCAAAGTCTTTGTGACCCGGAGTATCGAGAATGTTGATTTTGTGGTCTCTATATTCAAAAGCCAATACGGAAGTCGCTACAGAGATTCCTCTCTGTCTTTCAATTTCCATAAAGTCGGAGGTAGCTCCTTTTTTTATTTTGTTGGATTTTACCGCACCTGCTTCCTGAATCGCACCCCCGAAAAGAAGTAACTTTTCTGTAAGGGTTGTTTTTCCGGCATCCGGGTGGGAAATGATCCCGAAGGTCTTTCTTTTTTGTATTTCTTTGATTAAGTCTGACATATCGTATTTTGAAGTTGCAAAAATCGGGATTTTTTGCGAGGTTTTCAAATTTTAATTAAGACAATGTTAATTAAGCAGAAGAATAGATGGATAGTCACGTTTGAGAATAATACATGCGGTTGCGAACCCATGAATAGTTGGGCTTATCTGTCAAACAAGCATTTTTATTAATAATATGAAGACGTAGATCAATCCGGCAGCAATCATTATAAAAAAGGCAGACATAACGTATTCAAATATTCCAAATTCAGTTTTTTGCGGTGCTGAACTAAGGTTATACTGCTCAATAGTCTGCAGACTTATTTTCAGATCAGGACGAAAATGTTGGATTCCTTTTAGAAAATGACGGTACAAATCATATTGGTTGCGTAGAATTACCAATTCAAAATTAAAGTCTACACTTGAAGCTACAATTTCTCCTGTTTTATTTTTCAGATAGATATGTAATGTTGTTTTGCCGTATTTTACAGTCTGAGTGTTTCGGACATATACATCGTCAGATGGATTTTTGGCTGGCTGAAGATCGATGTATAGAATGGCTTCAATAATGGTATTTTGATTGTTGTAGAAAGTAATTCCTCTTTCATCTACAAGAACTTTTCTTGCCTTTTCTTTTTTTCGGTACGTTAAAGCCACTATCAAGGCTATACAGCAAAATATAAGAAGAAGCTGGGCAATAAGAAGTGTGAAAAAAATACCAGGATCATTCTCTAAATATTGTCTGAAATTATTGTATATAAGATCGAAAACGACCCCGATTACTACCATAATCAAAATGACAGCTATCCAGATAATCCCCATTAAAAAATAAGTAATGGGTTTATTGATTTTGGATTCTATGGTCTGGAATTTTTCTGTCATATTAATTGTGAGTTTCAGATAATAAAAAAACAAGTCCGCATATAAGTGCTGTAATACTAAGAGTGGCCAGAATTAAAAGCCAGCCTCCCAAAGAAACCCCTTTGCTATTCACCTTCCATGTTTCTGTATCAATAGAATAGTTACGAAAAACAAAGGGATCTACTGTTAAGTCAGGGCGGAAAGTCACAATGCCGTGCAGGAAATGTGCATACAAAGTATATTTATTTTTTACCACCTTTAAAGGGAGATTCATATCAATACGTTTTGTAATTTCTTCTTTTTTCTCTGATTGGATCGTAAGTTCCAGTAAAGGAGAAATACCCGATCCTAAAGGATTTACAGTATAAATATCAAAGTTTTGTTTTGAAGGGCAAAGATCTGTATAGAGAACCTGGTCTGCAATTTCATTTTTTGCATTATAAAATAAAAGTCCGGTTTCATCAACCACAATTTTACTTTCTATTTTCTTTCTTTTTCTACTATAATAACGGACTGTGGGAATTAAAATAAGTGCCGAAATTCCCCAACCTACCAATGCGGGATAAATCATTGCTTCAAATCCTCTTTTATAAATTCCGTAAACAGGCCCCAGAACGAAAAGTATAGTGAAAGGAATAAAGATCACAAAGAAAAGCCCATTCAGAACAACAGTCATTAATTTGTTGGTTGTAGACTCAATTCTTTGAAACGGAGATTCTGTATTCATTTTGTGTTGTTCATGGATAAAGGAACGAAAATAAGAAAATCCTTTTTTAGTTGCCTGTAGCAGTCAAAAAAATTATCTTTGTTTCTCATAAACTTTTACAGAGAAAGGATGGAAAATAGCAAATATCCAAAGTTTACGTTTACATGGTTTGGCGGTGTCGTTTTGGTGGTTGGATTATTCGTGGGAACAATGGCTGTTTCCTTATTCAGCACTTTTTGGAAAGTTGTTTTCCGGGAAAATCTTGAACTGAAAGACTGGTTTCTGATGCTAGCGAATTCTGTAGGATTCCTTACGGCTATTGCCTTTTTCGACTTTTTCATCGTAAGGCGCACCACTCAAAAGAGGCTTAACTTCAATTTGTCATCGGTTAATTTCTCTACCTATCTCCTGATCTTTCCCATGATGGCAGGAATGATGTTTATTTCTGAATTTATTGCCGCTCAGATTCCGACTACCGGGCCTTTTTTTGGTGATTTTTATGAATATTTTACCCAATTAATGAGTCAACTGACGGATAATCCTGTTGTAATGATTATCATGACGGTAATTATGGCTCCCATTTTTGAGGAAATTATATTCAGGGGAATTATTCAGAAAGGATTGATTAATAAAGGAGTAGAATCATGGAAAGCAATTTTATATGCTTCCATTATTTTTGGGGTGGTTCACGGAAATCCATGGCAGTTTATCAGTGCAGTGATGCTGGGCTGTGTACTGGGATTGGTATATCATAAAACAAAATCTTTACTGATGCCGATATTGCTGCATGCATTTAATAATTTAACCCTATCACTATTGGTGCTTTACGGTAAAGATGAGAGTTTTGCAAAGGTTCTGCATGTTTCAGAATGGCTTATTCTGGCTGTTGGAATTGTACTTTTCTCTTTATTCTACTATCTCTTTATGAAAAAGTATAAAGTACATTATGCTGAAATGTAAGTAACCAGGCTAAAAAAGTAAAATTGAAAATGAATATAGAAATGGAATTATTAGTAGCTACACACAACGAACATAAAAAAGAAGAAATCCAACAAATCCTGGGAAGTGATTGTGTTGTGAAAAGTCTTACCGATTACAACATTCACGAAGAAATTGTAGAAGACGGAGATTCTTTTCATGCCAATGCCCTGATCAAGGCCAAATACTGTTTTGAGAAAACCGGAGTTCCAAGTCTGGGAGACGACAGCGGTTTGGTAGTTGAATCTTTAGACGGAAGACCTGGGATTTTCTCAGCCCGTTATGCGGGAGATCATGATTTTGCCAAAAATATCGAAAAGGTATTGGAAGAAATGCAGGGTGTTGAAAACAGAAAAGCTTATTTTGTGACGGTTCTGTGCTACTATGATGAAAATGGGGCTCAATATTTTGAAGGCAGAGTTCACGGAAATTTACTGACTGAAAATAAAGGTTTCAAAGGATTCGGATATGATCCGATTTTTGTTCCTGAAGGTTATGAAAGAACCTTTGCTGAAATGAATCCTGAAGACAAAAATAAAATCAGCCACCGTAAACAGGCGTTAGACCTATTTATGAATTTTTTAAAAGTAACTGATTAAGTTTAAATATCAGGGTGAACCACCCATTTAGATTTTCTGTTGTACATTTGTTATCATAAATTATTGATTTGAGTACGTATTTAACAATATTAGGTTTTAATTCTGCTATCCCAACCATCAACACATCGCCTACAGCACAGCTGCTGGAAATGGAAGAAAGACTCTTCCTGATTGATTGTGGAGAAGGTACACAAGTACAGCTTAGGAAAGCAAAAGCAAGATTTTCAAAGATCAATCATATTTTTATCTCTCATCTTCACGGAGATCATTGTTTCGGACTTCCGGGACTTATTGCTTCTTTCCGTCTTCTGGGAAGAGATACACCGCTGCATGTCTACGGGCCGAAAGGAATAAAAAAGATGCTGGAAACTATTTTCCAGATTACAGAAACCCATCGTGGTTTTGAAGTGGTTTATCATGAGCTGGACAAAGATTATTCTGAAAAAATATATGAGGACAACAGGATAGAGGTATATACTATTCCGTTGGATCACAGGATTTACTGTAATGGCTATCTTTTTAAAGAAAAGCAGAAAGACAGGCATCTTAACATGAAAGAAATTGCCAAATACAGTGAAATTGAAACCTGCGATTATCATAATATAAAAGCAGGAAAAGATTTTGTACTGAGTGACGGCTATGTTCTTAAAAATGAAATTCTGACTCTTGAGCCTGCTCCGTCAGTGTCGTATGCATTTTGCAGTGATACCCGCTATCTTGAAAGTGTTATTCCGATTATTAAAAATGTAACGGTGCTCTATCATGAATCCACATTTTTACATGATCTGAAGGAAATGGCAGATTATACAGGACATACCACAGCATTGGAAGCCGCAACAATTGCTCAGAAGGCTCAGGTGGGAAAATTGATCTTAGGACATTTTTCAAACAGATATGGAGATTTAACCGTATTTACCGATCAGGCCAGAGAAATTTTCCCGAATACATTTTTGCCCAAAGCATTGGAAAGTGTAAAGATTTAGAATGAATATGCTGAAATTTGAAGAACTTAGAGACTTTCTCAACGAAAAGGCAGATCAGTATAACGCCCCCGATTTTATTGAAAATGATCCCATCCAGATCCCACACCGTTTTTCTTTAAAACAGGATATTGAAATCGCAGGATTTCTGGCAGCTACAATCTCCTGGGGAAACAGAAAATCAATCATTAATTCTGCGGATAAAATGCTTGATATTATGGGAAACGCTCCCTATGATTTTGTGATGAACTATTCTGAAAAGGATCTGAAGGAAATTCAGGATAAAAGTATTCACAGAACTTTCAACGGACAGGACTTTTCCTATTTTATAAGACAGTTCAACAGAATTTATAAAGAAAATGAAAGCCTGGAAAGTCTATTTGACGTAAAAAAAACGGAGCATAACTTTCTCCATGCCATAGAACGATTCAGAAACGGATTTCTGGAAACAGAAAAACACAGAAGCCATAAACACGTCAGTTCTCCTTACAAAAACTCCTCTGCAAAAAGGATTATTATGTTTTTGAGATGGATGGTGCGTAAAGACAAAAGGGGAGTAGATTTTGGAATTTGGGAAAAAATAGATCAGAAGCATCTTTCCATTCCTCTGGATGTGCATACCGGAAATATTTCCAGAAAACTGGGATTGGTTTCCAGAACACAGAATGACTGGAAAACGGTAGAGGAGCTGGATGTTGCCATTAGAAAATTTGATGAAAAAGATCCTGCAAAATATGACTTTGCCTTGTTTGGATTAGGGGTAACCAAAGAACTGTTGTAAAAATATAAAGGATGAAAAAATATAACGAAAAAAAAGAAGTTCTTGAAAAAATAGCGGACAGTATTACTTCATGGATTGGATCTATTCAGTCCCTGATTGTTCATACGCTGCTGTTCCTTACCTCGTTTTTGCTGCCAATGCTGAATATCGTTGATTTTGACAAAATGCTTCTTATTCTTACTACGGTACTTTCTCTGGAAGCTATTTATCTGGCCATCTTCATTCAGATGTCAGTGAATAAAAGCCACGAGAAAATTGAAGATATTCAGGAAGATATTGAAGAGATCAGTGAAGACATTGAGGATATTCAGGAAGATCTTGAAGAAATTAGCGAAGACATTGAAGAGATCAATGAAGATATAGAAGATATCCAGGAAGATATTGAGGAGATCAGTGAGGATATTGAAGAAATTAATGAAGAAGAAGATGAAGAAGATCACAGTGAAAGAGCAAAAAATGTAATACTGAAGAGTAATGTAAGCTCGAACAAGAATGAAATAAAAGCTTTAAAAGACATTATCTCTCAGCTGCAGAATGAAATTGATCAGTTGAAAAAAGAGGATAAATAACAGAAATACTGAGAATAAAAATATAAAACAGATCAATGCTATTGGTCTGTTTTTTTATGCTTGAATTTTAATATTCAATAATTTACGGAAAATGTAACGATAAGAAAAAATTATTGTGAATGTGGATATGGAATAAGAAAATAGTAATACACAATGGTGAATTAGTATAATTATTTTTGCTACATTTGAACAAATGAAAACAAAATGTTAATTTATAGACTAAAAAACTATTTTTTCCTTTTTTCTTTTTTATTGATTTCTGCTTCTGCATTCTCTCAAACGAGACCTGTCAGAAAATCAGAAAAGATAAAACCTTCTGCGGCAAGTCTTAGAGCTGGAGCATTCATTGATGTGAATGTACCTCCCTATACACCTTCAAACTATACACCGGAACAGTTGGTAAAGAATATTTTGATCAATGGCGGTACCAACTGTACAACAGCCAATGTTACCAATGTTACGGTATCTCCTGATCATGAAGTGACAAACAGCAACAGATTCTGGGGATATTTTCATAAAGGAACAACGAATTTTCCTTTTACAGACGGGATTGTTCTGACTACTGGATATGCTTCCGAAGCAGGTAATAATTATGTATCAGCGGTTGGACAATCAGTAGGAACAGGAAGTGATGCAGATCTTGTAGCAGCTACCGGAGCCAATGTCAGCTTAACGGATGCCGTGGCCCTTGAATTTGATTTCGTTCCGAATTCAAACCAGGTAAAATTTAATTACATATTCGTTTCTGATGAATATACTTCCAATTATCCTTGCTTGGGCTATTCCGATGCCTTTGCCCTTTTATTAAAGAAAGTTGGAGATCCTACCTATACGAACCTGGCAGTATTGCCCGGAGGTGCAGGACCTGTAAGTGCAACCAATATTGTTCCTGCAGGAAATGGATTCAGCTGCGGGCCTATCAATGCAACCTTTTTTGGAGCTTTAGCAAACCCGCATCTGGTTATTAATTATTTTGGAAGAACAACACCTCTAACAGCTGTTGCAGATGTAATTCCAGGGCAGACGTATCATTTTAAAATGGTATTGGCTGATGCAAAAGACCCTTCCCACGACTCTGCGGTTTTCTTAGAAGGAGGATCTTTTGATGTGGGGATTAAAATTGTAGACGAAACCGGAGTGGTTTTACCGGGAAGTATCAATATGTGTGATAATACTCCAAGGCAGTTGAAAGCTCAGGTAGCAGCAATTCCGGGAATGACTTATCAATGGTATAAAGATGGAGTCGCTATTCCTGGGGCAACAAGCGCTATTTATATTGCTACCCAGGCGGGAGTTTATACTGTAAAAGTAATGGTTCCGGGAAATCAATGTCCTAGTGAGGCAACCATTACGATCGTCGGAGGAACGAGCCCTACTGTACAGAATGCTGAACTTAAACTCTGTACAACCCCTGCAATTACCAGTTTTAACTTGGAAACAGCAAAACCATTGATCAGTACAACACCAGGTGCAGTATTCCGTTTTTATGCCAACCAGGCTGATGCACAGGCTCAAAATAACAGTTATATCACCAATCTGACCAACTATGCTGGAACAGATGGACAAATATTATATGTTCTGGTTTCCAATGGAGCTTTCTGTAGCAAGATTGCAACATTAACCTTAAGAAAAGAAGAAACACCAACAGCTTTACTTACCGCTCCGAGATTGAAAATTTGTGCCGGTGAATCTGTTTTATTAACAGCTTCTGGCGGTGTTACCTATGAATGGAGTGATTCTGCAAGTACTACCGGAGGAATAAGAACGGTAAGCCCCACTCAGACTACCACCTATACGGTATATGCTATCGGAGCACAGGGATGTAAATCTCTTCAGCCGGCACGTATTACCATTGAAGTAGTACCGGCTATTGTTTCAAACTTAAAAGGTGGCCACATCTGTCAGGGTGATAAAATTGTTCTGGATGCAGGTTCAGGCCCTGGATATACCTATCAGTGGAGTTCTGGTGAAACAAGTCAGAGCATTACAGTAGCTACTCCTGGAGAATATACGGTAATGATCAGTAACGGAGTTTGTTCAAAAGAGTTCAAGACTCAGGTTATTAAAGCCGTGATTCCTGAAGTGATAAAAGTGGATTATAATGAGAGCGGAACAATGATTGTCACAGCAAGTAATCCAAGTAATGGTATCCTTGAATATTCAGTAGATAACGGGGTTACATGGCAGTCTTCGAATATATTTAATAATGTCCCTAAAAATAAAATCATTTCGATCAGAGTTAGGGTTAAATTTACAAGCTGTGTAGGTTTCCTTGAATTCTTTACATTCGTGATGAAAAATGTAATTACTCCAAACGGTGATAATATTAATGATATCATTGATTTCAGCGGGGTGGTTAATTATAAAGATTTCAGTGGACAGGTTTTCGACCGATATGGAAGAGAAGTGTTCAAAGCTGCGAAGATCAATCCATATTGGGACGGATATTTCCAGGGCAAAAAGCTTCCTACTTCTACCTACTGGTATCAGGTAACCTTCGAAGATCCTGCAAGTAAAGAACTTACTGTAAAAACAGGATGGATATTACTTAAAAATATAGAATAATTTAAACTTTAACTGAAAGACTGACTATTTTGTCAGTCTTTTTTTATTATTTTAAAATAAACAGAGTTGATATTCTAATATAAATAAATTTGCGTTAGTAATAATGTAAATTGTGTTAACTTGAATTTCAATCAAAAAAAATAGTATTTTTGTTCAAAATAATATAAAATGTTAAATAGGAGGAGAGGAAATTTATTTTTAGCGTTATTTTTAGCTTTCATGGGGAACTTTGTTTTGGCTCAAAATAAAGGAAGGGTAGAAATTGCTGCAAAACCTAAAGCTGCTTCCTTGAGAGCAGGTGTTTTTATCGATGTAAACGCACCTAGTTACCCGGAATCCGGCTATCCTATAACTCAGCTGATAAACGATGTTCTTATATCGGGCGGTACCACTTGTACCAGTTCAACGGTAAGCAATGTGACAGTATCTCCAAACTTGTCTGCCACCAATCAGAACCGTAGCTGGGGATATTTTAATAAATCAAATACAAACTTTCCTTTCAGTAAAGGGATTATACTTTCAACAGGATATGCCAATAAAGCCGGGAATACTTTCCAGGGAACTTTAAGTGATGACCTTGGAACCGGTGGAGATGTAGATCTGGCGAATGCCTTAGGGATTGCTAACAATAACCTAACCAATGCAACATCTATAGAGTTTGACTTTGTAGCTGCTTCTACTGAAATTACTTTCAGATATTTATTTGCTTCCAAAGAATATCAGCAAAACTTTCCATGTACTATTACAGACGGTTTTGCCTTACTGTTAAAAAAAGCATCTGATCCTACTTATACCAATCTTGCAGTGCTTCCGGGAGGAGCAGGGCCTGTAAGTGTAACGAATATCCACCCGCAATATCAAAACTGCGGGCCTAAAAATGAAGCCTATTACGGAGGTACGAATACTGCTCAGGTTGAAACCAATTTCAATGGACGTACTATTCCGCTTACTGCAAAAGCAACGGTAATTCCTGGGCAAACCTACCATTTTAAAATTGTGCTTGCAGATTATCAGGATCCCAACTTTGATTCAGCCGTATTTCTTGAAGCCGGATCATTCGATATCGGGGTAAAAATCCTGGATCCGGCAGGAGTACAGCTTCCTGCATCTGTAAATATGTGTGATAATACGCCACAGACTTTTACAGCTTCGGTTCAGGGACCTAACATAACCTATCAGTGGTATTTGGGAACCAATGCAATTCCAGGAGCTACTAATGCAAGTTATACTGCAACACAGCCTGGTGTATATACCGTTAAGGTTTTTATCCAGGGAAATAGCTGTCCGGGAGAAGCTACCATTACTGTGGTTGGCGGAACATCTCCTACGGTACAGAATGCTACACTGACGGCCTGCTATGCCGCTGGGAATGCAACTTTTAATTTAACATCAGCACAAGCCTCAATAAGCACTACTCCGGGAGCTGTGTTTTCATATTATACCACATTGGCAGATGCTAATGCTGGAAATGCAAATACAGTTCCTAATCCAACAGCTCATCAGAGTGCAGGCGGAACAGTGTATGTAAGAGTCGCAAATGGTTTCTGTGCAAAAGTAGCGCAGCTTCAATTAGTAAAAGCCCCACAAATGGTACCTACTATTGCTCCACCGATAGTACTTACCTGCGCTAGCTCTCAGACGACACTGGATGCTTCAGCTTCTGTTTATCCGGCTGGGGCTACATTCAACTGGACGACTACCGGAGGAAATATTGTTTCAGGAGGAACTACTTTAAATCCTGTGATCAATGCTGCGGGAACCTATACTTTAACCATTACAAAAGTTTATCAGCCTGGCAATATCAGCTGTACAGCTATAGGAACTGTAACCGTAACAGGAAACAGCGCTCCGCCAGTTACCGGGCTTACGGCAAACAAAATAAAAATCTGTAAAGGAGATTCTGCAACCCTTACTGCTTCAGGAGGTGCTACCTATAACTGGGGGAATGGCCTTACCGGAAACGGAAGCACACAGGTTGTTTCACCTACTGTTACAACAACCTATACTGTAACAGCAGTGGGAGCGAATGGTTGTGTGTCTCAAAACCCTGCCACTTTAACAATTGAAGTGTCAGAACCTTTTACAGCCCAAAATGCAACACTACATAAGTGTTATCAGCCAGGATTAACTTATAATCTTACTGAAGCTCAGCCTCAGATTACAACTGCTGCAGGAGTTACTTTTACTTACTATATCAATCAGGCTGATGCTAATGCTGCTAACGGAAACTTTATTGTAACACCTACAACATATACACCTCCGGGAGGAAGCCAGACTATTTATGTATTAGCAAGTAATGGGGGTTGTAGCTATGTAGTGTCTCTGCAATTATTAAGTACAGCTCAAACGACTCTTACCATTGCTGCGCCGCAAACAATTACCTGTACAACTCCACAGATTACACTCAATGCTTCAACATCTGTAGTTCCTGCGGGATCTACTATTGCATGGACCACAACCGGAGGAACTATCGTATCAGGAGGCAATACACTTACACCAGTTGTAAGCGCTGGGGGAACATATACTTTAACGGTTACTAATATATCACAACCAGGAAACTTAAGCTGTACGTATACTGCAACAGTAACAGTACAGGAAGATAAAGTACAGCCGATAGCTGCACTTGTTTCATCACAACCCCGTATTTGTGTTGGAGAATCTGTAACATTGACAGCTTCTGGAGGAGTAACCTATAACTGGAGCAATGGCCTTACCGGAAATGGAAATACTCAGGTTGTTTCACCTACAACAACAACTGTGTATACCGTATTTGCTGTTGGAGCTAACGGATGTATTTCTGCAACACCAGCAACAGTAACAGTTCAGGTAGGTCCACCTATAGCAGGACTTACCGCATCAAAATTAAAAATTTGTGAAGGAGAATCTGTAACATTAACAGCTACAGGAGGAATTACTTATAACTGGATAGGGCTTACCGGTAATGGAAATACACAGGTTGTTACTCCAACAGTAACAACAGAATATTCGGTATTTGCACTGGGAGGAAACGGATGTAGTTCTGTGAATCCGGCTAAAGTTACCATTGAAGTAGTTCCTGCAATTGTTTCTACATTAAAAGACGTATTTGTCTGCGCCGGAGATAAAGGAACGCTGGGTGCCGGGGCAGGACCAAACTATACTTATGTATGGAGTACAGGAGCAACCACTCAAACGATAACAACTAATATTCCCGGAACGTATTCTGTGATCATCAGTAACGGAGTTTGTTCAAAAACTTTCTCTGCACAGCTGATCAATCCTGATTTACCACAGTTTACGAATATTGTTTATGATAACCATATTCTTACCCTTACGGCAAGCAATCCTACTGGTGGAATATTAGAATTTTCCATAGACGGAGGATTGACATGGCAGTCATCAAACGTATTTACAGGAGTTTTAAATAATACCATGTATTCTGTAATGGTAAGAGTGAAAGGTGCTAAATGCGGTACTTCACTGGATTATTTTACATTCATTATCAGCAATGCTATTACCCCTAATATGGATGGTGTTAATGACACTATAGATTTCTCCGGAATCAGCGGATACAAAGATTTCGCAGCTTCTATCTTCGACAGGTATGGAGCAGAGGTATTCAAAGCAGCTAAAGGTGATGTGATATGGACAGGATCTTTAAAAGGAATCAATCTTCCTACTGCTACTTACTGGTACAGGGTACAATGGGAAAACCCGGCCAGCAAGAAACTGGAACAACGTTCCGGATGGATACTTCTGAAGAACAGAAACTAGACATTTATTAAAAATAAAATAGTAACAAGAAAATCTTTCATTGCTGAAAGATTTTCTTGTTTTTAGGGGTAAGTGTTATCATGATTTGTGAATTATTTGAAATGAGAAGGAAATATGTTAAAATAATTTGTAATTCAATGCTACCACATCATTTATGGTTTCTTCGGGTAGGGATTGATTAACGAAAATTTACTGTAAAAGGTTCTTATTTTGTTTTTTTGTAGTAAAAAATATAAATATGTATATGAGATATTTAAAAAAAAATTAAATTTGTTGAAACAAAAATATTATGAGAAGATATCTACCGCTTTGTTTATTTTTTTTAGTCATCTCGACTTTTTTATTTTCACAAAACCTGCCACCTCGAAAACAGGCAAAAGAAATTCCTTCCAATCTATCCAGAAGAGCTGGAGCTTTTATTGATGTGAACGCTCCGCAGTATCCTGAAACCGCTTACACTATTGAGAAAATGGTTAAAGATGTATTGATCTCATCCGGAACCAATACCTGTCTTACTCCCAATGTAACCAATGTGAAGATTACTCCTAACCATGCTGCAAGTAATGCAGACAGAGCATGGGGATATTTTCATAAAGCTACAACCAATTTCCCTTTTAAAGACGGGCTTATTCTTTCCACAGGTTACGCGAGAAGAGCAGGTAACACTTTTGAAGGCGGCCTTAGTGATGTCAACGGTGGAGGATCAGATGCTGATCTTGCACAGGTGATTGGAGTAGTGGAAAGCAGATTGAATGATGCTGTTCTTTTGGAGTTTGACTTCGTTCCAACAACCTCTCAGATTAAATTTAATTATCTGATTGCCTCAGAAGAATATACAGGCTCATTCCCTTGTACCTTTGCAGATGCCTTTGCTATTTTATTGAGACCTACTTCAGGTGGACCTTATGTAAATATGGCTGTGCTTCCCGGAGGAGCTGGACCAGTAAGTATTACGAATATTCACCCTGAAATACCAGGGAGTTGTGGTGCTGTAAACGAACAATATTTCGGAGGATATAACACGGGTAACGTTGAAACCAACTTTAATGGAAGAACAATTCCATTAACTGCTACAGCAACAGTAGTAGCAGGGCAGGAATACCACTTTAAAATGGTAATTGCCGATTACAGTGACCACAGTTATGACTCTGCTGTATTTCTTGAAGGAGGATCTTTCAACATTGGGGTAGACCTTTTAGATCCTGCAGGAACGAAATTACCTTCAGATATCAATGTGTGTGATAATGTACCTCAGGTAATTACAGCTTCTGTAAATGACCCTAATCTTGTATACCAATGGTACTATAATGGTGCTCCGGTACCTAATGCCACTACCAATACAATTACCGCTATCCAGCCTGGTACCTATACTATTGAAGTAAGCGTTCCTGGTAATCCATGTCCGGGTAAAGCCTCCATACAGATTCACGGAGGTACAACACCACTGGCTCAGGATGCAACATTGCTGCTTTGTACTACACCGGATATTACTACTTTTGATTTAAGTACTATTACATCTACTATCAGCCCTACACCGGGAGCGATTTTTAAATTCTACGTTAATCAGGCTGATGCAATTGCTCAGAATGATAATTATATTCAGACTCCATTAAACTATAATGGTAATGATGGTCAGATTCTTTATGTTGTTGTTTCCAACGGAGCATTCTGTAGTAAAATGGTTGAACTGAAATTACTGAAAGAAGTAACGCCAACGGCTAAAGTAAAAGCTTCCAGAATAAAAATATGTCCTGGAGAATCTGTAACCCTTACTGCTGAAGGAGGAGATACTTATCTATGGAGTAATTTTATGGGAACAGGTAATATGCAGACGGTTACTTTATATCAGACGACAACATTTACAGTATATGCCATCGGACAAAAAGGATGTAAATCTCTGAATCCTGCAACCATAAGAATTGAAGTTACACCGGAAATCACATCACCATTAAAAGATGTTGAAATGTGTATTGGTGACATAGTAACCCTTGATGCAGGAGCAGGACAAGGCTTCAAGTATCTTTGGAGTACAGGGGCTACAACACAGAAAATTAATGTAGACCAATGGGGGATTTATTCAGTGGAAATTGATAATGGTATCTGTAAGAAGGTTTTCGAAGCTAAAGTAATGGGAGCTGCTACTCCTTTTGTTACTGCTTTAAATTATGAAAGCATCAAGAAAACAGTTACAATTACTGCAGAAAACCCTCCGATGAATAATACACCAAGTACGTTAGAGTATTCTATAGACAACGGAATCAGCTGGCAGGAATCCAATGTATTTACTAATCTTTTAGACAATACAAACTATACTGTTTTAGTAAGAAGAGTAGGAACACATTGTGTGGGATCTCTTGAATTCTTTACCCTTCAGATCAACAATATTATTACTCCGAACGAAGACGGAATCAACGATGTACTGGATCTTAAAGCTCTTGGAGACTTTAAAAACTTTAAAGGTTCTATATATGACAGATATGGAGTAGAAATGTTCAGATTCTCAAAAGAAAATCCTATCTGGGACGGAACAGTGGGAGGTAAGAGACTGCCTACAGCTACCTACTGGTATAAGTTTAATTTTGAGTATCCAAAATCAAAAGCTCAGATGAACTGGTCAGGATGGATTATGCTGAAGAACAGAAACTAAAATTGATAATGTAATATAAAAGAAAGCCTTTCAAATGTATTTTTGAAAGGCTTTTTTTAACAAAGAATGTTACTGTATTTTGTTCAACAAAAAGCTCCCGGCAAAGAAGCTTTTTTAATGATTTCTTTATTGATTTTCTTTCCAGAGGTTAGCAAAGTGTATAAAATCTGCAACACTAAGTTCTTCTGCTCTCTTATCTAAAAATTCGTGTCCTTTTAAAGCTTCAGGAATATTTAATGATTTCAAGGCATTAGAAAGTTTTTTCCTTCTTTGATTGAATCCTGTTTTTACAATTTGTTTAAACAAAACTTCATTTCCCGAAAGCCCTTCCTTAGGGTTTCTTGTAAGCCTGATTACTCCCGATTTTACTTTTGGCGGAGGATTGAAGACGTTTTCATGTACCGTAAACATATAAGATACATCATAATAAGCCTGTATCAGGACAGAAAGAATACCGTAATCTTTAGTTCTCGGAACAGCAGCCGTTCTTTCAGCTACCTCCTTCTGGAACATTCCTACCATTTCCGGAATCAATTGGTAATGATCTACAATCTGAAACAAGATCTGAGATGAGATATTGTACGGAAAATTACCAATGATCGCAATCTCATCGTCTTTGATAAAACTGAAATCCTGCTTCAGGAAATCTCCTACAAAAGTTTCTTCAGTTACTTTCGCATAATTCTTTTTCAGGTATTCGATAGATTCTGTATCGATTTCTGCAAGGTAAATCTTCTGCTCCTTTTCAAGAAGATATTTGGTAAGAACTCCCATTCCGGGACCCACTTCCATAATATTATTATAGTTCTCAAAACTAAGACCTTCTACGATTTTTCTTGCGATATTTTCATCTGTCAGAAAGTGCTGACCCAGATGTTTTTTTGCTTTTACACTCAAAGTTTTTTATGATTTTATTAACAATGATTTTCTTTATTTCGTCCCAAATTTCGGAAGATTTTTTCTATTTTAGCCAAAAATTTTAATATTAATGGCTAAATCTGTAGATGAATTTAATAAGAAAAGGCTTCGGTCCAGCAATATTACAGTAGTGATAAGTATTGCCTTAGTGTTATTTTTGTTAGGATTAATGGGGCTTATTCTGATTAATGCCCAGAAGTATTCTGACTATATCAAAGAACAGTTGGTGGTGAACGCCTACTTTGATGAAAACTATGACGCTAAAGATTCTGTAAAAATTGCAAAACTTGAGGAAGAAACTTTTAAAAAGGTACAGTTATTAGCTCCTGTAAAAAAAGCGACTTATATTTCAAGAGATATGGCGGCAAAAGAAGCCAAGAAAACTATGGGAATCGACAGTGATGCATTGTTCGAAGAAAATATTTTCCCTTCTTCTATTGAAGTTGCTTTAAAACCGGAATTTGTAGATCCTGCAAAAATTGATGAAGCCATTAAAGAGATCAAATCCGTTCCGGGGATTATTGATGTTAAAAATGACAGTACTTTGATGGTAGATGTTTACAATAACCTGAGCAGAATTCTGAAGTGGATCTTAGGATTTTCAGTGCTGTTCCTGATATTGGCAGTTGTATTGATCAACAACTCTATCCGTCTGAAAATATTCTCGAAGAGATTTATTATTAAAACGATGCAGCTGGTAGGGGCGAAAAGAAGATTTATCCTTAAACCTTTTATTGTAGAAGCTATTATTTTAGGAGCCATCGGTTCTGTAATTGGGCTTATTGCTTTAGGAGGGGTATGGTATTATTTCACAAGTCAGATTGGCTCTGCTTTCGTACAGGACAACAACCAATACTTCTGGTTAGTTATCTTAGTACTTGGAGTTGGAATTTTTATTTCTGTCTTAAGTACAATTTTCGCAACATGGAGATTCTTAAAATCAAACGTTGACGATTTATATTACTCTTAACAATGAGCAAAAAAACAAATAAATTTTCCGCTTCAGACTTTGGACATGAAGCAGAAGTACCACAGGAAAGTGCTTTCTATTTCGGACAGCAGAATTTCAAATGGATGTTGATAGGATTAGCATTTATTGTAGTTGGGTTTCTACTGATGATGGGTCCCGATGCCAATACGGTAGATGGAAAGTTTGATCCGAACTCATGGAATGACGGTATCTTTTCTATCAGAAGAATCAGAATAGCACCTCTGTTTGTTGTTATAGGATTTGTCATAGAAGTGTACGCGATCTTAAAAAGAAAATAAATAAAATACACTTTATTTAAGGATTAAAAAATTTAAGAATTTAAAGATATGAAGCTAATAGGCCCATCTTTTTAAATTCTTAAATCTTTTAATCTTTTTAATTTTTTAAAAGAATATGGATTTAATCAAAGCAATTATTATTGCCATTATAGAAGGGTTAACAGAATATCTTCCGATTTCTTCTACAGCACATATGGGGTTTACTGCAAATCTTATGGGGCTGGAGGAAACAGAATTTTTAAAAATGTTTCAGGTGTCCATTCAGTTTGGAGCCATTTTATCTGTAGTAGTAGCATATTGGAAAAAGTTTTTTGATTTAAACAATATTCAGTTCTATTTCAAACTGGCTTTTGCGGTGGTTCCGGCTTTGGTGCTGGGATACTTATTCGATGATAAAATTGAAGCCATTCTTGGAAATCAGATTGCTATTTCTTCCGTATTGGTTTTAGGAGGTGTTATTTTGCTGTTTGCAGATAAATGGTTTAAGAATCCTAAGATTGATGATGAAAAAGGAATTACGATAAGAAATGCCGTTACCATCGGTTTTTGGCAATGTCTTGCGATGATGCCGGGAACAAGCCGTAGTGCGGCTTCCATCATTGGAGGAATGGCACAGGGACTTACCAGAAAAGCCGCCGCAGAATTCTCTTTCTTCCTTGCTGTACCTACCATGCTTGCTGTAACAGTATACTCAGTTTTTGTGAAAACCTGGGGAAAAGAAACAGCCCATCCACAGAAAGGATATGAAATGATCATGGCTTCACAGGATCACATTATGATCTTTGTAATCGGCAATATTGTAGCCTTTATTGTGGCACTTATTGCGATCAAAGCCTTTATTGGAGTGCTTAATAAATATGGATTCAAACCATGGGGCTGGTACCGTATTTTCGTTGGAATTGCTCTTTTGATCTATTTTTATTTCTTTAAATAGGAATTACATTATACCCATTCATGACTGCTGAAGAACTGAAATCAGGATACATTTTTTTATTGGATAAGCCTTTGGACTGGACTTCCTTCCAGGCTGTCAATAAAATGAAATACAAACTTAAAAGGGAATTTGATCTTCCTAAAAAATTTAAAATCGGACATGCCGGAACTTTAGATCCCAGAGCAACCGGGCTTCTTATTGTCTGCTGTGGAAAATTTACAAAGAAGATTCCTGAAATTCAGGATGCTCCCAAAGAATACTGGACAGAGATTAAAATTGGAGTACAGACAGAATCTTATGATACTGAAAAACCTGAAATCCTTCATCATGACATCTCACATATTACTGAAGAACAGGTAAAAAACATCCTGGAAAAATTTGTTGGAGAAATCGAACAGAAACCACCGGTTTATTCGGCCATTAAAATTGATGGGGAAAGAGCCTATAACCTTGCAAGAGCTGGCGAAGAAGTGGAAATTAAGGCGAGGAAGACAACCATTCATTACATTCAGGATATTAAAATAGATTTCCCTTTGGTGAGCTTTATGGTAGGTTGTTCAAAAGGAACATATATCAGAAGTCTTGCTCATGATATCGGGCAGGAATTGGGGGTTGGAGCGTATCTGACACAATTAAGACGTACTAAAATCGGAGATTATGCCATTGAAGATGCTACCGATCAGTTTCTGAACAATGAATACAGGTTTGAGGGCCTATGAAAATAAAATTATCCCTTTTATTATTCATATTTGCTCTTGTTAAAGCATTTTCTCAGGATACGGAAACCGGAAAATCCAAAATGGACTTCTATTTCAATCCTTCTCTGAATATAGGGTTTAATATTAATAAGAAAAATCAACCCAACAATTCGCAGTATATCGACAACAGGTCTTCATTAGGAAATCTAACGTATGGTATTACTGCTGTAGGAGGTTACAATTTTCTTCCTAACTTTGCATTGGGAACAGGATTTAAATATAGCTTTATACAGGATAATGATCACCTGATTTATTGGGTTATCCAGCCAAAGATTATTTTTTCTCCTGGAGAAAGACCTTTTTATATAGATATTAATTACGGAAAACAGCTTAATCACTCTGCTATTTCAGATACTGAATTCTGGGGTGGAAGACTGGGAATGCAGGTTTCCTATTCAAAAAGATTGAGTCAGGAAGGAGGAATCGTTTTTGAATCACACAAACTTAAAGATGGAGCTGATGGTTTTTTTATAGGCCTAAGCTATGGAATTACCATTTTTAGCAATAAAAATTATACCGGCTACGGAAAAGACTAATGGAAAAAACGCGTATCAATAAATATTTATCAGAAGTTGGATACTGTTCGAGAAGAGCAGCAGATAAGCTTTTGGAAGAGGGAAGGATTACAATAAACGGGAAAATTCCTGAATTGGGAACAAAAGTTTCTGACGAAGATCTGGTAGAGGTAGACGGAAAACCTATCAGAGAACCTCAGGAAAAACCTATATATATTGTTTTTAATAAACCGGTAGGGATTGTTTGTACCACAGATACAAAACGCGAAAAAAATAATATCGTAGACTATATCAACCATCCAAAAAGAATTTTTCCTATCGGAAGATTGGATAAACCCAGTGAAGGACTTATTCTCCTGACAAGTGACGGTGATATTGTCAATAAAATTCTGAGAGCGAGAAATAACCACGAGAAAGAATATATTGTTCGGGTGGATAAACCGCTCACTCCAAAGTTCCTGGAAAAAATGAGGAACGGAGTTCCCATCCTTGATACAGTGACCAAAAAATGTGAGGTAGAGAAGATTGATGATATGAACTTCAGAATTGTCCTTACTCAGGGACTGAACAGACAGATCCGAAGAATGTGCGAATACCTTGGATATGAAGTGAAAAAACTGAAAAGAATCCGTATCATGAATATCAAACTTGATTTACCCATTGGAAAATGGAGAGATATGACGGATGAAGAACTTAAAACTCTAAACTCTTTGCTGACAGATTCCAGCAAAACATTTGATTAAAATATCTAATATACTTTAGCAATTTTATTTTTTCTGATATAAACAATTTGAGGAACAATTAATTATTTCTCACATATTAGTGTAATATGTTTTATATTTCATTGGAAATATATTATATTTATAATACTAATAACCATAATCAGAAAATCATGAAACTAAGATTAAATTCAGTTCTATTATTTGTTACTTTAGTAATATTTATGAGTTGTCAAAATGATAATCATAACCAGAATTACCCGCATGATTCTTCGTTTTACATTGATTACAGAAGTCTGAAAGGATTGCCAGATGGAATTGCCGTCATTGAACTCGATCCTGAAGCTCCTAATTTTGGAAATATCAGCAACAGACTTGAATTAGGTATAGGTGTATTGCCACACCATATCTATTACAATCAGAATGCAAAAAAAATGTACACAACTGCTTTAGGTGGCAGCTATCTTTATGAGATAAAAACGGGAGAAGATCAAAATGGACAACCCCAATTAATCAGTGTAACTCCTATTGATACTGGTGAGAATACAGTAGGCGAAAATTTATTTTTCACGAATGACGGCAGATATTTTATGACCTTTATGGGGGGAGCAGGAGGTCCAAAAGATGGTAGTATTGGGGTCTTTAATGCCAGTAATAATCAGCTTATCAAAACGATTAAAGCTCCAATTCAAACTAATCCCAACCAATTTATAATGTATCCGCATGGTATTTCCATTAATGAAGAAAAGGGATTAATGATGGTGTCATCCACCATTCACCCTGATCTTACTACCGGAATGGGCAATACCTGTACTTTATTAGATCTGAATACCTATGAAATAAAGGAGACCTATCAGGTAGCAGACTCGCCAACAGATATGTCCGCTCCTGTTGAAGTTTTACTGCTTCGTGGGAAATTTCCACAATACGCCCTTGCTACCACCATGCTTGGAGGGGATATCTGGATGGCTCCATACAATCCTACGACCAAAAAATATGATGCTTTTACTAAGGTTTTTGATGGTAGTACAAAAGGATTAGGCTGGGCACTCGAAATGTATATTGATGATTCAAACAAACTCTATGTAAGTTTTGCAGAACCTGGAAAAGTACTCGTATTTGATATCAATAATCTTCCTCAATTAAAGCTTTTGAAGACTTTTGATGCGGATAAAGGAGCGCATCATATGGCTTTCTTTAAAACCAAATCAGGGAAAGAAGTTGTAGCAGTCCAAAATAATTTATTGGATCTCCCTAACTTGAATTCAGGAACGATCAGTATCATTGATATTAATTCCGGGCAAAAATTAGGGACAGTAGATTTGCGTAACCAATATGGAATACTGCCCGAATCCATTGAAGGAACCAATGGTCCCAGCAATTATATGCATCACTAAAATTTAAAAGAGTATGTAAGAGCGCAAACTCTTCCGGGATCGTATTTTTGGAAGAGTTTATGTCAGTTTTTTATTTGTCCACCTATTATTTTATATATAATTTCATTCTTTCCTCATATTCAGGTTTCAGTTTTAAAAGTTTCCATATTGTTTTATCATCAGGGTTACTGATTCGGTAGAATAGTATTTTGTCTGCTGAATACTTGAAATAAGGATGATTTTTAAGCCATTCCTCCGGTGCATCTACTAATGAATACCGAGGTACTTTGGTGGTGCTCAATGGTGCTGTTGAAATCAGTTTTTGAACAAGATCCTGATCAATATTGTACGTACTTAAAATCTGTTGCTTATTCATAAAACCTCCCAGTTTTTTTCTGAAACCAATTATTGAACCTGCACTTTTTTCATCCAGTCCGAATTCTATAAGTTGTCTAAAAGTAATGGTATTGAGATCTGTTTTTGAAAAATCTGTTTTTTCCTGCTGCTTTTCCTGAAGTTTGATATAAGGTTTCATTTCCTGAAATTTCTCTGCAGAAATCACAAAACATTTCTGCAGATCATCCAGGTTTTTAAAACTTCCATGTAAATTTCTGTCCCGATAATTGATAATGGTGTTTGCTTGTTTTTCTGAGAATCCAAGAGCTATCCAACCTTCTAAGTCCAGCTGATTGGGATCAAACATATGATATTGAATCTTGGATTTTATAGGATTATTCTTTGTGAAATTCCTGAAGTTTTCCGGACTTTTTGCCGGCAGTAACAGATAAGGCTCAAGTTTGCTGTAATTTTCTGTAGAGATGATAAAGCATTCTTTAAACTTTTCTTTGCTGATAAAACTTCCTCCGAGATAATTTCGATATTTAATAATAGCCTCTGCCTGTCTTTCACTGAAGCCCATCTTAAGCCAGTCATTGGCAGAAAACTGATCAGGGTTGAATTTCCCTGATATCATAATTTCTTTCTTTCCAAAAGTTTTGAATCCTTTTGAATTTTCCTTTTTTGTCATTTCAGGAAGTAAAATGAAAGATGCTAACTCACTGAATTTCTCTTCGGAAATAGCATAACATTTTTTCAATTGTTCTTTTGAAGTAAATTTTCCGCCTACAATATCTTTATACTTAAGAATGGTAATAGTCTGTTTCTCTGAAAATCCAAGTTTCTGCCATTGATCTTTATCAAGCGTATTGGGATCAAAATCGGATAAATTTGCCGCTATTGAAGCATCTGCAATGAATGTAACCTCAGGAAAAGGTTCTTTTTCCCGGCTGGTATATTTTTGATACGCAAATAAAACAGTCAGCAATGTGACCATAAATGCTAATTTCTGGTAATAGTTTTTTCTCATCATGGAGTAAACTTATACATAAAAATAAAACATGACAATAGCTGATCCTGAAATGGTTAAATATGATATAGAGAAAGTGTTTTATGATGTAAAAGCTAATAGGGATATTGTTTTTTATGCAATATAATTTCGTAATTGATACTGCATGTTCATATTAAATTATTGTTTTTTAATACGACAGGTTTTGTCGCATCATATAGATAATTTTACATCAGAATAAGACTGGATTTACTATAAATAAAGAAAATTAAATTATTAATAGTAGGATTTGCCTCACATTGCATTAAAGTGATTTTCGCATCTTAAAAAATATTAAATTCGCGACGTTTTAAGAAACTAATTACTAACTCAAAAAACATAGAATGAAAAAATTCTACATCAGTGCATTCACCCTATGCACAATCCTGGGCATATCCGCTCAGGAAGTGGTGTGGCAGAAAGACATCCAATCCTCTACCCAGGATTTTCTAAGCCAGGTTACCACCACCATCGATCAGCAGTATCTGATCACCGGAAGTTCTATTCAAAGCGATAAACAGCAGGTTTTAGGCAGTAAGCAAAACAACGGTTACGATTTCCATCTGGTAAAACTCAACCAGCAGGGACAGGAAGTCTGGGAGAAATATTTTTCGGGATCCAACCATGATTATTTATCCGCAACCGTTACTACTCAGGATGGCGGATTTTTACTGGCTGGAACTTCTTATTCCGGTAAAGGATTAGATAAAAAAGAAGATTCCAAAGGAGGCTCCGATATCTGGCTGATCCGAATCAATGAATTTGGCGACGAATTATGGCAGAAAACCTTGGGAAGCACTTCCGATGAAGAAGCCAGAGCTGTTATTCAAACTATGGACTTAGGATTCTTTGTCGCCGGGAATGTACAGAATTCGGCAAAAGGGTACGGCTCCAAAGATGTCTGGATCACAAAATTGGATAAAAACGGAAAAGAACTTTCCCAATTAATCTTAGGCGGAAAAGGCTTAGATGAAGTCGAAAAGATGATTCCCACGAAAGACGGCGGCGCATTGCTTGGAATTTATTCAAGAAGCACATCTGTTAAAACAAATAATCAGCAATCAACAACCAACACTAATATTCCGTCTGACAGAACTGCAA